>JACCDP011351919.1_pt1 | contig 105347 bp, 144 predicted proteins | sample 7445841 | NCBI WGS metagenome assembly JACCDP01 (sample SAMN15323441, study PRJNA562643) | freshwater metagenome | isolation source: river surface water | place: USA:Blue River Watershed | collected 2017-08-17
AGTTGGTAAGTGTGGTTGATTTATGACATTTGCAACAAGAAACCCAGGTATGATTTACTTTTCTGCCCTTCAGAGTTTGACTTCTTTTTAAGTTAGATTCTTCAGAATGCATTTGAGTTTTTCGCCAGGCCCTAATTTTAGATTTTGATTCCTCTTTCCAAATTCTTCTACGATTGGCATCGCTGATAAGTTTTCTGGTTTTCTCTGTTTGGATTCTACCCTCACACCCATCACCACCATTACTGATATTTCGTAATGAGCCAGTTCCTAAATCTTTTCTTCCATACCACCGTATCATACGGCGTTCGATAGCAAGAGCACCAACATCAGTCAGTCCCGATTCTAATATCAATATTCGTGCCGGATCATTAGGAACACGAACATTATGTTCTTTTGCCCAAGCACGATAGCCTTTTCCTTTTCCGATGTAATATGGAGTAAGATCTGATTTACGCAAGTATGCGTAAACATAATAGTTAGGTGGATAAGTATTCATTGCTGATGCTCCTTCATAGCATTAGGGCCGGTGGATCTGCCAGGATCGCGATCGGCATCTTTATTTATTGACTACTCCAAAAAAAGACCGTATAATATCTAAATGGACTTGATGGTGGATCTCGAAGGCCTTGGTACCGGCCCAGAAACAACAATACTAACTATCGCGGCACAGGAGTTTGATCCTCTTGTGCGGGATAGTTTTGGTCGTAACTATTACGCTAGGGTAACTCTTGAAAGTCAGGAAGGGCGTAGTATAGAACAAGGAACCATAGATTGGTGGGCTACACAACCGGCAATAGTCAGGGATGAAGCATTTGCCGAAGATGGCAGAATTCCACTACGTGAAGCCCTCGAAGGCTTATATAAACTTATGTGGCAAGCCAAGAGAGTGTGGGCTCAAGGTCCCACCTATGATATGAATATTTTAGAACACGCTTACAAAAGTCTCAACATCCCATTGCCCTGGAAGTATTATTCAGTAAGAGATAGCAGAACTTTATTCAGTCTTACCCCCAACCTCAACAAGTATCCAGCCAGCCACCATGCTCTAGAGGACTGCCGCAGACAGATCTATCTCTTATGGGACAGCCTGGAAAGCCTCAAGGTAAGAGAGCTGGTTTGAAGACCATAACAGTCAGTCTAGAAGCATTGGTGTCCAAGTACAACGATCACCTAGGGCATGTGCTTTCATGCATCACAGACGCACAAAAACACACCGATGAATTTGTTGTGATCGGCACCAGCCTATGGGAAAACATCAATCCTAGAGAATATTGGCCAAAAGTATTGGAGATCAAGCAGCATCTTGATCACATCGGTGTTGGATTTTTAGTCCTTCTAAACTCATCTACTGACCAGTATAAATTTGACAACGGGGGCATAGATTGTGAATATGTGGATTTCTTTTTGTTGCGCACTTGGCATTACCATTTAGAAAATCCCGCAGCCTCTCGCACCAAAGGATCCCGGATATTGTTCCTGCCCGGCAAACCCGACAAGCATCATCGGGCTCCACTCTTGGCCAAGTTCTGGGAAAACCGCACCCTGGATCGATTGCGTTATTCTTTTTATGTAGATGCTGGACTGGAATCCAGCACACGAAGATTATTTCCCCAGTACGATGATGCACGATGGCAGGAATTCCTGAAGCTTCAACAGACATTGGATCCCATCAACATCGTGCGCCTGAATGGTATGCACTTTTCGGCGTTTCCTTTTGATACCGATCTTTATCAGCAAACTGGTTGCAGCATCGTCAGTGAGACCTGTTTCGACCCAAGACCGATCTGGATCACCGAAAAGACTTGGCGGGCAATGATCTATCAGCATCCATTCGTGATAGCGGCCATCCCAGGCACATTGTCGCGCTTGGAATCAAAAGGATTCAAAACATTCCTAGAATACTTGCCCCATCCCGACTACGATTCTGTTGTGGACATGTCTGAGAGATTGGAAAAAATCTACGAAAACTCCCTGGCTCTACAGGAAAATCTGTCAGAAAACATTGACCTTGATATAGAGCACAATTACAATAACTGCAAACGACTCTATGAAAATAATCTGCAAAGAGTCGGTACCAGGCTTGAAAGATTCAACATTAAAAAAGATCCATTGCAGGTAATTCCACTACACGATCCACTAATGGATCCTGCAAAAACTAGAATTTATGAGGAAGCTTCATGATCATTGGAGTATGCGGATTTATCGGGTCAGGCAAAGACACTATCGCCGACTATCTTGTAAACATCCACCAGTTCCGCAGGGACAGTTTCGCAGCCACACTCAAAGATGCTGTAGCCAATGTATTTGGGTGGGATCGAGACATGCTGGAAGGACGCAGCAAAAAAAGCCGAGAATGGCGAGAGACCCGCGACGATTGGTGGAGTGAGCGGTTGGGACGTGAGATCACCCCACGTTTGATGCTGCAACTCTGGGGCACAGAAGTATGTCGCAATGGATTCCACGACGACATCTGGATCGCCAGCTTAGAAAACAAACTGCGCAAAAGCGGCGACGACGTAGTGATTTCAGACTGCAGATTTCCTAACGAAATAAAGGCCATAAGAGCTGCTGGGGGTATTGTAGTGCGTGTGGTGCGTGGACCTGAACCACTCTGGTATGATGATGCAGTGTGCATGAATCGTGGACCTGTGCGTAATCTTGGATGGGCTCTGGCCAAAGACCGTATGGAAGGTCACGGCATCCATGCCAGTGAAACCGCTTGGGTAGGTACTGATTTCGACTTTGTTATTGACAACAACGGTACTATGGACGAACTCTATCAGCAGATCAACGATCTGGTTCGAGATCACCAGGCTGCCAGGGCAGATCTTGCCGCTTGATGTCTTCCACGCAATTACGACATATGGTCTTGAGATTCCTGAGTTCGCAATCGTTGAGATTGCCATTGACATGATAGACCAACAGTTGTGAAGCTATCCTAGCCTGGAAACCGCATCTATCGCATGCGGTTTTCTTTTTGTATCCAGCTCGTTGCCATCTAGTTTCCTGCGGACGCAGCTTTTTTCTTTTCCTGATACATGCAGAACACCGGCTGCGATAGTAGATCTTGTCACCGCGGTGACAGTTTACAGCAGCAAAATTTTTCTGACAGGCTTGGCATAAAGGACGCATAGCGATATTTAGCCTCACGGACCTTACAGTAAGGCTCCTATAACCACCATTCTTTTGTCGCATCCTATAAATATCAATAACCATTTAAAGGACACACATATGGCACTGATATCACCCGGAGTAGAAGTCACCGTTATTGACGAATCGAACTATATTCCTGCCGCTACCAACTCGGTACCTTACTTCTTGGTCGCCACTGCGCAGAACAAGATTTCCGGTACAGGCGTAGGCGTAGCTGCAGGCACGCTGGCTGCCAATGCTGGTAAGGTTTATTTAATCACCAGCCAACGAGATTTAGCTGCCACATTCGGTAACCCTTTCTTCTACAAAACTGCTGCTGGCACACCCATCAACGGTTATGAGCTCAATGAATATGGCCTACTTGCTGCTTATTCAGCTTTGGGTATATCCAATCGTGCTTATGTTCAGCGTGCAGACATTGATCTGTCTGAACTCACTGCCACGTTGGTCCGACCCACGGGTAGCCCTGCTGACGGTACTTGGTGGTTAGACACCACTTCTACCGCTTGGGGTATCTTCCAATGGAACCAGACCACTGGTGCGTTTACCAATCAAACTCCCATAGTAATCACCAGCACAACACAGCTCACAGCTGGCATTCCCAGCGATGATGTGGGCAGTATCGGCGATTATGCTGTAGTAGCCACCAATGTCAACAATCCTGTGTATTACAAGAACCAAGACAATGACTGGGTACTGGTAGGATCTGATGCTTGGAAAAACTCTTGGCCCACGATTCAAGGTTCCAACTCTGTGACAACCACTCTCACAGCTGGCAATACTATAGTGCTGAATGGCACATCGGTGGCGGTGCCTGCCAGCCCCAACAACACACTGGCCGGACTGGTAGCAGCCATTAACACAGCAGCTATTTCCGGCATCACTGCTGAAACCAATCTCACAAGAACCAGCAACAAGCTGTGGATCTATGCTGATGCCGATGCCGAAAGCGATGGCAGCTCAGCTGATGGTGGTATCATCGTGGTTGAACAGACCAGCACAGCAGGCCTGCTGACCACACTGGGTGTCACAGCTACCTCTTATCTGGCTCCTGCCCTGCAGCAGAGTCCCAACTACACAGTTCCTCGCTGGAGGACTACAGACACTGGTGGTGGTCGTCCCACAGGTTCAATCTGGAACCAGACTTCTCCAGTGAATCTTGGCACAGACATCATCATCAAGAAATATGATGCTGCACTTGGCGTTTTTGTGGCACAAGCTGCTCCTGTGTATCAGAACGATGAAACAGCCAACAAGAATCTTGACCCTTCGGGTGGCGGTCTAAATATCGCTGCTGGCACCACTTACACGCAGTATGATGTTAGCCCTGAAGATGCTGGTGATGAGTACAACAACACATTCACTTTAAAAGTGTTTGAGCGACTGGTTGCTGGCGCTACAGTGATCACGGGCGACGACACTACTCCTACATTCACCAACGGTAACACATTTACTATCCAGTACAGCACAGCCAACAGCACTACATTGACCACAGCTGTCACTGCCACATTGGGCGGTACCACTGCTGCTGCATTCGTCACAGCAGTGTCTGCTGCACTCCCTTCGGGATCGCCAGTGTCGGCTGCTGTCAACAGCGATGGTGCCATCACTTTCACACACAGCCTAGGCGGCGTTATCGTCCTAGACGACGTGTCGGGCACACCCGTGGCAGATGCTGGTTTCAATACCACCGTAGATGGTGTGCGTGCCGGAGCAGGTTCACAGACTGGTGCACTGATACTTTCTAACTGGGTCCCTTTGGGCAACACCAGTGGTTACACTGCCAGCGACAATGAACCCAGTCAAGATCCAGCCAATGGACGTTACTGGTATTATTCAGCCACGGATCAAGTGGACATAATGATCCAGAACAACGGCGCCTGGGCCGGCTATCGCACAGTAGACAACGATGTGCGTGGTTTCAATCTCACCAATACCGATCCTGCTGGTCCCATTGTTTCGGCTTCGGCTCCCGTCGAGCAAAGCGACGAAACACCATTGGTGGAAGGTGACCTGTGGGTTGACACCAGCAACCTTGAGCTGTACCCTGTGCTAAAGCGCTGGCAGCAGGTAGATGGTGTGCTGCAGTGGGTCACGATTGACAATACAGATCAAACCACAGAAAATGGTGTGTTGTATGCTGATGCACGTTGGGCCGCCAATGGTACTACCAATCCCATCACTGATGCTATTCCTACCATCACCGGTTTGTTGAGCAGCAGCTACACTGACATTGATGCTCCAGATGCTACGCTGTATCCAGAAGGCATGTTGCTATGGAACACACGTCGCAGCGGATTCAATGTCAAGAGTTTCCAAGCTGATTATTTCAATGCCACAGATTTTGACTTTGACAGCTATTCGGCCACTACTGCTTATGTGGTAGGCGACAAGGTTCTGTACAACGCCACCCTGTATGTGTGTATCGCAGCCAGCACAGGTAATGCACCTACCAACACCACTTACTGGAGCCTGTTGGAGACCAACGCTTGGGTCACAGCATCCGGCAATCGCAATGATGGATCGCCTTACATGGGTCGCCAAGCACAGCGTCAGCTGGTAGTGGCAGCACTGAAATCAGCTATTGACACACAGGACACTCTGCGTGAAGAGCAAGTGCAGTTTAATCTCTTGGCTTGCCCCCAGTATCCTGAACTGATCCCCAACATGGTGGCACTCAACAACGAGCGCGACAACACTGGCTTCGTGGTCGGTGACACACCATTACGCCTGGAACCCACCGGTACAGCTATCACAGCCTGGGCCACCAACTCTTCAGGACTGGGCACAGACAGCGAAAATGGTTTGGTAACCAGCGACATTTATCTAGCTACATTCTATCCCAGCTGCCAGACCACGGACCTTTCGGGTTCGCAGGTGGTACAGCCTCCAAGCCACATGATGGTGAGAACCATCATCCGCAACGACGAAGTGGCCTTTCCCTGGTTGGCACCTGCTGGTGTACGCCGTGGTGTGATTGACAACGCCGAGCGCTTGGGCTACATCAACAGCCAGACCGGTGAGTTCGTTACTATCGCCACAGGTCAAGGCCTGCGCGACACACTCTACACCAACAAGATCAACCCCATCACGTTCATCCCTGGTGTTGGTATCACCAACTACGGTAACAAGACCGAAGCAGCCACCGCCAGTGCGCTGGATCGCATCAACGTTGCTCGTTTGGTGGCCTTCATCCGTGGACGTTTGGATGAGATCGGCAAGACCTTCGTGTTTGAGCCCAACGATCAGATCACCCGTAACGAGATCACCAATGCCATCGACGGCTTGATGATCGACTTGGTAGCCAAGCGCGGTATCTATGACTACCTGGTGGTTTGTGACGAAAGCAACAACACACCCGAGCGTATCGATCGCAACGAACTGTATGTGGACATCGCTATCGAGCCTGTGAAGGCCATCGAGTTCATCTACATTCCATTGCGAATCAAGAACACTGGCGAGATCGCAGCCGGACAAGTGGCCAGCTCAGCCACCGTCTAACGGTATCGCTAGACAAGAAAATGGGGGTTTTGGCCCCCATTTTTTTTGGTCTCGTCAGCCATAAATAATTGCATATAGGAGATCAACAACATGGCCGTTTCATCACTTACCAGAATGACGGTGCCTTTGGCAAGCGATCAGAGCAATCCAAACCAAGGCCTGCTCATGCCCAAACTCAAGTACCGCTTCCGTGTGGTATTTGAAAACTTCGGCGTGTCCACCCCACGCACAGAACTCACCAAACAAGTCATGGACTTTACTCGTCCGTCTGTTTCGTTTGAAGATGTGCCCATCGAAATCTACAACAGCCGTCTGTATCTCGCAGGCAAGTACACCTGGGAAATGGTCACTTGCAACCTGCGCGACGACGCTTCGGGCCAAGTCACTCGCTTGGTTGGCGAACAACTGCAGAAGCAGTTGGACTTCATGGAGCAGGCTTCGGCAGCTTCGGGTATCGACTATAAGTTCCAGACCAAGTTTGAAGTGCTAGACGGTGGCAACGGGGCTGCCACTCCCAATGTTCTTGAAACCTGGGAACTTTATGGTTGCTACCTGCAAGGTGTCAACTACAATGATGCCAACTACGGCGATTCGGGTCCCATGACCATAGCCATGACCATACGTTTTGACAACGCCCTCCAGACTCCTCTGGGCACAGGTGTTGGTGCTACAGTAGCACGGACAGTCAACGACGTGATCACAGGATAATCCTGCCATGGCCTTTGGGCAGGATTTCCTCAAAACATTCTTTGGGAATGACTATCTCAAAGATTATACCCATGCGAGTAAAACTTTCCGTACCAACGGTTACGAAAACTCGCCACGATTTAAATTCCTGTTCCATGTGTATTTCAATATCAATACCGAAGTCAATGCTTTAAAACAAGTATTTGGCAACAATGACAGCAGTACCATCGGTCTCCTGGTCAAGAATGTCGATCTTCCCAAATACAACATCGCTGTAGACACACTGAATCAATATAATCGCAAACGCTTGGTGCAGAAACAGATCAATTACGATCCAGTACGTGTGGTTTTGCACGATGATGGCGGCGATCTTGTGCGCACCATGTGGTACAACTATTACGCATACTATTTCAAAGACCCCAGCCAGCCCTATCGTGGCCAATCGGCAGCCAATGGTGCCAACGGAGTCAATGCCAACCGCACTGCTGGCTTTGGCTACAACACTCGAGACATCTATTCGCCAGACAGATATGTCAACGACTGGGGTTTCATCGGAGAAAGCTACCAGGACAGCGCCAATGGCACAGCTGGTCCCAACGGTACTGGGGGCAAACCCGCTTTCTTCCGTGACATATCCATCTATGGATTCAATCAGCACAAGTTCGTAGAGTATGTGTTGATCAATCCTGTGATCACTGATTGGGATCACGATCAATATGACTACTATCAAGGCAATGGTATCATGCAAAACACCATGACCATACGCTACGAAACAGTGAAATACTATTCTGGCGCGATTGGTAGTGCAAGACCCGACACCAACGCACAAGGTTTTGCCAGCCCCGAACATTACGATCAAGTCAAGAGCCCTATTGGCCGTCCAGGGGGAACACAGAGCATCCTGGGTCAAGGTGGCTTGTTGGATGCTGGCATCGGCATCTACGAAGATCTACAATCTGGTTCAGTCAGCAGCCTGATCGGTGCTGTACAAAAAGCCGGTACAGCTTATCAAACTTTCAAAGGCAAAAATCTCCAGGCCATCGCTAGAGAAGAAGCCAACGCTGGCTTGAAAGATGTGCTGCGCAATACCATCCCTGGTCAAGTGCGCAATCAACCCGGTGTGCAATCAGCATTGAGCACTAAACCATTTGGTCCTATATTCCCCACACCACCCAACAAATAAATCATGGGCACAGTCAACGCCATTAATCCCGCAGTGGACCTCACAGTCAGGGTCTACGATAACTTCTATAATTTTTCTGTAGAAGTAGATCCAGAAACCTATGATGTGGTCAACAGCTATTTCCGATCGGTATTCAAGACCGCAGATGCCGCTGACAACTTTACCGTTACACTGTTCCGTATTGCCGATGAAACACGTACACCAGTCTTGACATTGTTGGCTGAGATTCAAGATCTCGACGAGATACAGCTTACCGCACAATTAGCCTACTATCTCAACGGGCTGCGCAGCAAGACCACTCTGCTGGGCATCAATGCTGCTGTCACGCCCAACTTCTATACCGCCCGTAATGTATTGCCATGAGTAAGTTTGTGCAAGGCGTCTACAGAGTCACCAATCCCAACAAGTATGTAGGCAAGCGAGAACCCAGATATCGATCGGGTTGGGAACATGCTTTCATGAGATTCTGCGATACTAACGATCACATCCTACAATGGGCCAGTGAAAGCATAGTGATACCTTACCGTCATCCGCTCACAGGCAAGATGACTAACTATGTGCCAGATTTCTTAGTAGTGTATCGCGACAAGAACAATACCATGCGAGCAGAAGTGGTAGAGATAAAACCTAAGAAGCAGAGTATCATCGAAAGCAAGGCATCGGCTCGTGACCGCGCTATAGTGGCAGTTAACTACGCTAAATGGGATGCTGCCACCAAATGGTGCCGCCGCCAAGGCCTGCAGTTTCGTGTGATAACCGAAGACGACATCTTCCGCAACGGGTCAAAATAGCGGTAAATACCGCATGACCCGAAAACTAGAAGAACTTTTTGATCTTCCGCCCAATGACACAACAGAAGACATCGCCGACCATGATAGCCAAATTGGCAGTGATGCGTCGCAACTGCCCGTCTTGCCAGAAACTCTGGCAGCTCTTGACAAGATCGAAGCAGCCCTCCCGGCAGTGAAAGGGCTCGAAGCCAGCGACACAGAGATGGATGAGCTGGCAGCCAAAGCCACCAAGGAGTTTGACAATCTCATGGATTTAGGCATGAACGTGGACAGCCGTTATGCATCAGAGATCTTCGGCGTGGCCAGCCAGATGTTGGGGCATGCCATCACCGCCAAGACTGCCAAAATGAACAAAAAATTAAAGATGATCGATCTGCAGATGAAAAAACTCAAACTAGATCGAGAATCCAGAGATGACGATTCCCCAGTGCCCACTGCTGAGGGTCATGTGCTGGACCGCAATGAGTTGCTGAAGCATCTCTTGAGCAAGGACAGTGACCAGTCAAAAACATAAACCAGCTAAATATATCCATAGGATCCTGATATGAAAACATTTGCCCAATACCTCACTGAAAGCGAAAAAACCTTCGATTATCGCATTAAAATCGTAGGTGATGTTGACGCTGAGTTCATTAAACAGTTCACAGAAAAACTCAAAAAGTTTGATCCTGTGAAAATTTCTGAACCCAAGAAAACACCGATCCTGGCCAAGCCCCAGGACTTCGCTGGTTTCCCCAACGAGCGTGTGACCATGATAGATGTCACAGTTCGTTATCCAGCCACTCCTCCACAGATCCAGCAGATAGCAGAACTGTTGGGACTCAATGCTGATCGTATCGCTATCAATCAGCTGAACTGGGCCGAGGGCATGGATCAAGAACTGGCTGGCATCGACACGCAAGGTAATCCTTTGTTGGATTCACCATATCCAGCCAACAGCAAAGAACAAGAAGCACTGAAAAAAGACTATGGTGCAGCACCTGAAGATCACGAAGTAGTGAAAAACTCGGCCAGCAAGGCCACTTGGACGGTAGCAGGAGGTCGGACCCCTCCCGCGGAGACCACCAATGATCTGCCCATGGGAGTCAAAAGCCCCATGACCACAGTCAAGCGTCCGCCCAAACCAGCCACAGGCTTCAGCCGATAAGGAAATGACAATGAACAACATGTATGACATACTAGAAAAAATGAGCTTGTTGGAAGGTAAGAATTCCAAACCTGACTTCTTGGATCTGGACAAAGATGGCGATCGTCAAGAGCCTATGAAGAAAGCTGCCAAAGAAGTCGATGAAGCATCGTACTCAGCCAAGTCTGCTCGTGCAGGCAAAGACATTGGCAAGCCCGGCAAGAATTTTGAAAAGATCGCCAAGTCAGCCGCTGAACGCTACGGCTCCAAAGAGCGTGGCGAAAAGGTAGCTGGTGCTGTGTTGGCCAAACTGCGTGCCAAGGAAGATGTCAACGAAGCCGACATGGAAGAAGGCAATGAGTTTAGCGGTGCCAGGCTGGCAGCCATCCGTGCCGGAAAACCCACATTTACCGTCGACGGCAAGACATATCGAGTTTCGGGCGACACCAGCGATGAAAAAGCACAGATGAACGAAAACCAGATCGAAGAAGGTTTCGCTGATTTCTTTGACAAGAAGCAGATGTATCGTAAGATTGGTGCAGATGTCGACGGCAAAGAAGATGACTATACAGTGACATTCAAAGACGGTACTCGCAAGCGTTATCAGAACGTTGATGGTAAGCGCCGTGTGACTACACTGGAACCCATTGATCGTAACGATGCAGTCGACGACGAAGGTGAAACAGTCAAGCGTGGTCGTGGTCGTCCCAAAGGCACAGGTCGTAAGATGGGTGCTCGTGGCAAGACCAAAGTCGATGAGATGGAGTTGGAAGAAGACTACGATCAAGACGAGTACGACGAAGAAGGCGAGATGGCCAAGAGCCAAGCTCGTACGATCGAAGATGCTGCTCAAGAACTGCAGGACATCCTAGACGATCAAGAGAATCTACCTGAATGGGTACAGAAGAAGATCGTGCTGGCCAAAGAGTACATTGACAGTGCCCGTGACTATCTCAAAGCCAATCGTCCTGAAGGTGAAGAGATGATGGCTGAGAAAGCCCTCAGCAAGGCACAACGTGCTGCTGCTGGCATCGCTTATGCTGCCAAGAAAGGCGACATCCCCAAGAGCGAACTGCGTGGTGCTTCCAAAGAGATGGCCAAGATGGATACCAAAGAACTCAAAAAGTTCGCTAAGACCAAGGAAAAAGGTCTGCCTGAAAAAGTCAAAGAAGAAGACAAAGAAGAAGTGGAAGAGACCACAGTGGCAGGTTCAGTCGCTACTGCTCCAGCCGGAGGCAAAGCCAATGGTATCTTTGGCAAGGGTGTGTATGAAGGCGCTATCGCAGAGAGCTTTGACAACAAGCTCAAAGTTGTGCTAAACGAAGGCATGAGCATCAATATGAGCATGGATGAAAATGGTACAAAAAGCCTGAGCGTCAATGCCACAGAAGATGATGCTGTCAAATTGGCACAGATCCTCCGACTGGCTGGCATGGAAGCATCCGGCGGCACTTGTCCTTCTTGTGGTGGCATGCACGAAGGTGAATGTGAGATGATGGAAGGCGATTTGGCCAACTCCGGTGATGACACTGAATACATGGATACAGATTACATGGTCAACACAATATCAGCCGGTCTCAATGGCCGCAAGACCACAGGTCAGACCACAGGCGCTCCGTTCAATAGAGATCCAGCTCGTAGTGGTGCAATGACCCAAGCTGAACTTGCTGAAGAAAAAACAGTGAGCCGTTTGATGGATCTTTACAAAAGGATTGACAGCAAATGAAATCGTTCCAGGACTATCTCTCAGAGTCGGAACAATGGTCTCATACTCCTCAAACAGGAGATGAACTAGATTTAGAAGTTGCGCCCGACGAGCTGGTAGAATGCGTGGTATTGGAAAGCAGCGAAGATTCCGTGACTGTGGAAGTGGACGAAAATATCATGGGCTTGCTGGAAAGCCGTGGACTGTTACGTGAACGTATCGCACGATATGGCCCCGTGGGTAGCACTCGTGCTGTAGGATTTACCCTAGAAGACAGTGATGTTGATCCCAATACACATCCACAGACCAAAGATTATCAAGAAGGCGGCAATGAAGAAGATAGCGACGAAGAAGAGATTGATGAAGACTACATGAGTCGCATGATGGAGCTGGCAGGTATCAAGCGCATGGCCGAAGATCAGCCTGTGACCACATACGACAATGCTGCACACTCCGATCCTCTTGCTGCCAAAGCCGCAGCTCTGGCACCAGTGGGCACCATGAACGATCCCACTACCGCGACCACAGTGGATGAAGGTGTGATGAGTGAGATTGATATCGATCTACACAATATCGCTAGAACTGAAGACTTTGACATGTTGTATGATGCTTTCAACGGTGGCATGGGCCAAGCCACACAGTCTTATCTAGAAAACATGTTTGCAAAAGTTGCTCAACACAATCGCCTGCACCCTGATGATCAGCAGGAAGACATCCTAGAGATCATGATGGACCAGATTGTTGACGACTTTGGTGATGGCGACATCGATCCCCAAGAGATGTCTGAGGCAGAATATCAAGGACGCAAAGTTCCTTTGGGCAAGCCCATGCGCGGGGATGTCAAGAAGTTCAAAGTCTATGTCAAAGACCCTAAAACCGGCAATGTGAAAAAAGTAAACTTTGGACATGGTGGTACATCGGCTAAACGTGCTGGCCAGAAGACCATGAAGATCAAAAAAAGCAATCCTGCACGCCGTCGCAATTTCCGCGCACGCCATCGCTGCGCAACTGCCAAAGACAGAACAACCGCACGATATTGGTCGTGCCGCATGTGGTAAAGGACCCAATCAATGTCAAGTCAAGCAAATGTTTATACCTCTGTAGCCAACCTAGTTTGGCAAACCGACAAGTGTATGATCTCTACCGGCAACTCCGCGATCACATACAATGTGGCCCTATACCCAGATTTTGCCAACACCATCTACAGTAATGCAGTCCAGGTAGGTCAGTATGAGACTACATATGTCTATGTGGGCGTGGGCAATCAACTCACTATCACTGGATCAAACTTCACAGCAGCAGAATCTGGTACAGCAAGCTCGGGCACCGCAGGCGTCAACGGAAACTAACAATGCGAGCCTGTGAGTTTGTCATGGAGGACACCATCCACAATGGTAAACTGCCCAGGCTCAGTGCCCAGCATGCCATGCCTGGCGCACATCGTATCGGTGGCACACAAGATCGTCACTACGATCTTAATCGTATCATGCAATATGTGGCCTGCAGCGATGGCGAAAACGAAGTGGATATGGATCACGAATCTTGGGTAGGCAAGAATGTCATGGCGTTCCCGTATACACCCCAAGAGCTGGCCATGTTAAAACGAGCCTACAAATATCTGGGCATCAAGTGGGACGATGTGCTCAAGCCCAATCCCGACAATCGCAGTGAAGAAGTTCCTGGATTGGTCAATGATGTCAGTCCAGTGAAACCGTTCAAAGGCTATCCCCGATGAGAGCCCGCGAGTTCATTGTTGAAGATCGAGCCCCCTTGGACCCTTCACAGATAGCGGCCATGCCCAACACTTATGTGATTCCAGGATTGACAAGCCAAGATCCTTACAAGACCTATAGATTCGGCCTGGCATTGGCCCGCGCCCGCAGTATAGACAATGACTTAGATCTTCCAGAGTTCACAGAAGAAGGTGCATTTGGTGAGTTGGCTGTGGTCTCGGGATCTGAAAACGTGGAAGAGTTGATAGATCGCGCCCTCAAACTTGCTGGTATCAAAGGCGGCAAGAAATTGGTGGGCAGCAAGACCAGTCACGAAGTGGCAACTACTAATACCAAGAGCCCTGTCAAAGGGTTCCAGGGATACCCAAGATAATGGCTGTACCCAATCCACAAGAAGTCGCTCCATGGTATCTGCGGAATATAACGCAGGCATTAGAACTTGACCAAGCTACCGGTAATGTATTCATCCGCACTAATGCCAGTATAATTGGGAATGTGTCGGTGGGCAACGTGGCCATTGGCTCACTGGGCAACGTAGATATTTCGGGCAATAGTCTGCCAGTCACGATTGAATCGGGCAATGTCACTGTATATCAAGGCGACGATCCTTGGAATATAGCAGGCAATGTGGGTGTTACCGGTAATGTCAACGTCACACAAGGCACAAGTCCCTGGGTAGTATCCGGCAATGTGGGCATCAGTGGCACGGCCAATGTTGTGTTGGCCGACGATGCCAATGTAGTGATTTCAGGATTCTCAGGAGCCACGGCAGATGCTTTTGCTCGCCTACGTGTATCAAATCCTTTCACACTGTTTGACACACAGAATCGCTACTACGACCATGGCCAGTTTGCCAGCAACACCGCCGGCAGTGGCAATGTAGTCTATAGTGCCAATGCCAGCACGTTCTTATGCAACGTAGGCACCTCTTCGGGCGACAGTGTGTACAGAGAAACGCTGAAATCTTTCCCCTATCAGCCGGGCAAGAGCCTGTTGATATTGCAGTCTTTCTGTATGAATGCCGGCAAGACCAATCTGCGTCAACGCCAGGGGTTCTTCAATGCCAACAACGGCATCTATTTTGAACAAGACGACGAAGATCTATACATGGTGATACGCAGCCGCAGTTCTGGCAGCATAGTTGAAGATCGTGTGGCCCAAGCCGACTGGAACGTGGACACACTCACTGGGTTAGGTGGATCTGCCAACCCCAGTGGTATAGAGTTGGATCCCACAGTTGCACAGATCTGGTACTGCGACATCGAGTGGTTGGGTGTGGGCTCGGTGCGTGTGGGATTTGTCATCGATGGTCAGTATGTGATATGTCATATTTTCCATCACGCCAATCAACCCGGACTCACCACCACATACATGACCACGGCCACCTTGCCTTTGCGTCTGGAGATTACCAACACCGGCGTGACCAACAGTGCCAGCACACTAACACAGATCTGCAGTTCGGTGATATCCGAAGGTGGGTTCCAACTCACAGGATCTGGTGAACCTCGGGCCGCATCGCACCTGATAGGAACACCAGTGCGACTGCCCAACGATCAAAGTTTCAAACCGGTGTTAGCGATCCGACTCAAATCGTCTATGCCCAATGCAGTGGTGGTACCCATCAACTATTCGATCGTGCCGGTAGCACAGAGCCTATTCCAGTTCCGGATCTATAAAAAAGCCGTGACTTCGGGTGGGACATGGACAAGTTCAGCCGCAGACAGTGCAGTGGAATATAATCTGGCTCCCACTGCCTTGGTGTCAGGCGATATAGCCGAACAGACATTCATCAACAGCACCAACCAGACGGCTGCTTCACCCACACAAGAAGCATTTGGTTTTGAATATCAATTGGAGCGAGATCCGTTCACAGGAGTGTCATATGAGTATGTGATCATGATGGCTACTACCGGCACCAACCAAGACATCTATGCCAGCATCGAATGGCAAGAAATTACCTAAAGGACAGAAATGAAAAACATCATCGCAACAGTAGTCTTAATCTTCACCATGATGGGATCGGCCTGGGCCGACATCAATCAACAATGCCCACAGTTCACAGCCTACGGTGCTCCTCAAGCACAATGGTCGGCAACTACACAACAACTGTGCAAAAAGAACTACGCAGTGATACACAGTTGCACCGTGAAGAACCCAGTGGTAGTAATGGAGCATGTGAGTGCTGAAGATGTCAATGGTCGGGCACAACGAAAGAACGACTTCCGTGAAGATCCTGCTGTGCGAGCCGAATGCCGCAGCACCATGGCCGATTATGCTGCATCAGGTTATGATCGCGGACACCTTGTTCCTGCTGCCAACAACACACAGAACGATGATGTCATGAGCGAAAGTTTCTTCCTGTCAAATATGATCCCACAGGTGCCCGGCAATAACCGTGGCATCTGGCGTATCCTGGAACTGCAGGTGCGTGACAGTGTGCGTACAACAGGTCAAGATCTCTATGTGATCTCAGGCGCTGTGTATGGTCAGGGTGCCAAAATTATCGGCAAAGGAGTTGCAGTGCCCACGCAAGTGTTCAAAATCATCATCAACAAAAAGACCAACAATGTCACGGCTTTCCTGATGCCCAATGAAAACTTGCCGGTGGCTGATCTGCCCAAGTACAAGACCACTCTGCAGGCAGTAGAACAGGCTTCAGGCATGAAGTTTCCGGTAAAATGATCAGTCTCGAAGATCTGCAACGTCTAGCTGGAGTGCGAGCGGAAGGTTATGGCAACAGCCTACGTCGCACTGCCGAAGGCAGCAACATATCTATAACTGGCAACGAAAAAGCCGAACTGCAAAAGAAACACGATATCCAACCCGGAACTCCTGAATGGTTCCAACTTTGGTTCTCACTTCCCTATCTCACCGGCGAAAAACCTATTAAATAACCGTATGGAAAAAAGATATTGTGCAGCCCCTTGGCGAGGACTGCATATTAATCCTCGCGGAGATATCAAGACTTGTTGTGCCGGTGACCCCAATATGCTGGGCAATCTCAACGATCAGTCTATCACGGCTGTGCTCCAAGGGCCAATCATTAAAGAGATACGGGATGTGATACAGTCTGGAAAATTGCATCCTAAATACTGTCATAACTGCATCGAAGCCGAGCGTTATGGATCTAGTGAACGGCAATGGCACAACTCTGTCAATCCAGATTTTGAACCTGCTGATCCCGGAGATTATATTCCCAGCATCATAGACGTGCGCTGGAATACCACCTGTAATCTCAGTTGCAACTACTGTGGCCCCAAATGTAGTAGCCGATGGGCTGCGCTGATGAAAGAATATCACGATACAAACACTCGTCATTACTTTGATCAGGTTTGCCAGTTTGTTGAACAACACAGAGATTCTGTGAAAGAAGTGGCCCTTGTGGGCGGTGAACCATTGTTGTTGCCAGAAAATCGTAAACTTTTGCAAGTGATTTCCAGAGATGCCATCGTCACACTCATCACTAACATGAGTGTTGATTTTCGTGACAACGCCATCGTAGAACAGTTACGAAAAAGACACCACGTAGGTTGGAGCATGAGTTTTGACAATGTGGGTGAAAGATTTGAATATGTGCGATACGGTGGTAAATGGGCTTTGCTGCAGGAGAATATCAGTAAAGTGAAAGACCTCACAGAAATCATGGGCCACTGGGGTGGAATACATGCTGTTTACAATATCTATAATTGCACCAGGCTCTGTGAGCTTAGAGAATATGCCGAACGGTCAGGTTTCGTAATACATTGGCAAACACTATTCCAACCGGATTTTTTAGATCCCAGCCTTCATTCAAAGGCAGTAAGAGAATTGGCCGTAGAAGAAATATCTCAATACCAACGACGTTTCGTACAGACCTCTGAAGATAAAATGTTCTTGACCAAAGTAAAAGAAAACCTCACCTCAGATTACTCACAGCATCCTGAAATATCTCAGAAATTCCGTGAGCATATACATGCCATGGAACATAAGTATCATACCGGCACATACAAATTTTCAGAATTATGGCCAGAACTTGCGAACATCTAATGAACAACAATCTCAAACTGAAATTTTACTACGATCACGTTCTAGGAACGGTGTATTCTGAGGGTGATAGTCAATATCATCGAGTGATCACTTATGATGTGATCACGAGATTTATCGATCCTTTACAACTGCCCAAAGACAGCATGATACTGGACCTAGGTTGCGGTCCCGGTTATTTTTTGGATCGCATGGCAGGCACTGGTTACACCAATGTGGAAGGCATCACTCTTAGTCCCGAAGATCAGGAAACTTGCACCAAAAAAGGTCACAAGATCATCCGCGGCGACATGAACTTTTTGTCAAACGCAGACGAAAGCGTGGACCTCTTGTTTTCTCGACATAGCCTAGAACACAGTCCGTTCCCTTACATCACTCTGCTGGAATACAATCGCGTGTTGCGACCCAATGGAATACTGTATGTTGAAGTCCCGGCACCCGACTGCCAATTGGTGCATGAAAGAAATCGCAATCATTTTAGTGTGATGGGCAAGACCATGTGGTTGTCGTTGCTGGAGCGTACAGGGTTTGATGTAGAATGGCATGACTATCGTGTTCCAGTGAACTTCAGCGATGAAAGAGGCCAGGTGGAAGAATACTATTACATCTTCATGTGTCGGAGGCGCAGACCCGCGGATATAAAATAATGGCCAAAGCCACCGAAGTCGTCCTTGTCAAGGCACCCTATAAGCGGCAATCTTACACAGCTGAACAGTTGGAAGAATTCCGACGATGTGCGGACCCTGTCTCGGGACCCATGTACTTCATGGACAACTTCTTCTACATCCAGCATCCCACTAGAGGTAGGATGGTGTATCATCCGTTTGAGTATCAGAAACGATTGATTGAGACTTATCACAACTATCGTTTCTCGATATCTATGCTGCCTAGACAGACCGGCAAGTCCACGTCAGCTGCAGGTTATCTACTTTGGTATGCCATGTTCGTTCCTGACAGCACTATATTGGTAGCTGCACACAAGTACACAGGATCACAAGAGATCATGCAACGTATCAGATACGCCTATGAAAGCGTGCCCGATCACATCCGTGCTGGTGCTACCAACTACAACAAAGGTAGTATAGAGTTTGACAATGGTAGCCGCATAGTTTCAGCTACCACAACAGAAAATACCGGTCGAGGCATGTCAATTTCGCTCTTGTATGCTGACGAGTTTGCATTTGTACGACCCACTATAGCCACAGAATTTTGGACTTCGATCAGTCCCACACTGGCCACAGGTGGTAAGGCCATCATCACATCAACTCCCAACTCTGACGAAGATCAGTTTGCCCTATTATGGAAAGGCGCCAACCGGTGTGTGGACGAGTATGGCAATCCCACAGAAGTTGGACAGAATGGGTTCCGGGCCTATCGGGCTTTTTGGCACGAGCATCCCGATCGAGATGAGACTTGGGCACAGCAACAACGAGCAGCTTTGGGCACAGATCGTTTCCGTCGAGAGATGGACTGCGAATTCATCATCGCGGACGAGACCTTGATAGCGCCGGCCAAGCTGATTGATCTTGCAGGTCGAGAACCCGAATACAAAACTGGAGAAGTGCGTTGGTTTCGACGACCCGAAAAAGACAGAATCTATGTGGTGGGGCTAGACCCTAGCCTAGGTACCGGCGGCGATCCTTCTGCCATACAAGTGTTTGAGGCCAACAGTACCGAACAAGTAGCCGAATGGCGGCACAACCGTACTGACATACCTACGCAGATCAGGATTTTGGCCAACATCATACAACACATATATGACACCACTCGAGATGACAAAAGCATCTACTACACCGTGGAAAACAACAGCATTGGTGAAGCAGCATTGATTTCTATCTCAGAGTACGGCGAGGAAAACATACGAGGCTATTTCCTCAGCGAACCTGGATCCAGCAACGGTCGTAGATTCCGCAAAGGATTCAACACCACACACAAGCCCAAGTTGGCTGCCTGCGCCAAGCTAAAAAATCTCGTAGAAACTGGCAAGATGCGTGTCAACAGCGCCAATCTCATCACTGAGCTCAAAAGTTTTGTAGCACACGGTACCAGTTATGCCGCCAAACCCGGCGAGACCGATGACCTAGTGATGGCCACTATACTAATAGTTCGTATGCTACAGATCCTACAGAGCTATCATGCTGAACTAGATACACACATGCGAGATCATAGTGAAAGCATCATCGAGCCCTTGCCGTTTGTAATGACCCTTGGCTAAATATAGAGTATGGAAAACAACGCCTCGACAGCCCTTTACAATCTTCTAGTAACCCGTGATTTCTCCCCGGAAGCCTTGGACAGCAACGGCAAACCAGTGACTGATCCCAGCGAAGCTGAACTGTTTAGTTTTGACTGGAAGACTGAGAACAAAAACTACGGCACAGTGGTGATATTGATCAACGCCGATAACGAATTGGAAGTGTACTTTGGTGACAATCTTGGCCGATCCATGGAAGGCGATGATCGCCAAGCCTGGTACGATTTCCTGAATCAGCTGAAAAAATTCTCTACTACCAATTTGTTGACTTTCAGCCCACAGAACATCAACCGACTCAAGTACACCATGCAGGGCATGGCCGCCATCAAGGAAGGCCTGTTCGAGGGCTACTATGGTACACGCAAAGTCAGTTACAGTGACCAGCCCAAGAAGACCAAACTGGTGATCAAGCACAACCGCACCTTGGGCGAAGACGACGCTCGTTTCCGTTATATCGAGAGTTTGTTTGTAGAGACCAGCGATGGTGAGCGTTTCCGTGTGCCCAGCCGCAGCCTTACACATGGCAAAATGCTGGCACGTCACGTGGCCGAAGGCGGCAACCCTTATGATGCATTTGGCCAACACATCACCCAGGTAGTGAGTGAGATCAATACCCTAGCACGTTTCGTCCGTGCCAGCAAGAACAAACGCTACGATGAAGAAACACATGCTTTGGTGGAATCGGCCATACGCCATTATCAAGATCTCAAAGCCAAAGCCAAGAAAATGATCAGCCAGCGAGGTTATCACGAAGAACGCGAACAGTTTGATCCTGCAGCATTCGAAGACAGCGAAGTCACTGCCGACAGCATCCGAGACATGTTCTTGGAACAGAACCTGGATCAACGCATCGAAGAAGCCCTTCCGGTATTGGCTAGATTGGCAGGATCGGTCGTGAGCGCTGCCAGCGACAATAAGATCAGCGAAGCCGACATGTTTGAGATGTGGGCCAACAACATTACCGAAGGCACTTGGGCTTTGCCCGAAGGCCCCGAAGCTGTGCATCGCTTGCAACAGATGATGAACCAGCCTTTGCCAGTGGGACCCGATGCCACCAATGCCACAGAACAACTGTACGACATTTTTGGTGATGATGAACTGTTCAACGAACTAGAAGAGCTGGCCAAGATGGACGCCAATGCCGACGCTAGACCTGCTATCCAACGCAGATTGACCGAACTGGGCATGTCAAACATACTGGAACCTGTGGCACAACCCGAACCTGAAGTACAAGAAGACCTTGATGTGGATGGCGTGATGATGACCCGTCCTTCCAACATGAGCAGCGAAAGCGTGGAACGAGATCTGGGACGTTTGCTCGAACTGGCAAAAACTGAATAAAAAACCTGCAGAGTTTGTTGACTCTGCTAAATAATATCGTGTACACTGTGTTCAGTGTATGCATTTAGGCAAGTAGTACACTAGGCATATACTAGGCAGAAGTAAACCATAGGCAACGAAAGGACAATTTCAATTATGGCATCTCTAGCAGAAATCCGCGCACGTCTCCAAGCCGCTGAGACGAACAAAGGCGGTCAAAGCACAGGCGGCGACAACGCAATTTATCCCCACTGGAACATCGATGAAGGACAGAGTGCCACACTCCGTTTCCTCCCCGATGGCAACTCAAAGAACACATTCTTCTGGGTCGAGCGGGCGATGATCAAACTGCCATTCAATGGCATCAAAGGTGAGATGGACTCCAAACAGGTGCAAGTACAAGTGCCTTGTGTGGAAATGTGGGGGGAGGCTTGCCCAATCCTAGCAGAAGTCCGCACCTGGTTCAAAGACAAAAGTCTCGAGGACATGGGTCGTAAGTATTGGAAGAAGCGCAGCTACATCATGCAAGGCTTCGTTCGCGAGAATCCTCTCAGCGATGACAAGACTCCTGAAAACCCAATCCGTCGATTCATCATCGGTCCCCAGATCTTCCAAACAATCAAATCCGCATTGATGGATCCAGAATTGGAAGAGCTGCCAACCGATCTCATGCGTGGTCTGGACTTCCGTATCACTAAGACATCCAAAGGTGGATACGCAGACTACTCAACCTCCAAATGGGCTCGTAAAGAGACCGCACTCACCGAAGAAGAACAAGCAGCCATCGAAAAGTATGGACTGTTTGATCTCAATGAGTTCCTGCCCAAGAAGCCTAGTGAAGCAGAGCTCAAAGTGATCAAAGAGATGTTCGAAGCTTCGGTAGACGGACAACCTTATGATCCCGACCGTTGGGGTGCTTACTATCGACCGGCAGGCGTAGCGGCTCCATCTACTTCATCTTCATCGGCGCCCGTTGTGGATGAGGAAGCCGCACCTGCACCGGTTGTGAAGTCAGCACCTGTTTCTACAAGCAGTAGTTTTGACGAAGACGAAGCAGCACCCACTGCCCCCGTCACCAAGCCAGCAGCTCCTGCTGGTGGCGGCAATGCACAGGACATCCTTGCGATGATCCGGGCCCGTCAAAACAAGGGTTGATGTTCACACCCTTAGACAATGAGTTGTTTCCAGAAGATTGCAGAGTGGTCCATATGCCACTCTGCGATCAATGGGTTTATTTTATCCAAAAAAATGGAAGTTCTAGTCTCCGTAGCGAGCACAAACTCAACAATTATAGGTTGTATAGTAACGAAGAAATCCGCGAACTAGAGTTCGTGGATATTTACATAAGAGATGCCCGAAGCAGATACATCAGTGGTGTAGGTACTTTCCTAGAATTTTTAAATCGAGATCATCCTGAACTCGACTCTGAAACTATACTTTGGTTCGCTAAGAACTACAAATTTCTCAACCGTCATTATCTTCCTCAGTTTTTTTGGCTATTGAATCTGTCTCGTTATCTAGCAGATACCGCGCAACTGAGATTCCGTCGATTCGAAGACTTCGGCGAGATCACCAAAGTACACAAGATACCTACCACGACATCAATCAGCGAAGAATTCCAACAAGCCCTACTGAACAACAATCGCGACATAGAATTATGGTTTTTCATTGATCAGATACTCGAAGATCTAAACGGCCGATGCATGACATGGCATCAACTGTTGGCTCATTATCGAGATAATCACTCCGATGCTTGGAAACTCATCACAAACAAGACTTTTTTACTTTTAGAAAATGTATTGCCCAAGGCTTGATCACTTTGTACGTTTCAATTCTAATGGAACCATAAGTCGTTGCGGACATATGATCGATCCTCCACAGTTTGCCACACTGGAGGAGATGGAGTCCAGTCACTGGCTAAAAGAAATCAAAGACCAGATGATGCGAGACCAATGGCCCGCAGAATGTACCAGATGCCAAGAGACCGAGCCCGACAGCATAAGGATGTATTCTCAACAGTTGGACGACAGAACGCAACAACGTGATTATTTGCAAGTGGGCGGAGTGTTGGACAATCTCTGCAACGCAGCCTGCCAGACTTGTAATGAAAATCTAAGCACCAGGATAGGCAGCCTCAAGGGTCGTGTGTTCCCTATAATCGATAACTCCACTAGATTCTTTTCTCTACCGCAGGATCGTATAGTACATTTAGATATCAATGGTGGTGAACCTACTTACAGTAAGAACTACAAGTCTATACTGAAAAATCCTCCTCCCAATCTAAAGACTTTGAGGCTCAACACTAATTGTAGCACAGTATTGACCGAACTGATTGATGTAGTCAAACTAGGCATAGAAGTCACAGTCACAGTCAGTTGTGATGGAATCGGACCGGTGCACGATTTAGTGAGATGGCCTATACCTTGGCAAAAGTTTTACGATAATCTCATGACCTATCGATCCATGCCGGTGAAATTGAATCTCTGGACCACGGTCAGTGTGTTGAACAAAGACGACCTACCCAACATACAGGCTTTCGCAAAAATACACGGTATCGATCACAGTTATGCTTATCTAAAATTCCCTTATGAACTATCGGTGGATAATCAAGATACTCATGCTCGCGACGAATACATACGCAAGCAAAAAGAACTGAGAGGTATCAAATGAGGATCGCAATCACTGGGCACACTGCTGGAATCGGCCAAGCATTTGCTCGATATCTATCTGCACGTGGACATGATATAGTGGGACTCAGTAAAAGAGATGGAAACAACATCAGAAACATTCCCAAGATCGTGGAAAAGATATTGCAGTGTGACATGTGGATCAACAACGCACAAGCAGGATACGCACAAACAGAATTATTGTATAAGATTGCCGATGTTTGGAAAAATGATTCCACTAAAATGATTTGGAATATATCCACTATCATGACACGCGACCTGGGTGTGCCGGAAATAGAAGGATCGTCCTACACCGAATTAGCTGAATACAAAAATCAAAAAAGAGCACTAGAAGACGCATTCACTCAACTAAGAACCAAAGGTGTCCGAATGTGTTTGATAAGACCGGGAGCAGTGGCCACACAGCCGTACAACAAGGTTGGTGTCAATGCTGCCGATGTCGACCAATGGGTAGGTGCCATCTGTGATTTTTATATTGCATCTAGAGAACACAATCTGTGGCCCGAGGAGATATCTTTGGGATTCAAACTAAAGGCGCCCACGATCTAATGGATCCAAAAACAGCATTGACCAATGGCGTTTTTTGTCCCATGCCGTGGACTGGATTGATGTACAACTTCGACGGGTCGGTGAAAAATTGTATCCGTAGTGCTGGACGGATCGGTAATATCAAAGACGACACCATACAAGACATACTAGCCGGTTCGGTCAATCTAGACACACAATCGCGTATGCTGGCCAGCCAGCCTGCTCGTGATTGCCACACGTGTTATGACCTAGAAAACAAGAAAAAAAGATTTGACATCATCAGTGATAGGATTTTTTACATACGAGAACTCAAAACAGTTCCGTTTGATACCTATCAATTGGGGAACCATGATCTCCAGGCCGTTGACGTGAGATGGAGCAATCTCTGTAATTTTTCATGTGTATATTGTGGTCCTGATTTTAGCAGCCGATGGGCTAGCGAGTTGGGGATACAACAAACCAAACCTACCATAGAACAGATACAACAATTCAAATCCTACATATTTGATCACGCTCGTCAACTCAAGCATGTTTACATGGCTGGTGGCGAACCTTTGTTGATGAAAGAAAATCTAGAACTTTTGGAGATATTGAAAACTCGGAACCCTTCGGTCGACTTACGCATCAACACCAATCTTAGTAAGGTTGATACTCGTGTATTCGAAACTATCTGTGGCTTTGAAAACGTACATTGGACGATCAGCGTGGAATCATCTGGATCTGAATTTGAATATATCCGGACCGGGGGAGTCTGGCAAGATTTCCTGGACAATCTCGATACGGTGAAAAAATTAGATCACAAGATTTCTTTTAACATGCTGTATTTTTTGCTTAACCACGAATCTTTTTTTGATTGTATCAGCTTCTTGCAAAGTTTGGGATTCCACAACAATAATTTCATCGCGGGCCCTCTTCTTTCTCCACTTTACCTAAATGTCAGACATTTACCTGATCCTGTGTTAAAATCTATTGAACAAAAGATGAAAGACTGGATAGATAAAAAACCTGGATATCTGTTAGAAGATAGTCTTCGCAATCTTTTACACTACATACAGCAACCGTTTGAAAAGAACCTAAATGACAGTTTTGAGAAATTAAAAATAATGGATCAAAGAAGAAATCTGGATAGCAGGGCAATCTTCCCAGCACTCTATAAATTAGCATAAGGACATATCATGGCAAAACCATTTGACGTTTCAAAATTCCGTAAAGAAATCACAAAATCAATCGATGGACTTTCCATCGGTTTCAACGATCCCACAGACTGGGTTTCAACTGGCAACTATGCGCTCAACTATTTGATCTCAGGCGACTTCACCAAGGGTATTCCATTGGGAAAGGTCACGGTATTTGCCGGCGAGAGTGGTGCCGGCAAATCCTACATCTGCAGTGGCAACATCGTTCGTCACGCTCAAGAGCAAGGTATCTTTGTTGTGCTGATCGACACAGAGAACGCTCTAGACGAAGCATGGTTGCATGCTTTGGGTGTGTCAACAGATGAAAGCAAACTACTTAAATTATCCATGGCCATGGTAGATGATGTGGCCAAGACTATCTCTACATTCATGAGCGACTACAAGGCCCTGCCCGACGGCGAGCGTCCCAAGGTATTGTTTGTCATAGACTCGGTGGGCATGTTGCTGACACCCACGGATGTCAACCAGTTTGAAGCTGGCGACATGAAAGGTGACCTGGGTCGCAAAGCCAAGAGCCTGACTGCCTTGGTTCGCAACTGTGTGAACATGTTTGGTGCCTATGGCGTGGGCATGGTATGTACCAACCACACTTATGCCAGCCAAGACATGTTCGATCCCGACGACAAGATCTCAGGCGGTCAGGGCTTCATCTATGCAAGTAGCATCGTTGTCGCTATGAAAAAACTCAAACTCAAAGAAGACGAAGACGGCAACAAGATCAGTGAAGTCATGGGTATTCGTAGTGCTTGTAAGGTCATGAAGACACGTTACGCCAAGCCCTTTGAAGGCGTACAAGTCAAGATTCCTTATGAGACCGGCATGAATCCCTACTCGGGCCTCACCGACTTGGCCGAGAAGAAAGGTCTGCTGAAGAAAGAAGGCAATCGGCTGGCATTCACTACATCAGATGGTGAGATACTGAAATTCTTCCGCAAAGGTTGGGAATCCAACGAGGACGGTTGTCTCGACAAGCTGATGAAAGATTTCGCAAATCAGAAAACTGATACCACTCAGGTAAGTAACGCTGAACCAACCGAACAAGGAGAATAACAATGCCGTTGGATTTAGCGAGTGAAATCTGGAGCGAACTCAGGCGTCATATATCAACTGTGGATCGTGCGGAAGCAGCTGAAGCTTTAGTCAATGTCATGATCGACAATGGTTATGACAGTGCGGAAATACGAGAAGCTTTCAAAGGCGACAGTGAAATTAAACATATACTGTCTGCTTACATTGACGATCAAGAAGAAGAGGAAGAAGAAGAGTACGAGGATTACGAGGAAGACGAGTACTGATCATGTGGTATAGCAAAGTAGTCGCTAATTTGGGTGCCATTCCGGACTTCATCGCTCACTATGAACGTGAACTTGATGAAGCCAAACGCGACTGTCGTATCGGTGGTTTCGTCGAACGTAACATCAAAGAACTTCCTGGCGTCACCGAGCACCGCTTCAATCAATTACAAGAGATCGAAGCGGTGCTTAACTATCTCAATATACAGCTTAGAAGGATACGCAGGAAACATTTCCAAAAGTATCTAGAAGCATATGCACGATCATTAACCAGTAGAGATGCTGAAAAGTATGTAGACGGGGAAGATGAAGTGATTGACTTTGAAACCATCATCAACGAAGTGGCGCTGTTACGCAATCGTTGGTTAGGCATCATGAAAGGACTAGATGCCAAGAGTTGGATGAGTGGGCATATCGTGAGATTGCGTACTGCTGGCATGGAAGATGTGCAGGTGTGAACAACGTAGTGCAGGATCTTGGCAGTTGTGTAAAATTCGATTTAAAATTTTTCTCCACCTCGGCGATACGTCGAGGTGAAGTCGGTAAAATTATGCAGCAAAGATCAGATCATGCCGAACGTATCTGGTTATTCGATTGTTTGTATGAAGGACATGGCCGCCCTGAACTCGAATATCTTGTTGATGATTTAAAAACCCTGCCCAACTTTAATTCTGCTAGGTATCGATTTTTGGTAAATGTCTGTGACGATCTCTCACACATACCGGGTCGAGTCATTTCTTGGCCATGGTCCATGGTAAACCACTGTGAGTTTTTTGAAACCCTCGAGCAACAAGACGTCAATTGGGCAGATATCCAACCTGATCGAAAGTTCATAATCTTGATACGACGTCCTAGTTCGGGACGATTTAAATTGGCCAAGATGGTGTTGGATGAGTTCGACGAACAAGACTATTATATCAGTTTAGCCAGCGGAATCACTTATCAAGCATCTCCCCCGGAATTAGATCCCTATACTATACCCATCATACTGGATGAGCCAGTTACCGACTCGATAAAACAACATCGTGCCCGCGATCTACGATTTTTTTCGGCTCTGATCAATCTCGTGGTAGAAACCAGCAGCAATGAAGATTCTCTCAGTTGGAGCAGCCTTTTCATCACTGAAAAAACTTTTAAATGTTTCGCATGGCATCAGATACCCATATGGTTCGGAGTTCCGGGCCTAGTAGATCGGATCAGAAACTTGGGTTTTGATGTGTTTGATGATTGGTTCAATGGCCACGACTACGATAATATCATTGATCCAGATCTGCGTAGGCAAAGGGTAATGGAATTATTAGCTCAAGCCATCAAAGATCTTGATCCAGTGGCAGCTAGAAAATCTGTTTATCCCAGGTTGCAACACAATCATGATTTGTTGGTCAGCTATAATGATCGATGGAGGAGCTATCGAGATCAGGTCTACAAGGAAATCATGTCATGACCAAATCTTATCGACCTTTTGTCAGCGAACAGGATAGCCATCAACATAGTCTTACGACATTGAACACCCTGTATGAATTCGATGATTTCATGTCTAGCATCCGTACTCTGATGGACATGGGATGTGGCTCTGGTCTGGATCTGGAATGGTGGGCCACAAGGACCACCCGAGATTCAGCGGCCACACCATTGAACATACGTTGTATAGGCATAGATACTACTCCTGATCTAGCAGTCGCAAAGAGATACAAGAACATCACTTATCAGCCGCAGGATTTCAGTGAACCCATCCGTATCGGTAAACATCGACCGGATGTGATCTGGTGCCATGACAGTTTCCAGTATGTGATGGACCCTTTTGTTACCCTAAGACACTGGTATGATGCAGCCAATACTGGGGCCATGCTAGTATTGATACTGCCACAGTCCACGATCATGGAAGGTAATACCCAGGCTTTTGATCAATGGTCTGGGTGTTATTGGCACTGGACCATGGTCAATCTCATACATGTATTGGCAGTGTCGGGGTGGGACTGCAGGACAGGATATTTCAAAAAAGATCCCAATGACCCTTGGTTACATGCCGCTGTTTATCGCAGTGAATCTGGACCTGTGGATCCTCGATCGGTGACTTGGTATGACTTGTGCGAACGAGGTATGCTGCCAGATTCTGCTGTGAAATCCATAGAGAAGTACGGATATCTCCGGCAGCGAGACTTGGTGCTGCAATGGATAGATCGCAGTATGCACTGGATGGCCCAGCAATAAAATCTGCTCCTGACTTTTTTTTGGCTACATAGCTGTAGACTCAGGAGACATGATGAAACGAACTGCTTTTGTTACAGGCATGACCGGCCAAGACGGTCCGTACCTAGCCAAATTGTTGTTGGAAAAAGGATATCACGTCTACGGATTGGTCAAGCGTTACAGCAATCCCAATCTCGACAATCTCAAATGGTTGGGCATCCAAAATGATATCGAATTAGTTACTGGCGACATCACTGATGATGGTTGTATGAACCATCTCATGAAGACCATCCGCCCCAATGAATTTTACAATCTAGCTGCCCAGAGTTTTGTGGGAATCTCATGGGATCTCAATAAGTTGACTACAGAAGTCAACTCCATGGGTCCTCTCAACATCCTTAATGCCATCAAACAACATTCAGCTGAGACAAGATTTTATCAAGCCAGCACTTCGGAAATGTACGGCAACAGCACCGGCGGCCAACAGAACGAAACCACTCCATTCCATCCGCGCAGTCCTTATGGTGTAAGCAAACTCTACAGCCATTGGATCACTGTCAACTTCCGAGAGAGTTTCAGCCTTTATGCTTGTTCGGGTATCTTGTTCAATCACGAAAGCCCTTTGAGAGGGCGGGAGTTCGTTACACGCAAAGTCACTGACGGTGTGGCCAGGATCAAACTAGGATTATCCCAGGACATCACATTAGGTAATCTTGATGCCCGCCGTGACTGGGGGTTCGCTGGCGATTTTGTGGAAGCCATGTGGCTGATGTTGCAACAGCCCGAAGCATCTGACTATGTGATCGCCACCGGAGAACAACACACCATACGAGAGTTGTTGGACACAGCATTCCGTCATGTAGGCATCACCAACTGGGAACCACTGGTCAAGAGCGATCCCAGATTCAAGCGCCCGGCAGAATTACATAGCTTGTGCGGTGATTCCAGTCGAGCTAGGAAAATGTTGGGATGGGCACCCAAGACCACCTTCCAACAAATGGTCCATGACATGGTAGATGCAGATCTAGCGAGATTGCAGCCCGGGAAGTAAACGCTGTATGGGCCATCCGGTTGCGATTTCTTGGATGGTCCATTCAGTATGCGAAAGACGCAGAACCCAATCCCCTCGATCCGGCATCTTGGGGTGTTCTATATCCGCAAAGCTAAAATTGGCCACAGGCGCTGCCAGACTAGATGCATCAACAAAAGCTGGAATTCCTGCTATCACTGCTTGACTACCCGGACCACTGTTGTGGTTTACTACTGCCCAAGCATCTGACAAGGTTTTGCCAAAATCAAAATCGTCATAGGTGCCATGCACATGACCCGGGCGTTCTACCTCGTACCCTGCCACAGCATCAATCTTTTGTCTGGGATGGGTGCGTAACACCAGTGGTCTCTGTGTGTGCAGTCTCAATTGATCTCTAGTATCGGCCAACCATTTCTCCAAGGGCGGCTGACCTGCCCATTGTAGGCTTTGGGTACGTTGGGCACACACTACGATCCGGGACCCGGTCTGTTGCCATGGTTTACATACCAGATTCAGTTTTGATGTACGCTGTAGATCCAGCCCTTCTCCGTGATAGGCATAAGATCCTGTGCCGTTGACTGACAATTTCCAAGTCTGTCCTCGACTCAACATGCCAACTTCCGCGATCATCACTGGTCGGCCGCTGTGGCGGAACTGATTCCAGACCTCTTGGTTTTTTTGCATACGTCCGGCCCAAAGCACGCTCCATATCACGGCCACATCTGCTGTGGTATCGTGGCTGGTATGTTGGAGTCCCAGGTGATCCAGTCCTTGTCTTATTGCAGCAAACACAGGCGCACTGTTGTTGGCACCAAAATTATCGAATATACCAAACTTCATATTGTTAAATATCTCACACTGTAATTATAAGGATACTCATGAGCAGGACATTCTCTGTAGTCACTACTTTCAACCAAAGCGGATACGATAGATACGGTAGCCGAATGATCGACACTTTTCTAGCCAATTGGCCACAAGATATCCATCTTTGGGTCTATGCCGAAGATTGTGCTATCTCTCAGCAAAACCCACGTTTGCATGTCATTGACTTCCATGCCACTGTGCCCGAGTTGGTAGCATTCAAGCAACGCTGGGGCAATGATCCCCGTGCTCGTGGATTGGTGGCCACTGGACCTGCTGACAAAAAAGGCAAACAGCCGGGAATTGGGTTCCGTTGGGACGCCATCAGATTCAGCCACAAGATTTACGCAGTATGTCATCATGCTAAGAACCATGCCGCTGATGTGATGTTTTGGATGGATGCTGATATGGTGTGTCACAGCCCTATTACTATTGACTTTATATCCAGCCAGATCCCTGAACAGTATGGAATAGCCTTCCTAGGAAGAGCCAAGAAGTTCACCGAGTGTGGACTTTATGCTCTCAATATGAAAAATCTTGCCACACAGAGCTTCGTTGATCAGTTTCAAGATGCCTACGATGATGGTAGTATTTTCAGCATGGCTGAATGGAATGATTGCTGGGTGTTTGATCGAATACGCGAACGTGTACAGGCACAAGTTCCTGCGTGGCGACAGTTGAATTGGACTGCCAACTTTCCCAAGCAAGGCGAAGGTCATCCCTTGATCAACACACCCTGGGGCGCATATCTAGATCATCTCAAAGGACGCCGCAAGGAAACCGGGCGCAGCGAGAGCAAAGATCTCATAGTCAAACGAGATGAAAGTTATTGGGCAGCAGCGAAATAATCTTTGCTGTGTTTGGCTTTGTAGTGATGTAAATGGTCGCCCAGCACTGTGTGCTTGAGCGGAGTCTTGTAGGATTTTTTGAGATCAGCGCAAAGATCCAGGCTGGGTATATTGCACCCGGTGATGGCTGCACCATAAACATCGTTGTCGTAACTGCGCCTGAGATCCGCAAAGTCTCTTTCGTGATATCGCCGGGTATATTCTGATCTAAAAGCATTGAACTTATCGTGCTGTGTGTTTAAAACAAACACTCCGGTCTCGGGTACCAGCCATGGCCCTTTACGACCGTTCTTGGCTTCTGCGTAGACCACTCCCATGTGAGTACTGACCACGTGGTCGGGCATGATGCTGGCCAATAGATCCTTGTTGATTTTTTTGGTAGTCAACACGTCTGCATCCAACCACATGATGCGATCAGCTGGGCTGTTGTGCATGGCATGGATGACTGAATAAGCTTTTTTTGCGAAAACATGAACACGGCCTTTGACATCGGTTTTTTGGAACGCACGATAATCATCTCCCAGCTGATCAAAATCTATCTGTTGGATCCTGGGATGATCGGGGAGATTCATCTCTTCTACATAGCAGGTCAACGACATCTCCGTGGGCCAGTGTTCTAACCATGATGCCACGCTGTCTTTGCCGATGAGATCGTAATAGTGTTGATTGAAACTGGTGATCACTTGGATGTTCATGACTTGGCCCATTTTCTCATGTGACTCCAGCAGCGTCCTGATGTGAGATCGTCGTAGCTCCAATGGAATTGGCTTATGCGATGCACCCACGATTGTCTATCAAACAATTGTGGGGTTTCAATGGCGGCGAGATTGCGATTGCAGACTTCACGAGCCTGGCTTCTATCAGGATTGGTGACAAATACCGGTATGCCTTCGATCGTTGCCCCGACTGCTGGGCTAGAATTGTGATTGACCACTGCCCAGCAATTTTTAAAATCTCTGGTGAGTTCTGATCCCGGGTCCGACAACGATACATTTGATATTCCGTGCCGGTGGCATTTTTCCAGTATGTCGTTGCAGTAACGACCGGCTTTTTTGTCACCTGGGTGTGATCTTATGCGTATGGGTCGATCGGTATGCTGTCGCAATTGTTTGGCAGTGATCAGTGCCCAATCTACCACATCGAACCCTGCCATGCTCCATCCTCCATCTCTTTGCAAACACATCAATATGTGATTGCCTTGTGTCCGCCAGTCTCTAAGACGTATGCCCAAATCTCTTTGTATAGCTGCCCATCTTTGGGGATCGGGATCATTGTCGCAGTATTCGCCTGTGTTGGGAAAAATGCCATCAAAACTATAACGCAGATAGTAGTGTGGATTCGTGACATCTTTGTAAAGAAAGAGATTGCTGTCGGCGATGACCACCCGCCCACCATTGTGCTTCTGACGATCTAGAATTTCTTGGCGGAATTTCAAATGCGGTGCCGATTTGCCATACTCGTGTACCCAGCCCAGCATCACAGCTACATCAGCTGCCTGATAGGTCATCTCACGGGAGATGATACTTTCGTCGCCGGTCTGCTGCACACCTTGGGCGAATTTTTGCAAGGTCATAACTTTAGGGTTGTCATCGTGGGGCCGAGACAATAACTTGGTGGGAAGGGTGGCTATGTAGCTGACGACTTTCACTGTTGATCCATTGTGATCTGACGATAGAGATAGTGCCAGGCCACACCATTACACATCTCATCAACACTCCATTGGCACCCAGCCAAATAATTCAGCCAAGTCTTGATTTCTTTTGATGATGCTTTGTGTGGATTTTCGATGTCTTCAAAAACATTGCTGCTGATGCCCCAAGCGAAATTGCCTTCGTCGCAGGCGATAGTGGGTATGCCTGCCAGCACAGAATCTATGGCCAACCCACTGGTGTACGTCACTGTGCACCATGCACCGTCGAGATCTTCACTCCAGGGAACTATTCCGCCGTCACTGAATTTGATGTTCTGTACACCAGCATACATCAATCTAGAGGCTAATTCACCGTGATCAACAAACGCTCGATTGCTACACAAAGGATGATTCCTTATCACAATGGATCGATCGGTATATCGTCGTATTTCTTGCACAGACCGGAACGCCCATTCATTGATATCGGCTCCGCGGAGGCTGGCATCTCCTGGCAACTGCAGTGCTAACAGTATATGCCCTTCCTGGGAATTCCTCCAACCTTGCCATCTCACTCCCAATTCACTCAACCTTTGGGCAGCTTCTTCGTTGGGCAAAATAGGCCATTCAGCATCGCGATTGAGATATCCTCCCACCCCTATACGCCAATAGGTATTTTCTTCTGCGGTCTTGCGCTGCAGGAGTGGAGTCTCTATCACTAAGAATTTGTTGGCATTGGCAGCCACACTGTTGCGTGTATTATGGCTGCCTTTTTCTCTAGGTTTCCACGATCCAAAAATCACTGCGAGATCGCAAGGCTGATACGACTCTTGATATTCAAATTCCAACGTATGCTCGGGCTGATGCTGGAAATTGCTCCATCGTCCGATGCGAACGATGTTTTCCATGCGTTGTTCTTCGGTACTACTGCGGTCTATCCACAATTGTATACCTTGCCCCAAGGCCTTGAGTATGTTTCGTTCGCTTAGGGAATTTCCCGACGACATGAAAATTTTAATGTGCATTTAATATCCTATAGGCTTGACCATTTTTGAGTTCTGACACATGAAACTGTCCCCAGGCCAGATGACAGGCCCACGCATATAATTTATCTGGATCTGGCCAGTAAGGAGTTTCTATCTGGCTGAAATCTCGGTTGCCCACTGGTGCAGCGGCGTGTGTGGGTGCAGTGACGAAAACTGGTACTCCTTCCAAGATGCTTTCCACAGCTGAGTTAGAATTAAAAGTCACCAAAGCATGCACATCTTGTTGCAGCACTGCTCGCAAAGGATCATGTTGCACACGGTCTATGCGTTTGGCTGCACGCTGACGGATCACTATGGGACGATCTGTATGTTGCTTCAATTGAGCTACCGTATCGTTAATCCATTGCTGTTGATCTATGCCGTAGAATCTACAAGGTTTCTCATCGGGTGCTGCTACGATGATTCTCCTACCATGCCGTCGCTGCCGCGGCAACTGTATGCGCAATTTTTCCCAACGACTGCTGTCGCGTTTCGTTATCTTATTGTGCTGTAGATCGTTTTTGACTATGCGATGATAGAGTTTGTTGATGCCATTGCCAAAGTAACCAGTGTCCATGTAATAGAAGTCTCTACCATCCTGCCAACATCTCTGCATGATCTTGTGTTTGAGGATGCCACGCAGTACTATGGGTGCTGAACTGTTTTCATAACGGAAATCATCGGTGTTGATCACAGTCCCACCGCAACCATTGGCCATCATGTTGATGTATTCGTCTTGCCCGCCTTTGCTCAAGAAGATCCAATCGGTCACCCTATGTCTCTCTGTTGGCAGTACTCAGTGAGTATGCGTTCTCTGTGCCAGAGATCGCCTTGTGGGGCGTTGGCAAACTCATGGAAACAAGGTGTGCCTAGGGTGTAATGCAGGAGTTTGGCATCAGGATTGGCACCATACTCGTCGGGCAACCAGTTCCATTCTTTAGGTAGTTCTTGTATGCGGTCATCATCTAACCATGAGAACCTATGCAAGTAACTGCCGGGCTGTTTTTGTACAAATTCAGGAGTGAGCCGTCGATTGGGATAGGTGGTGCAGTCCCAAACTATCACAGAACTCCAGTTCTTTCTGGGATAGTTTTCGTTCTTGCTGCCCAGATACTTTTCGGTCATACGTGTTTCGTAGTCGTGTTTGACCACGGCCACATCATGGCCAGGTATCAAAGTGTTGTAGAGTTCCACTATGTCCCCGCGCACTATCATGTCGCCGTCGATGAAGATAGCACGTCCGGAGAATCCCATGAGATGTGGCACCAGGAATCTTGTGTAGATGAAATGGTTTGAACCATCATCGTGCGTTTCTTGATAGTCCTGGAACAGATTCAAGGCTATGGGGATGATGGCCACAGGTGCTGATGCATTTCGTATGATTGAGTTGGCACACACATGATAGGCTATGGCTTCTCTGGGATCGTACCCGATGAATACTGGGATGGGTTTCATACCGGCTTTCTTTCGATATCAACTTCTTCGCATCGTTCACCGTACTGTATCTCTACTATCTTGAGAGGATTGGGATCTTCGTTCACCAATTGATGCCATTCGTGCAGGCCAATGTGCAGATATTCATGACGACCATAACGTCCGCGTAGTTCAATGTCGGTGCTGGCAGTATCTAAAGTATAAACAGTGGCTTCACCGGCACCGACCAACCAAAATTCGCTGCGATCACGGTGCCGTTGCATGCTTAAAGCTGCTCCGGGATCAACTGTGAGTTCTTTGACCTTGACGCCGGGCGCTTCATGTAACACACGATAGTAGCCCCAGGGTCGTTGAGTCTTGGGTGCTTTCCATTCTTCCAGGATCCACGAACTGGAATTAGCTTTGTTGGATCCGCCTACACCAAACACGAACTCAAGATTGGTATCTTCAACATCCATCTCTGGGATGTTTTTCTCAGTGCGGTCACCACCATTGGCGAAGATCAAATGTGCATCGGGATAGTGTGCTCTCACTTGGCGTATGAATTGTCGGGCCGACCCGTCGTCGTCGTTGAAGGTGTAGACTTCATCCACCATGGCGAGATTGTTGACGATACACAGTCGCTCGTTCCATGGCATGAAGGCCCGACCTTTTTTGCGCATCAACCACTCATCTGAATTGAGGCCCACGATCAGCATGTCGCCAAGTGTCCGTGCTGCTTTGAAATAGGCGATGTGTCCAGAATGTATGGGGTCAAACCCACCGGTTACAAGAACTATAGTTTTCATGGAAATATTTATAGGCGTAGATTATGGTAAATATCAAATCATGGAACATTTTTATCAGCAGGTACAAGGATTTATGAGCGATCGCAATACCATCATGCTGGATCTGGTGTTGGAATATTTTCCCGCAGGCGGTACTTGGGTAGAACTGGGGTCATGGATGGGTCGCAGTGCTGCTTACTGTGTGGTTGAATTGATCAATCGCGACAAGCTAGGCGACTTTTACTGCATAGATACCTGGGATGGAGGGATAGAACATCAAGGCTGGTCGGAACTGGCCACGCTGGAGCAAACATTCCTAGACAATATCTCTCCCATCAAAGATCATGTGCGATTGATCAAAAGCGACAGCTGGTCCGCAGCAGATCAGTTTGAAGATGAGTCTGTGGATTTCTGTTATGTGGATGCTGGTCACACCTATGATTGTGTGACTCGTGATCTCCAAGCTTGGTGGCCCAAGGTCAAGTCGGGCTGTTACTTCGGTGGTGATGACTACACCAAGGGATGGCCCGAAGTATGCCGGGCCGTGGAAGATTTTTTTACGCCACAAAAGATCAAAGTCAGCAAGAGTGGACGCTGTTGGATAGTAAAAAAACCTGAGGCTGTGGATGAGTTGGCGTAACATCTATCAGCAGCAATTCGTGCCCTTGTTGGCCGATAGAGTACCCGCAGACAAACATGCTGCCAAACGTGGACTACAACCAGGACTGGGTCAGCGCATAGATGGTTTTGCCCTGATGTTTGATCTCTTGCTGAAAAATCCCAAGCCTGGATATCACATCATAGAAACAGGAACCTGCCGAGATCCCGGCAACTGGAAGGATGGACAGAGCGCGGTATTGTTTTCGGCATTCGTAGACATCACCGGAGGATGGGTGCGCAGCGTGGACATCAATCCCGAAGCCTGTGCTCGTGCCCGGACACATATCTCCAGCCCTGATTTTTCAGTGTTCTGCAGCGACAGCGTGGCTTGGCTACAACAGCAGCCGGATCTAGATCAAGTGGATCTATTCTATCTTGACAGCTACGATGTCAAGTGGGACGATGATTCTCCCAGCGCAGAACATCATCTACGAGAATTCCAAACCATCGAGCCCTATCTACGCCCAGGTGCTGTAGTGGCCATAGATGACAACGCTAGATTCGCCGATACTGGGAGACGTACCGGCAAAGGCCGCCGTGTAGTGGAATATCTAGAATCAAAAAATATACGACCTTTGTATGACCACTACCAGATCATATACCAGTTCTGATCCGGTTACCATAGTCACTGTGTTCAAGTCTGGCCCATGGTGGTGGCCAGAATATGTGTATCGTCTCAAAGATGCAGTGCAACGCAATCTGTCAGTGCCCCATAGATTCCTTTGTATCTCTGACATAGAACTGCGGTGTGAAACATTGCCGTTGTTGCCCATGCCCGAGATCGACAACAAAACTTTTGGTGTGTGGTGGAAGATGCAGTTATGGCGTCCGGAACTGGGTCTGACCGGTCGCACTCTGTTTATCGATATCGACACCTTGATAGCTGATGACTTCGCTGATGTACTGTATCAATGCCAAGGACATCCTTTCTTGATGTGCCATGATCCTTGGAAAGGGCCCAAAGTCAGCTGTAGCGCGTTGATGTACTGGGAAGGCGATCACAGCGATCTCTGGCATCGATTCACTCAAGATACGAAAAAAACGATCATGCGATATCAAGTAGCCGAGGATCGCAAGTACAGAGGAGTGCAACAGGCATTTGTAGCTGATCACAAGATGCACGATTATATACAGTATGTGATCGACAGCAGCGAACGCATAGATCGCATAAGAAAACGGCCTCACGGAAACTATGCTGCATTTTTGTTCTGCAGTGGAAGTCGCAAGCCATGGTTGAACCCTCATCACCCAGATGTGCAGCGACATTGGTTTGGAATACAAGATGATAATTGACACTTTTCTTTTCAACAACGAATTTGACATGCTGGATCTCAGGATCGAGCTCACCCGAGATTGGGTAGATCGATGGGTAGTGTGCGAAGGCAATCGCACCTTGAGCGGTCGTCCCAAGCCCTGGCATCTCAAACAACAGATGCTGGATCGATATGCTCACTTGGGTGATCGTTTGCGTGTGATCGCATTGGACATACCCGAGACCTGGAGCAACTGGGACATAGAAAACGGCCAGCGTGCTGCGCTGACACCGGGATATGCAGATTGTGACGACGACGACATAGTGATGCACAGCGACTTAGACGAGATACTTGACCCAAACCGCGTGCCCGAGATCCTGGCACTGCTAGAGCGCGAAGACCGTCCTGTGAGCTGCAATCTCGAAATGTATATGTACCGGCTGGACCAGAAACTCAATCGCAACTGGGCCGGAAATGTAGTGGCCAAAAAACGTCATTTCCAAGACCCCTGCAAACTCTACAAAGGTGTGAACGCCGGGGTGGGCACCGCACAGAAAAAGAAGGATCGCAGCCATTGTGTCTGGACCGAAAACAACATGGGGTGGCATTGGGGTTGGATGGGCGACGAGTCTGTGATCAAGAACAAGATCGTCAGCTGCATCGAGACCCAGCACAGGAATGTAGATGAGATGTTTGAAAATTTCCAAAATAATCGGGCCGATCTCGCCATCAATCACAAATGCGCCACTAATCTAGTGGAGCCCAACTATCCTCCCAAAGTGATGTCAATATTGAAACAGTACCCTTGGTGGACCAAGCCACAAATTGATTGAATCGTAACATGGACAGCAAACAGCAACGCATCATAGCACGTCAGCGTCGGCAAGAGGAAGAACATCAACGGTTGAAATCTGGTGTGATCGATGTGGCCTGCGTGATACACGGACGGTTGTATCCTTGGGAATACGTAGAGAAACTCTACAACATGGTGCATCGGCACCTGACATGCCAGATAAGATTCCATGTGTTTACCGAACACGATCGTCCGGTGCCTGCTACTATGATCAAGCATGTGCTGGACGATTGGCCCGGCATTGGCGGCCATAAACAGTCCTGGTGGTACAAAATGCAGATGTTTGACTGCCGCAGGATACAAGGGCGTGTGTTGTATTTTGATCTAGACACAGTGATCGTGCGCAACATAGACTGGATCACGGCGCTGGAGCCCAGATATTTCTGGAGCATCCGAGACTATAGATCCCTATGGCGCCCGGCATGGAAAGGCATCAATTCTTCAGTGATGCTGTGGGATACAGTAAGATTTGACTGGATTTGGCAGGATTTCGCTGGCAAAAACATACATGCCACTACCAAGCTCTATCATGGGGATCAAGACTATCTCAGTGCTACCATACCCGATCGCGATCTGCGTTACATAGATCCCAGCTTGATCAAGAGCTGGCGCTGGCAAATCAAAGACGGGGGTATGGACATGAAAACCCGTGTTTACGCTAGGCCAGACGCAGGTTCTGTGCTGGATCCCTACACACATGTCATGGTGTTCCATGGACGTCCCAAACCACACGAAATACAAGATCCTGTGATCCTACAACATTGGCAGTAGACGCTAAATAGTCATGACTGGAGATTATTCATGACTACACGTACATTCATACAAGAAGCAGCCGCTTATGGTGCGACTGCTGTTACTGTCACTGCTTCTATCAATGGAGCGCAGGTTTTTTCTGGAAATGTTGAACCGGTAGGATCTGCTATTCCATCTGATCAGACAGCAGTACCATTCGCAAATCTTTTTACCTGGACTAACACAGTGGATTTTGCTGGTACTAGCTTCATGACCATCACTGTGGAAAATGGAGATCTTTTGCTGGGAGATAGTTTTGCGAACTACGCTGCTGGTAACAGCCAGATCAATCCCGCACAAGGCAACGTAGATTCTTATCTGGGATTTTACGATTTCACAATCGACGGCAACACGATCTCAGATCCGCTCAGTGATGTGTTTATTGATTCAATAGGGCAGAGCACGGATCGCAGCACTGGTTTGTATGGCCAATGGTATTGGACGATCCCGGCTGGTAGCACATTCTCTGCCACAGTCAATATTGAAGCCGGATCAGAACCGACGGTCTAAGTCAAAAATATCCCACTGAAACCCTGCTGTCTGCAGGGTTTTTTTTGATTAGTGCGCACTAACCTTCTAGGTTGACCAATAAAAGATTTTTCTTTACACTGTAGTCATACAGTAAATCAATGCCCTAAACACAATAATTTAGGCGGTTGACCAAAAACTCAATAAATCGTATAATATAGGTACAGTAAACAAATAGGAGCGTAGCAATGACTACTCAAGTACAGATCCTGAACGGGACATATCGCAATCAACCAGTTTCGGGCATGACTTTTCCTTTGGTGCGTGATTTCCAGACTGATGCTAAGGGTGGCAATGTTGTAGTGCAGAACAATGGTGTATTCCCGGGAATGCCCGAGCAGATCCGAGTCCGAGTGAGTTCAATCGATGACATCCAATTCGTGGGAGACAAGCCTGTGTCACAACCTGACAATGTAGTAGCATTCAAGACAGCTGTTGAAGTTGAAACTGACGAGCAAGTGATGGAGCGTATCGAACAGCGATTCAACATCCTGGACGACATGACCAAAGCCGCTATCTCAGGCGACATCCGTGCCATGATCGTGGTTGGCCCTCCCGGAGTTGGCAAATCCTACGGTGTTGAGAATCAGCTGGAAAAGGCTGGCTTATTTGATGTGGTAGGCAACCGCAAAGTCAAGTACGAAGTGATCAAGGGTGCCATGACTCCCATCGGACTCTACTGCACCTTGTACAAACACTCGGACCCCAAGAACGTGTTGGTGTTTGACGACTGTGACTCGATCCTGTTGGACGACGTGGCTCTCAACATTCTCAAGGCAGCTCTGGACTCGGGCAAGAAGCGTCGCATCCACTGGAACGCTGACTCGGCCATGTTGCGTCGTGAAGGCGTACCCGATTGCTTTGACTTCAAAGGTTCAGTGATCTTCATCACCAACTTGAAGTTCGAGAATCTCAAGAGCAAGAAACTGCAGGACCACTTGGACGCACTACAGAGTCGCTGTCACTTCCTGGACCTCACCTTGGACACCACCCGGGACAAGATCCTGCGTATCCGCCAGATCTTCCGCAAAGGTGACTTGTTCCAGGACTATGAACTCACGCCAGAACAGGGCGAAGAGATCATCCAGTTCATGCAAGAGAACCATGCTAAACTGAGAGAGATCAGCCTGCGTATGGCCCTCAAATTAGCGGACCTGACCAAAGTCAGCACCAACTGGAAGGCAATGGCCGAAAGCACTTGTATGCGTCATGGTTAAGAACAGTACCAGATCGCTGTTTACTGTCTAGCTCCTAGGCGATCTGTTTTGAGGTGCTCCAAAAGGGCACCTCTTTTTTTGACTTCCTTAAATAAAGCCTGTACAATAAAATAATGAAACAGGCACGACTGATAATCAAGGACGAAGTGAATGTCAAGATCGAAGGATTGGATCTCGATGCTAGACGAGCACTCGTCAACAAGTTCAAATACGACGTACCTTATGCTCGTTACCTCCCTGCGGTACGTTTGGGCAGATGGGACGGCAAGGTATCGTTTTTCCAATTGGGCGGCAGCACTTATGTGAACCTGTTGCCCGAGATCATCCCTGTGCTGGAAGAACTTAACTACGATATCGAACTGGATGATCTGAGAGAATATCGTACCACGTTTGAGTTTGAGCAAGTGACAGAAGACACATTCGCCCACATTCTGTGGCCCAAGGGGCATCCGGCCGCAGGCGAGCCCATCATGATGCGGGACTATCAAGTGGAAATAGTCAACAACTTCCTGGCCAATCCGCAGTGCCTGCAAGAGATCGCCACAGGTGCCGGTAAGACTATCATGACAGCGGCCTTGAGCCACGCTGTCACGCCCTATGGTCGTAGCATAGTGATCGTGCCCAACAAGAGCCTTGTGACCCAGACAGAGAAAGACTACATCAACATGCAGTTGGATGTAGGCGTGTTTTTTGGTGACCGAAAAGAGTTTGGCCGACAGCACACCATCTGTACCTGGCAGAGTCTCAACGTGCTATTGAAGAACACCAAGAACGACACAGCCGACATCACCATTGGGGAGTTCCTGGAAGACGTTGTGTGCGTGATCGTGGACGAAGTGCATATGGCCAAGGCTGATGCACTGAAAACCTTGCTCACAGGCGTGATGTCGCAAGTGCCGATCAGATGGGGTTTAACAGGCACTATCCCCAAAGAACAGTTTGAGTTCCAAGCCCTACATGTCAGTATCGGTCCGGTGATATCTCGGTTGGCGGCAGCTGAATTGCAAGATATGGGAGTGCTGGCACAGTGCCATGTCAACATCGTGCAGTTGGTAGACCATGTGGAGTACAACAACTATCAGAGCGAACTCAAGTACCTGTTGGAAGAGTCAGGCAGGCTCGATACCATGGCCAGTGTGATCTCTGAAGTCAACAAGACCGGAAACACTCTGGTGCTGGTAGATCGCATCACAGCAGGGCACGAGTTGGTTCGACGGTTAGGTGACCGAGCAGTATTTGTGTCGGGTGCCACCAAAGCCAAAGATCGTCAAGATGAATATGATGAAGTGGCTGAAGCCACAGACAAGATCATCGTGGCCACCTATGGTGTGGCTGCGGTGGGCATCAACATACCCAGGATCTTCAACTTGGTTCTAGTGGAACCTGGCAAGAGTTTTGTCCGCGTCATACAGAGCATCGGCCGCGGCATCCGCAAAGCTGAAGACAAAGACTTCGTGCAGATCTGGGACATGACTTCAACTTGTAAGTTTGCCAAGCGACACCTAAACAAAAGGAAACAGTTTTACAAAGAAGCAAGATATCCATTTACCCAGGAGAAACTGGAATGGATGACTATCAAATAGTTGACAACGTTCTCAAACATGTTATACTAACATCATGCGAATACTGACCTTAGACAACCGACCATACGATCTCGACACGCTACCCGAAGAAGTAGATGACATGAGATTTGCAATCCTGGACAACAGTGATCCATCTAATCCTGACTATCATTACATACCTCTCATTTTCTTAGAGAGTTTTTCGGCTCCCGCACTGGTGCTAAGGATAGGAGAAAACGAAATCAAGATGCCGGTGGACTGGCAGATCCTGATAGGAGAACCTGACTTAGGCGATCTAGAAATGTTGCCATTGACATCTATCAATGATCGAGGATTCAAAGCATTCCAATTCAACCCCCTTTCTAGTTTCAGACCTAGTTTTCCAGATATTGAAATCATTGATGTATATCATGAAGTCACATGGTATGCACCCAAGCTCAAGAACGGTCAGATGTTGACTGTGCCGATCAGCGACGATCGTCAGCCAGACTGTGTGTATTTCGTCAAAGATATCAGCCGTAATTGTGAAATAGTGGATTACAATCGAGCCTGGTGATGCAAGTCGTTGTGCTCAAGGCTTTCAATGATCATTGGTACAATCAAAAAGAAGTAGAGCAGCAGTGCTTGCCGATTCGATATCAGGACACTGTATGTTTCCGCATACTCGAGGGGGTATGTCTATATCATACCGGGATATATTATTGGATCAAAAAGTGGCAACACAAGACTGGTCGTCCCAATAGCTCCATAGTAATCGACACACTCAACAAATATCAGCCACTTCCTTGGTCTAATATCAATACCAAATATGATGATGTTTTCTTGGAACATTTTATTGATAGCCAAGTTTATACCCATCGATGGCAACACCATACCTCTGTACCACACGCAAAAAAATTCGGACTGTTTGTAGGCAGGAGGACTGCAGCACGCTGTACCATCCTGCATGATTGTTCTGTGTTGTTATCCGACGATTTCTTGATTAGTGCAATGACCACTGACCAGACTGATTTGTTTGGCCCTCCCGGGGATATGGAACGTTGGGGAGACAAGATCAGAATCGACAAGATAAAATACTGGAACATCACCAGCAGTCCTACTAGCTTGGACGAATATCATGTAGATGATGTCTATCGGAATTATCAAAAGTTTGATTTCATTACCAGTCTCAATCCTTTTTATCAAAAATTTGAGATAGAGATAGTGGCCGAAACCATGTTGAGGGGTGCCACCTTTTGGCCTACGGAAAAGACAGTAAGACCCATAGTGGCCAAGAAACCTTGGATAGTGATGGCCACTCACGGTTTCCTGTCTGAGCTACGCAGATTGGGTTTCCGCACATTTGGGGACTATTGGGATGAAAGATATGATGTACTAGAAGGTGAGCACAGATGGGAAGCGATACAGTCGGTCATACAAGGTATAATAGATATGCCTGACAACGAATATCGAGACATGCTGCGGGACTTGACAACAGTATGCGAACACAATTATAATCATCTTAGAACCTGGTGGAAAAATGGATAAACTATCAATACAAAATGAAATGGCCCAGTTTGATCGCAAGAATCGCGAGTTTTATGATGAACTCACTGATGAAGAACGGAAAAAGTTTTCCAACTATCTCATGATACGCTGGGGATCTGCTGTGCAAGGCAGCCCGGAACTGCAGGAGTTCTATCTCATAGCCACCAACGAGCGACTCAACAAGAATTTTTTCTCAGTGAATCGACATCCAAAATTGCAATGGTTGATGGCCACATCGGTGAGCCCTGGTATGGGAACACATCGGCATCAATGGATCGCCCCCAAGAAAAAAGACGCCGGCAGCAACGAAGTCAAGAAGATCCTATTGGAACTCTATCCTACCATGAAGATCTCCGATATCGAAACACTTGCTGCTGTGATAGACAAGAAAGAACTCCGGCAGTATCTACGTGAGCACGGAAACGACAAAGACTGACTATCGTTGCAAGTATTGCGACAAGAGTTTCCAGCGGGAATCAACACTCGCTGTGCATGTGTGCGAGCAGAAAAAACGTTTCCAAGAAGAGAAGGAAACAGGAGTACAATTGGGTCTGCAGGCTTGGTTGCGATTCTTTGAGATCACACAAGGATCGGCACGTCTCAAGACGTTCGATGACTTCGCTCGCAGCTCTTACTATCGTGCGTTTGTCAAGTTTGGTCGTCACATACAGGCTATCCGGGCAGTGAACCCCAGCCGTTTCACTGACTGGGTGATACGTCAGAACAAAAAACTGGACCACTGGTGCCATGAAAAAGTCTATGCAGAATACCTAGCCCAATATGTAAGAGAAGAGCATGTGGATGATGCATTAGCCCGTGCCTTGGAAGAGTCGATAAAATGGGAAGAAGAGACCGGCACTCCTGCAAAAGATTATCTCAGATACGGCAACATCAATCGTGTATGTCATGCCATCGTCGGCGGTAGGATCACTGCCTGGGTGTTGTTCAACTGTGATAGTGGCAATGAGTTCTTGAGCAATCTCAACCCAGAACAGATCAGCATAGTGTATCCTTGGGTGGATGCAGACTTCTGGTCAAAGAAGTTCCGTGACTACCCGGCGGATCAAGAATATGTCAAAGAAATGTTAGCAAAGGTAGGTTGGTAATGAGTGCAGATATTGACATTGATTTCGCGGACAGAGATCATATTTTGAAGTTGATCAGCCACACTCCTGCTCGGCAGATCACTAATGGTCAGGTACGGCGGCACAATTCTGGTGTGTATGTCACCGACATCCCACAAGATCCTGTACATGGCTGTGCTGCTTTCGACTATGAAGAAGCTGAACGCCTGGGTTACTTCAAGATTGACTTCTTGAACATGACGGTGTATCAACTGATTCAGAGTACCGAGCACTATCGACAAATGTTAGAACAGGAGCCACCCTGGCAGAGATTATGGACTGATCCTGCGTGGGCACAGCAGTTGGTGCATGTAGGCAACTATACTGATCTTTTAAAGAGCATGCGACCAGATTCGATTCCCAGGATGGCTGCTTTTATCTCTATCATACGTCCCGGCAAAGCGCATTTACAGAACCAATCCTGGAACCAAGTGTTTGAGTCAGTGTGGGACGGTGACAACAGTCGGGGTTATACCTTTAAGAAAAGCCATGCTGTGAGTTATGCTAGGTTAGTGGCCTTGCATATGAATCTCTTAGACCCTGCGGACTAGGGTTATCGATTTACGTTTGCTTTTTTTACGGACGATATCGTTGAGACTGCATACTGGCCCATGTATGATTTCTAGATCTTTGTTGGAAAACGTCCTGAGATAATCCCGGAAAGGGTCCCAGTCTTGTTTGAGGAAGATATTGATGGGTATCGATCTATTGCTTTCCCACCACCAGATGTTGGCCAGTTCTACAAAAGTACGTTTGAGGGTGGGATCTTGAATATTGCCAAAATCGTAGATCGTGGTGATGTTTTCATCTTGATTTTGCACTATGCCTACATATTCGACCCCGGCATAGAGACACAAGGTTATGAAAGGATATTGCTCAGTGAGTTTAGCGAATAAGTTATCACCCATAAATATCAGTGGAGAATCCAATGTATAGTACCACTGCCTATTTATATCAGCAAATCCAACAAGTTTTATTGATAGATGTCAGTGGAGCTTATTTTAATGCGAGGTGGAACCCTGTGTATGCTAAAAGCCTAAAATTAAATCTAGGAGTGGACAATGTGATCTTGTTCCAGTTCTTGAACCAAGATCAGAAACCTGTCAACATATCAGGTGCTACTTTTACTTTCCGTATCATCAGCCAGAACGGTGAGAATCTTCTTTATGCCAAGGAGTTGGTGAGTCTCAGCAACGCACTGGGGCGTGCCAAGGTCACTATCACTCAAGAAGAAACTCTGCACCTACAGGCACAACCAGCATCTTGGAGCCTGGAGATTTCGTCGGGTGTGTTGAATCAAGCAGTGCTGACCGACGACTATAGTGGAGCACGTGGCGATATAGATATCGTGGACTCGGTGTTCCCTGCTTTCGTGCCCAGCCAAGAACTCACTATACCCAGCCAAGCCCCGGATTCCAGCATCTATTATTCCAGCACCCTCACCACTGAAGGCACACGTCTCACCACTTTCCAAATGGACACAGTGGACTTTACCGGCAGTCTTTCTGTACAAGGCAGCAATGATGCCACAGCTTATACCACATCTTGGTATGATATATCATTTGAAGATCTCCAAACTGGCAACACAGTAAGCTCAGTGGATTTCACGGCTTCCACTGCCCGAAGAGGCATCAATGTGGCAGGATTCCACCCTTATCTACGTCTGGAATTCCAGATCTCGGCTGGCAACGTCGATCTCATCCAATATCGTTGATTTGTTTTAATTGTGGATTGACATAAATAGATGTATGAAATACATCTATCTTATTACTTCACCGTCGAATAAAAAATACATTGGTAAATGCTCTGTAGATCCACAGAGAAAAGCTACATTGTATCAGTCTGCTGCCAAATATTTCCTTCACATCAAACGCCCGATTTTAACTGCGATACGAAAGTATGGCTGGGAAAATATGAAGTTTGAAATCATTGAAAGAAACGATGCTTGGACCACAAAAGAACTTAATGCAAAAGAGAAACATTGGATAGCACACTACAATACTCTCCGTAACGGGTATAACGTGACCGCCGGCGGAGATGGGCACGATTCTGTATCTGCTAAACTTTTCTGGGAACAAGTCTCAGATGAATGGAAAGCCCAACGGTCATTGAATTGTAGTAAAGGGCAAAAAGAAAGATACACAAAGGCAAAAGATAGTGATAGGACTAAAAAGAAGAAAAGCGATTCTCACAAAGGATCATATCGAATCGAGTCGCCCGAAGGAAGGATCTGGGAGACAGATTTGGGATTAAAAGAATTTGCTGAAAAGTTTGAAAACGAAACAAAAATCACCTATTGGGCCTTGTTCAATGCTTATAGAAAATGCTATAATAATCAAGAAACTTCTACTTTAAGAAAAAATATCAATCATTGGAAAGTAATCAGAGTTGACAAACCCGGCAGAGACCGTTGAACTATATTGGAGACAAGGACGCAAGATTAAACGAGCAGCGTCTGGTTGGCTCTCCGGTAACGCTCCGTGTTGTATCCATAATGGGGAAAGCCCAGACAAAAGAAGTCGTGGAGGCTTAAAAGTCACCGATCAAGGATGGTCCTGGCACTGCTTCAACTGCGGTTTCACTGCGTCATTTATAATAGGCAGGAATCTGTCGTTCAAAGCTCGGCGACTATTGACATGGTTGAACGTGCCACAAGAAGAGATTGAGCGTATCAATCTCGAAAGTCTCAAACACAAAAGCATGGCCGGGATCTTAGACGACAGGCAACGCACTGCGCAGACTCTGCAAGGTATCGAATTTGAAGATCGCGATTTGCCACCAGACTTTTCTCTCGTCGATCAGAACACGCCTATACACTGGCAGTATCTCCGTGACAGGTATGCACCCGAGGACTACCCCTATGGCATGATCGCCGGTGAACCCGGCGACAAATTCCGTCGCAGGCAAGGTGTGATCATACCTTTTACCTATGATGGTCGCATAGTAGGACACACACGTAGATTTTTTGATGATCATAATCCTAGATATATCCATGACATCCAGCCCGGCTATGTGTTCGGTACAGATCTACAACAGGCTGATTGGCAGCATGTGCTTGTGATGGAAGGAGTGTTTGACGCGCTCAGCATCTCTGGATTGGCTGTGCTGCATGCCGAGATTAATGATGCACAGGCGCGACTGATACGCAGCCTAAGCAGAGAGATAACTGTGGTGCCGGATCAAGACGAAGCTGGCATGAAGCTGGTGGATCGGGCCATTGAACTGGGATGGGCTGTCAGTATACCAGAATGGCCTGCAAATTGTAAAGACGTCAATGACGCTGTCAAACTGTACGGGCGTTTGGGAGCCTTGCTAACTATTATGCAAGCCCGAGAGACCAGTAAAATCAAGATAGAAATAAGGAAGAAGAAACTTGCTCAAAGATTACGGAGTTGAAGTCCAGCGATTGTTCCTGGAGATGATGTTGGAAGACGCACAAAACTATGTGCGTGTGCAGAACATCTACAATCCCGAAAACTTCGATCGCAGCCTGCGTCCGGCTGCGGAGTTCGTTCGTGAACACACAGACCGACACAAGACCTTGCCCAGCAGGGATCAGATCTCGGCTACCACAGGCATCCGGCTAGAGCATATCCCCGATCTCAACGAAGGCCACTTTGAGTGGTTCATGCAAGAGTTTGAAAAGTTCACCAAGCGCCAGGAACTGGAGCGTGCCATCCTCAAGGCTGCTGACATGCTGGAGAAAGGCGACTTTGATCCTGTGGAGAAACTGGTCAAGGATGCTGTGCAGATCAGCCTCACCAAGGACATGGGCACAGACTACTTCCATGACGCCCGATCCAGCATCGAAGGCTACTATGACAACGCTGGTGTGATCTCTACAGGTTGGCCACAGTTGGACAAAGTATTATATGGTGGCTTTGGCAGAGGACAGCTCAACATCTTCGCAGGCGGATCGGGCTCGGGCAAGAGCTTGGTGATGATGAACATCGCACTTAACTGGCTGCAGGCAGGACTTTCGGGTGTGTACATCAGCTTAGAACTTTCAGAAGAACTGTGTGCTTTGCGTACCACTGCTATGCTGTCTAACATGGGAACCAAAGAGATCCGCAAGGACCTCGACACAGCAGCCATGAAAGTGAATCTAGTGGGCAAGAAGTCAGGTCGCTATCAGATCAAAGCTCTGCCAGCGCAGAGCAACATCAATGACATCCGTGCTTATTTGAAAGAAGTGCAGATCCAGACTGGTATGCGGGTGGACTTTGTGATGGTGGACTATTTGGACTTGCTGATGCCTGTCAGCGCCAAAGTCAGCCCCAACGACTTGTTCGTCAAAGACAAGTATGTTTCTGAAGAACTGCGTAACTTGGCTGCCGAACTCAATGTGCTGTTGGTCACTGCGTCGCAGTTGAATAGATCGGCAGTGGAAGAAGTGGAGTTTGACCACAGTCACATTTCGGGTGGTATCTCAAAGATCAACACAGCCGACAACGTGTTTGGTATCTTCACCAGCAGGGCTATGAAAGAACGTGGTCGCTATCAGATCCAGTGTATGAAAACTCGTAGTTCGAACGGTGTGGGCATGAAGATCGATCTCGAGTACAATATCGAGACCATGAGAATCACGGACCCCGGTGAGGATGCTGAGAGCAGCACAGGATTTGTGAAGAAAAACAACATCCTAGACAGCATCAAAGCCCGGAGCACTGTGAGTACACAAGATGAAGATGATAGTCCCAAGGTCACAGCTGAAGTGCAGAGCAACAAGCTCAAGCAATTGTTGGGCCAGATCAAACAGTCCTGATCACAAGACACCAAAAGCTATAAATACTCTAAAGGTCTTGCACAATGCAAAAACGCACACGCAGCATACTAGAAGAACTCGACGCTATACACACAGAAAAGTTCGCGGATCGTGATCGACGTTACATCATCGAAAGCCGCGCCTCTAATGTGATCGCGTCTGCTATCCGTCTAGTGGAGCAGATCGAAGAGTCTTATCCCCCAGATCAGGCTGAAAATCTAGTGCGTAAATTGCTGAACGCCATCAAAGCCAAAGATGCAGGCAAATTTACCCGTACAGTGAGACGCACAGATGCAGATTCATGAAATCACCTACCGTAACAAACAGAAAGTACTCGAAGGACTTTTAGACCAATGGTCAGCTCGTTTTGGTGCTGCCAGCCGGGATCCGGCCATGGCCCGGCTGACACCGGCCCAACGTGTCAAAGCCATACAGAATGACACAGCACTAAACAAGATCGGTGATGCTGCCTGGGACGCATGGGTGGCCAAATGGTATCAGATCGGTGCTGCCAAAAAAGGACAAGTGACTCCACAGATATTCCAGGACGAGCTTCGCAACTATGTGGCCACTAATCTGCTACCACGCTATCAAGACTACAACAGTCTCAGCAACAAACAAGATATCGAGCAAAATCTCCGGGCAGTGACCAGCATGTATCTAGGCGGCAAGACCCAAGACGCCAAAAAATACTTTGACCGTGTGGTGGATCTCAGCGCCATCGCCAGAGCTGTGGCTCCACAGACCACTGGCACAGCCAAGCCCGCACAACAGCAACAAGCACAACCCCGTGTGACATCTACTCAAGCCCAAGCTGATGTGAAAGCATTAATGCAAGGCGTAGGAGTGCAAACAGGCCAGGCTGCGAAGATAGCCCAAGGCCTGGAGCAACTCAATGCGGGCCAGGCCCTGGTAGTTGGTACAACCCGCAACCCATTGGCCGATGCTGTGCTGACCTATCTGGGATTCAAAGTGCAATGAATCTAGTAGAAGGCGGCAATGTATTCAAGGATGCACAAGGCAATCCCAAGACACAACGCATCAATCTCGCCGACATAGCACCCACGGTCAAATGGCTGGAAGGTCTCACTGGACTACCCTTGTCCGACAACATGCTGGGCAGCACAGGTCTCAAACCCACATCGGGCGATCTCGACCTCGCAGTGGATTCCACCAAAGTCGACAAAGAACAGTTCTTCCAACAGCTGTCATCACAGATAAAGCAGAGCGGTCAAGATCCCAGAGATTGGGTGCGCAAATCAGGTACAGCGGTACATCTGCTGACACCCATAGCAGGCAAGCCCAATGCCGGCTTTGTGCAGACTGATTTCATGTTCTTGCCCAAGCCTGAATTTTCAAAATGGATATTGAGAGGCGATCCTGCCAGCGAGTACAAAGGAGCCACACGCAATATCCTTATCAACTCTATGGCCAAAAGCATGGGCTACAAGTTGAACCAGATCGCTGGTATCGCCAACCGGGACACCAACGAATTGATCAGCGATGATCCAGACGAGATCGCCAAGATGCTGTTGGGTCCCAAAGCCACTCGTGACGATCTCAGCTCTGTGGAAAAGATTTTGGCAGTGCTAAAAACAGATCCCAACCGTGATGCCAAGCTGGCCGACTTCCGTGACCATATGACTCGTACCGGCACTCCGTTAGATGAGAACGTGGTCTATAACGATGTACATTGGCTGGCACGCCTGCGCGATCGCATCGTCAATCAAGGCATGCAGGTCATAGTAGAAGGTGTCAGGATCGAGCACCCCGAAGACATGGTATTCGACAACGGCAGCCGCGGTTTACGCCAAGCACTCGACGCCATACAACAGACTGCACAAAATCCTGAATCGGCCACAGTAAAGTGGGATGGTCGCCCTGCCATCATATTTGGCCGCAAACCCAGTGGGGAGTTTGTGCTTACTGACAAAGCTGGATTTTTAGCCAAAGGCTACGACGGTCTGGCCACCAGCCCTGAGATGATAGCTCGAATCATGCAGCAACGTGGTGGTGATCGTGGCGAATTGGTCGCACTTTATCAAAAATTATTCCCCATGCTGCGGCGTGCTGTCCCCCAAGATTTTCGAGGATATATCCAAGGTGATTTATTGTATGCGAATACTCCTCCTGTGGTCAATGGCGCCTACGAGTTTACGCCCAACACAGTCAAGTACCGTGTGCCAGTGGACAGCGACCTTGGGCAGCAGATCAAAGACAGCCAAGCAGCAGTGGTGATACATACTCGCTTGGATCAGCCCGGTGCTACACCCGAGCCTGTACGTGCTGCTGAATTGGCCAACAGTCCCGGCCTGTTGATCATGGACCCCAGTCTCCGCGAACCACGACAGATTAAACTCAACGATCGTGTGATCAAAGACGTGGAACGCATCATCAGTCAATATGGTCGAGCCATAGATCGTTTGTTCGATCCGCAAGAACTACGTGATCGCCGCATCACAGACTTGCCACAGCTGATCAAGACCTACATCAACAGCAGAGTCCGCTCGGGCAGCTACGACAATCTCGTGGGTGGATTTGGCGAGTGGGTCAAGTCAAAATCACCTGCCAAAACACCCAGGATATTTGAATGGGCCACAGAAAACAAGCAGGCTGTGGCAGCATTGTTCCAAGCATTCTTGGATCTTTCGAGCCTCAAAAACGATCTAGTGCGTCAGCTAGATGCACAAGGACATGATGTCCAAGCCAGCGTCAACGATGAACCGGGACACGAAGGATATGTGGGACAAGGCGCTAAATTCGTGGATCGTATGCGATTTAGCGCAGCCAACTTCGCTCGAAACAATCCAGAATTATCCTAGCAGGAGCCATTTTCTCCATCTTTGGTAAATAAGTGTAGGGCGAATGCCCACTAACATTTAGGAGAAACAAGATGGCTAATTTTTATCCCTTTAACGGTGATGCTCAACCAGTATTCAACCTGGACATCCAAAACGGTTCGCAGTCCGGTAACATCGGTTCAACTGCTGCCCTGGTACAACCCCAGGGTCCCAAGCTGGACTTCTTTGCTGTGATCGTGCAGAACGCTTCCAACCAGGCTATCGACCTGCGTGACGAACTGGGTTCCTACTCGGGCACAACATTTGATCCCGGTGTAGTCGCAGCTATCAACGAAGCTATCCAGCAGACAGCCACTATCGCTATGTATCAGGTAGAAGGCAGCGCAGCTGGTCAGATCTCGTATGCTCTGTATCCCACAGGTGCTTACACTGCTGCTACTCTGCAGAGCACAATCCGTGGCATCACTAACGGTTCCACAGCTGGTAACGTGCAGGTCACAACATCCGCCGGTACAACAACTGGCATCGATGTCACAGGTTCCGACGTCACCAACGTTGGTTTCAAACTGGCTACTTCGTAATCAGTTTAGGCAATCAGCACAAACCCCGGATTCTTTCCGGGGTTTTTTTTGGCCGTTAAATACGTCTATTATGCAACCATTACCATTGTGGCCGGTCATGATGTATCATTTCGCTTGGGATGAGCATGATATCCACCAAGCCGAACTTAAACAAATATGCCGGGCACTAGAAACAAAAAATCACACCAGTGGTGTGGCTCCCGATGCCAAGCAAGGGCTGTATGAAAGCGGGTTTGATTTCGCTGAACAAGATTCGGATGCAGTGCGAGCTTGGGCTGCTTGGGCCAAGAATTGCGTTTTCCAAGCAGCTAGTCATGCCTGTGCCGGCGCATGGCCCCCGGGATCCAATATCAAGATCGAGCTGCATGAAAGCTGGTGTCATATCACTCGAGATGGTGGATATCACGACGTGCATATACATCCCAATTCCAGTTGGAGCGCGATCTACTATCTGGATTGCGGAGACATGGATATCGTTACCAAGAATGGTGTCAATAGATTCTTCCGTCCCTATGAAACATCCTACACAGATGCAGGTACTGCTTGGATGACAGTCAACAACACTGTAGACATCAATGCCAGATCAGGTATGATGATAGTTTTTCCAAGTTGGATCCAGCATTCAGGATTGCCTTATCGCGGACAACAAGAGAGATTCGTGCTCAGCTTCAATAGCAAGGTCACGTTGACCAAATGACGATGAAGATACGCTGTCGCACTGTCTTTGATATCACAGCCACAGGAGTGAAAAATCACTTCAATCGGGCCCGCTTGCCTTTTCGAGACGAGTCAGGGAGCATGATCGCCGACGAAGTACAGTGGCACCGCAGTCGCAACAAACAACGTAATTGGGAAACACTGAATCAGATCATTTCTTTGCGCACACTACCCATGGATATATCAATTCCTATTGTTCAGCAGCAAGACTCCGGTCCGATGTGGGAGTTTGAGTTTGGGATAGACCAACCCGGAGCACTAGACATTTCCGGTGATCCATTGGGTGCATTGATCCAAGACAGCAAAGGTGTACCCATGCACACTGGATTGGATGAGATGGGACATCTGCCGGGTTATCTTGTGACTGATGGTCATGAAGCCAATATCTTTTTTAATGTTGTTGAAAATAAATACTCGTAGGAAAAATCATGTCAGAGACCACCGAACTAGAAAAAAAGAGCCTTGAAGCACATGTGGATCTATGCGCCCAACGCTATCGATTCCTTGAGCAAAAATTCCAGACCGTTGAGGAAAAAATCGAAGATCAAGGCACTGTGATCCGCGAAGTGCATGACATGGTGCAGAACATGGCGGAAAAACGCACTGATCAGATCATGGCCTGGGGCATGGGCATAATTGGTGCCCTGGTTGCAATCGTAGGTTATCTACTAGTCACTTACGTGGTAAAATGAATCAAAAACAACAGGCCATGCAGCGCCTGGAAAAACTCCTAGCACAAGATATTGAACATCTCAAAGACACTGCCATCTTCAAAGATGGAAAACGATTCCATGCTTTTGATCGTTATATGATCGAACCCGAATCGGATCAATACCGGGTTACCAAATACTCCAGCGACATGGGCTTGTTTGCCAGTCTTCGATCTGCCACCAGCTGGTGCATAGCCGACAAGTACAATCAGATAAAGTTGGGCATGGAGTTAAAAAGATTGGATCAGCATAAAGCATTATTGAGTAATGATATCACAGCACGTGAAACGTTGAACCGCAAATCACAAGATCCCATACGCCGAGAAATAGTTGATGCCAAGCTATCTACTAAAAAAATACAGTTGAGAGCCATTACCGAACAGTTAGACAAATGTGTAAATCTGGCTAAATACTGGCAAATACGAGGATTCAACAATGAAACTGCACGAACTGGACGCACAGCGTCGAACCGAACAAGTCGCTAAGACTCTCAACACACGCCTGGGCGATCGTGTGAGTTTTGATCGATTGAGCGAGAATCAAGCACGTGGCATGCTGACCAAAGTGCGCGGTTTGCTTAAAGAATATAAGACCAGCGTGAGTCGTCACTACAGCGAACGCAATCCTGACTACCTGCGTCTCATGATGATGGAACAAGCCCTAAGTGCTCGAATCAACGAGTACACAGCACAACAAGGCGCCATGAAAGCTGCTTCCGCCACTGGCGCCAAAGCTCCGGCCTTGACCAAAGCCATGCAAGCTGCAGTAGCAGGCAAATCACTAGATGCTTCACAACGCCAAGCCATGCAGGCCATGGCCGGTGGTTTAGACAAGGTGATGTCGGATCCACAACAGGCTTCGCGCCTGCAGCAGATGCTGAAACAGGCCGGCACCGAAGTGGCTGAAACCGGGAAAAAGAAACGCATCGTCAAAGAAAGCGAACTGCAACAAGCCCAGGTAGTTCTAGCCGCACAAGACATGATCGACCGCGTACAGGGCATGATGGAAGATATCAGTGAAATGCAATTCAAAGATCTTCCGGCCCTTACCGACTCCATCAAGAACGACATGGGTGTAGAACAAGCTCAACAATTCCAAGCCGACAGTTCCGCTGCTCTCACACAGTTATTGACTGCTATCCAAACAGCCAAGACACAGCTGGAAACAGCACAAGGAGTACTGACAGGACAAGCACCTGTGGTACCCGGTGCCGATCAGATGACTGCCCCGGTTGGTGACGAACTTGGCGCCGAACTCACCGATATCGACACTACTGCTGAACTGCCAGGTGGTGAAGAAGAGGAAGAAGAGGAAATCTCTGCTGCATCACTGGGCCGAGAGCGTAGATAATGCGCATCGATGAAGTGGCCGGTGGCAATCGAGATCTCGAGAAACTCACAGCATTAAGCCAGTTTCTCATAGGCCGCGCCACCGACACTGATGCAGCCAAGACCATATCTACAGCATCATTCATCAACTTAGCCCAAAGTATGGGCATCAGCCTCACTGCCGATCAGCTCAGAACCTACGTGCAATCGCCTCCCCTCAATAATGTCATCGCCGATGTCGAAGGCGATGACGCCACTGGTAAAATCATATTCAAGGGCCAAGAATCGGTAACAGATACCATGAGTGTGGATCAAGCCAGAGCCACCGTAGATCAAATGGCCAAACGAGCCATTGATCTCAAGTAAATAATCCTGTACAATCAACATAGGAGGTTTGTATGGCTTACTCAGAAAAGGTCATAGATCACTATGAGAATCCACGTAATGTAGGATCTTTTGACAAAAACGACACAGATGTTGGAACCGGAATGGTCGGTGCCCCTGCTTGCGGAGATGTGATGAAACTACAGATCAAGGTAGAAGATGGCATTATTACCGATGCTCGTTTCAAAACTTATGGTTGCGGTAGTGCAATCGCTAGTAGTTCGCTGGTTACTGAATGGGTCAAAGGCCGTACTCTCGAAGAAGCTGGCCAACTTCGGAATACTGAGATCGCTCAGGAACTGGCTCTCCCGCCGGTGAAGATTCATTGTAGCATCCTAGCTGAAGATGCTATCAAAGCTGCCATTGAAGATTATCGTCGAAAACATGATACAAGTCACTGACACTGCAGCCGACAAGATCCGGCACTACATCCAGAAACGTGGTCGCGGTGTGGGCATCAAGGTGGGTGTTCGCACCACTGGTTGTTCGGGCTTGGCATATACTCTTGAGTATGTGGATCAAGAACAAGGTCTTCAACACTGTGTGGCACACTTTGATAGTGCAGGCGTAAGAGTTTTTGTCAATCCCGAACACTTAGCCTATGTGGACGGCATGACTATAGATTATTTAAAAAAAGGCCTCAATGAAGGCTTTGAATTCATCAATCCCCAAGAAAAGGATCGCTGCGGTTGCGGCGAATCATTTAGAGTTTGATCACACAAAGATATCAGTATGCTCCGCTGACCAGAGAGAGCGTGGAAGGGCAACGGCTTTATGCTACTCCCGACGGCAATAAACTTCCATCAGTCACTACCATCCTAGATAAAACCAAACCAGCAGAAAAACGCATGGCCTTGGAAAACTGGAAGCGGCGTGTGGGACATGAAAAGGCCCAACAGATCACCACCGAAGCTGCTAATCGTGGCACCAGGATGCACAGCTATCTGGAACACTACGTCATAAACAGCGTACATAAAGATCGTGGCACGAATCCTTTTGGTTGGGCCAGTCATGCCATGGCAGAAAAAGTCATACAAGAAGGACTGGGCAAAGTGGACGAATTCTGGGGCACAGAAGTCCCGCTTTATTTTCCTAAAATCTATGCGGGTACCACAGATTGTGTGGGAGTGCATCAAGGTCAAGAAGCCATCATGGACTTCAAACAAACCAATAAACCCAAGAAGACAGAATGGATCGAGGATTATTTCCTGCAACTAGCGGCCTACGCAGAAGCACACAACGAAGTGTATGGTACACGGATACGCCGTGGTGTGATCTTGATGTGTGCCAAACCCGAGCTAGACGACATTGGAAATCCCATCACTGATCCTCAATATCAAGAGTGGATAGTAGAAGGCGCAGAATTTGATTCTTGGACCAATCGTTGGTGGGCCCGCGTGGAAGAGTACTATCAAAGATACGCATAAATATCGTATCTACAGGTAAAACGACATGGCAATAGTACAGATTTCGCGTATCACCAACCGCAAAGGTCTCCAAGAAAACCTGCCGCAGCTGGCCGGTGCTGAGCTGGGCTGGGCCATAGACAGCCGCAGGTTGTTTATCGGCAACGGCACACTGGCCGAAGGAGCGCCAGTCATAGGCAACACTGAAATCCTCACGGAATTCAGCGACATCGTGGCCTTGGCTCCTTATACCTATTCTGATTCTGTAGTAGGCTACAGCGCACAAACAGGTCCTACACCCAGCGATCCTGTGGTACGCAGCGTGCAGGCCAAATTAGATGATTTCGCAGACGTCCGCGATTTTGGCGCTGTGGGCAACGGTATCGCCGACGACACTGATGCCATCAACCGTGCTCTATACCAACTCTACTGCAGAGAGACCAACACACAGATCCGCCGTGGCTTATTTTTTCCGGCCGGCACATACAAGATCACTGAAAGCATCATCATACCTACCTATGCCAAGCTCATGGGTGAAGGTGCTGACTGTACCACCATCTACCTTGATGAAAACGTAGACATCTCCAGCCTCACTGCCTACGTGGCTAGATTTGGAGATAGCCTGCAACAGACTGGAGTCAATATCGGCAACAACGGTGCCACTGCTCCTAGGAACATCGAAATCTCGTCCATGACATTCCAGACCGGGCCTATCACTGATGTGTTCCTGGTAGATCGTGCCACACAGTGCTATTTTGATTCAGTAAACTTCCGCGGTCCCTTGACCACTACCAGCATCCTTGCTGACCTGGCCACAGACAATATCGCCGGTGTGAGGTTCGACAGCAGTACCAGTCTAGTCTGTAACCAGATCACGTTTGATAAATGCAGATTCACCGGTCTCACTTACGGCATCAACACTGACGAAGAAATCAACAGCGTTACAGTCAGCAACAGCAATTTCAATACCATGTATCAGGGCATAGTGCTAGGTGATGGCACACCAGTTAATGGCGGCCCAACAGGATTCCGCACCATTGGCAACATGTTTGATGTGATTTATGCCCAGGGCGTGGTCTATGCCGATGTAAACCTCAACGTCACAGCCTATAACATTTTTGGCAGCGTTGGAAATCAGTTTACATCTACCCCTGCCACTGCTGTGATATCTTTCGGTAATGACAACAATGTCAGCTTGGCCGATATGTTTGAAAGACTCTATACCGATGCGTTGACGTACCCCACAGTCAGCATCACTGGTGGTGCTTCTACTACTACGACCCAGTTGCAGGTGGGTCGCTACAGCAGAGAAACAGGTCGTAGCTTCACCTTGGCCAACAACACATCATCGGCCACGGCCATATTCACCAGTTCCAGTGCATTAGTAAAAGCGTTCCGCATGGATTACACTATCACACGCGGCACCGGTATACGTCACGGATCGTTTATAGTCACAGCTCAAGTCAGCGATGACAGCAGCTTGACTTTGAGCTACAGTGACGACTACACAGAAAATCTAGACGTGGGAGTGACCTTGTCGGCCACCCAAGCGTCTAGCACTGTCACTGTGCGTTATACCACAACCAACACCGGCACTGCCGCCGCATTGACCTACTCTATCGCACACCTAGCCTGATGTGGCCAACCGATTTTGAGTCTAGATTGAGAGACTGGAATGATCTGCGAGATCGTTGCCAGTCCATGACTGATATCTCCGAAATCGTCAACACCATCAACGATTGGTGGTTTCGGGTGCCCACGGTAAACCATTATCTGCACTGGGATTATCAAGACGAATGGCCCAATGCATGGGAATTGTTGCACGAAGATACCTATTGCGAGCTTGCTCGCGCCCTAGGTATGCTGTATACTTTAAGCATGATAGATTCGCCAACACTTCCAGAAGTGGAGCTAATACAATGCGATAAAGGCAATTTAGTCCTGATCGATCACGGAAAATATATCCTTAATTGGGCACCTAGGTCTGTGTTAAATATCACTTCACAATCACTCACTATCCGGCGACGTGTCGGGATAAAAGAATTAGAACATCTAATGGGTTAGTAATGACACATATACAAGTACAAAAAAGAAACGGCAGTAAAGAAACATTAGATCTAGAAAAACTACATCGGGTAGTGTTCTGGGCCACAGAAGGAATAACTGGAGTCTCTGCTAGTGAAGTAGAAATCAAAAGCCATATTCAATTTTACAACGGTATCCCTACCGCTAATATACAAGAGACTTTGATCAAATCGGCAGCTGATCTTATTTCCGAAGAAACACCCAACTATCAGTATGTGGCCGGCAGACTGATTTGTTATCATTTGCGTAAACAAGTCTATGGAGATTTCCAACCCTGGCACATACGCAAATTGGTTGAACGTAATTCACAGATGGGGTTTTATGATCCTGAACTTTTGTCCAGTTACAGTGACGAAGAGTGGGATCGTATCAACAGTTTTGTCAAGCACGAGAGAGACGAAGACCTCACTTATGCAGCCATGGAACAGTTCCGTGGCAAGTATCTGGTGCAGAATCGTGTGAACAAAGAAATCTATGAAACTCCACAGGTTTGCTATGCTTTGATAGCCGCTACTCTTTTTGCCGCTTATCCTCGAGAAACAAGAATGATGTGGATCAAGGACTACTATGATGCTATCTCAACACACCAAGTGAGTCTGCCCACTCCTGTGATGGCTGGTGTTCGTACACCACAGCGTCAATTCAGTAGTTGCGTGTTGATTGAAACAGACGACAGTCTCGATAGTATCAATGCCACAGCGAGTAGTATTGTAAAGTACGTCAGTCAGAAGGCTGGCATAGGCATCGGCGCTGGTCGTATCCGCGCCATCAAATCTCCCATCAGAAACGGTGACGCATACCACACAGGGGTTATCCCATTCTACAAGCTCTTCCAGGCTGCCACCCGCTCGTGTAGCCAAGGTGGTGTACGCAATGGTGCAGCCACGCTCTATTACCCAATCTGGCATCTTGAAGTAGAGGATCTGTTGGTTCTCAAAAACAACAAAGGCACCGAAGACAACCGGGTACGCCATATGGACTATGGCGTACAATTCAACAAAGTCATGTACGAGCGCCTGCTCTCCAATGGCGACATCACGCTATTCTCCCCACATGATGTTCCCGAACTGTATGAAGCCTTCTTCACTGATGTGGATCGCTTCCGTGAACTGTATGAAACAGCCGAGCGCAACACCAAACTCCGTAAGAAGCGGATCAAAGCAGTTGAACTGTTCTCAAGCTTCCTGCAAGAGCGCAAGGATACAGGCCGCATCTATCTCATGAACGTGGACCATGCCAACAGCCACGGTGCTTTCCGACCCGAAGTAGCACCTGTGTATCAAAGCAATCTCTGCTGCGAGATCAATCTGCCTACCAAGCCTCTCAACGATGTCAATGACCCCAACGGTGAGATCGCGCTGTGTACATTGAGCGCTATCAACTGGGGTGTGTTCAAAGACCCCGAAGACATGGAGAAGGCCTGTACTCTAGCAGTGCGTGGCCTGGATGCGTTACTGAGTTATCAGAACTATCCTATCTTGGCAGCACAACTGGCCACAGAGAACCGTAGGCCCTTGGGCGTAGGCATCATCAATCTAGCCTACTGGTTGGCCAAGAACGATCTCAGTTACAGCGATCCCGCAGCCTTGCCTGAAGTGGATCGTTGGGCACAGCACTGGAGTTACTATCTTATCAAGGCTTCAGTGGATCTCGCACAAGAAAAAGGCGCTTGCCCCAAGAGCAATGAGACCAAATACCACGATGGTGTCTTGCCTGTGGATACCTACAAGCGAGAAGTAGATGAGTTAGTGACTCACGTGGATGCAGTAGATTGGACTGGACTCCGTGCTCGTTTGAAACATTACGGCATTCGTAACAGCACACTCATGGCCTTGATGCCAGCAGAAACTTCGGCACAGATCTCCAACAGCACCAATGGTGTGGAACCTCCACGATCCTATGTGAGTGTGAAACAATCAAAGGATGGTGTGTTGAAACAAGTGGTGCCCGAGTATCGTCGTCTCAAGAACAAATACGAACTGTTGTGGGATCAGAAAAGCCCCGAAGGCTATCTCAAGATTATGGCCATTCTCCAGAAGTATATCGACCAAGGTATCTCAGTAAATACCAGTTACAATCCCCAGCATTATGAGGATGAGAAGATACCCATGAGTGAGATGATCAAGCACATGGTGATGTTTTACAAGTATGGAGGGAAACAGTTGTATTACTTCAACACTTACGACGGATCCGGCGAGATCGATCTCGATCGTCTCAATCAAAAGCAAGTCTTGATCGAGTCTGTGGACATGAGTCTACAAGCTGATGATGCCGATTGCGATAGTTGTAAAATTTAATATCTAACCGAAAGTTCCAAATGACTGTTCTAAATCTACGTAAAGATAGAGATCACACCACCAGCCTGGCCTTCCTTGATCCCAAGGGAGCGGTGGGCATGCAACGCTACGACACACTCAAGTACCGTCAGTTCGACAAACTCACAGACAAACAGTTGGGTTTCTTCTGGAGACCTGAAGAAGTTGACGTGCTACGCGACGCCAAAGACTTTAAAGATCTTACACCTTGGGAACAACACATCTTCACAGCCAACCTCAAGCGTCAGATCCTGCTGGACTCAGTGCAGGGTCGTAGCCCTAATCTGGCCTTGCTGCCTTTGGTAAGCCTGCCGGAATTAGAGACTTGGATCGAGACCTGGGCCTTTTCTGAGACCATCCACAGTCGCAGTTATACGCATATCATCCGTAACGTCTACAGCGATCCTGCCAAGGTGTTTGATGAGATGTTGGAGATGGAAGAGATCATCCAATGTGGCAACGACATCAGCAAATACTACGATGACCTCATACGTTACAGCCAATGGTATCAACTGTTGGGTGCTGGTAAACATACCTGCAATGGTGTAGAATTTGAAGTGAGCGAATATGAACTCAAGAAAAAATTGTGGTTGTGCCTGGCCAGTGTCAACGTTCTCGAGGGCATCAGGTTCTATGTGTCTTTCGCGTGCTCCTGGGCGTTCGCAGAACTCAAGAAGATGGAGGGTAACGCTAAGATCATTAAGTTTATCGCCCGTGACGAAAACGTACATCTTGCAAGTACTCAACAACTCTTGAAGATACTACCCCAAGATGATCCCGACTATATCCGTATCAAACAGGAATGCGAGCCCGAGATCCTCAAGATGTTTGAAGATGCAGTGGCACAAGAAAAAGCATGGGCACACTATCTGTTCCGAGACGGATCGATGATCGGTCTCAACGAACAATTGCTTTGTGACTATGTGGAATGGATCGCCAACAAGCGCATGACCGCCATCGGTCTACACGGGCCATTCAAAGGTGGTTCGAATCCCTTGCCCTGGACACAGAAATGGATCGCCGGTGCTGAAGTACAAGTAGCGCCACAAGAAACCGAAATCTCCTCCTACGTGGTAGGCGGAACCAAACAAGACGTCACCAACGACACACTATCAGGACTCAGCCTCTAATGCTCACAGTATACTCCAAAACAGTTTGCCCCTATTGTGTAAACGCAAAGAATTATCTCAAGAACAACAGTATCGATTTCACAGAGATCAATATCGAACAGGATCCAGATGCTCGAGAATTCATAATGAACGAAGGGCATCGCACTGTGCCTCAGATCTATCTCAATGGTAGAGTTTTTGTCGCCGGTGGCTGGCAAGGTTTAAGTAAGATGACCCCAGAGCAGATACGCCAAGAATTGGAACTGCGTGATGCTCTAGTCAACGATATCGGAAACCTATGAATCTAGAACTCAACACTGTTTACACTTTTAAACTCAACACCGGCGAAGAGCTGGTGGCCAGACTCACACAGATCGAAGCTGATTTTTTTGAGATCGAACACCCCATACTCACAGTGATCTCTCCCCAAGGGCTGCAGATGATGCCGGGCTTGTTTTCGGCAAACATGGACAAAAAACTGCGGCTAAATAAATCTAGTTGGGCCATGATCGCTGAAACCCGCGATGACGTGCGTGACAGTTGGATCCAAGCCACCACGGGCATTGCTCCCGTACGCAAGCAGATCATAACTGGCTAGCATGACGCACAGGTTCGTGATCATGATCTCGGGCCAGCTGCATGAATTCCACAGGTACGAAGACATACCTGCGGTGTTTGATCATGTGATAGAATTCTGTCCCGAAATCCCGCCAGGCCCGCACACTGAAGAACAGCATGATGAAATCGAGTCATGGGTTCCCAAGTTCCAGAGATTGATGGAGATTGAACGTGCCCGCAGCAGCAAGACAAGGTGATGTAGGAATACCGCATTGTAGCCCATATGTGATCGCTACAGGCAGCACAGACGTATTGATCAATGGTAGGCCCGCGGCAAGAGTGGGCGATATCAGCACTCCGCACAAGGTCCCTGCACGTATCTGTTTTACTCATATAGCGCCCATTGTCGTAGGATCCAGCAGCGTGTTCATCAATGGTCGACCCGCTGCATTTGTAGGGTCTTATCTAGCGGGTTGTACTGCTGTGGGTACTGGCAGCACAGATGTGATCGTGGGATTCTAACATGAGTTGCGGCGGTCCATTAAGTGCTGTGATGATGGTGGCCGGCGCTGGCATGCTGCCAGGTGCCAGTGCGATATCCGGACTAGGTGCCAGCTTGGGAGTCAGCTCGGCCTTGACCAGCAGCCTTGGTAGTTTCACCAGTCTACCAATCACCAGCCAATTCAGCAGCATCGTGTCAGGCGCCACAGGTGTGTTGAATGGAGGCGTATTAGATAGCCTGCGTACCTTGGGCGCAGGAACGTTCCCTGCCTTGACCAATGCCATCCCGGGAGGATTCACTGCTGCACTGGGTCCCATTGCATCTGGCGGGGTATTCGATGGAGGATTCACAGGACTCATCGGCCAGACGGCCAGCAGTATCATGGGGTCAGGAGATCTCAGCCAATTCGGACAGATATTCAATTCGGCTCAAGGTTTCCTAGGCCAGGCCAATCAGTTCGTCAACAGCGGGCTCAACATCGGCAGTTTAGGCAGCACGTTTGGCAGCATCACCGGCGGCATGGACAATCTCATCACCGGCAGTTTCAGCCAGGTCACAGAGGCCCTGGGCAGTTTCGGATCAGACTTGGGCAACCTTGGCAATCTCATAGATCTAAAAAATCTACCCAATCTTGGAGATCCTTCAGCGTTGGTCAAGCAAGTGGCATCAGTGGGAGGATTGGTACCGGGAGTGGAATCTGCCCTGCGGTCAGCCGGCATCGATTCCAGCGCCATCACCAGCCTAGCCACAGGTGGATTCACTGACATTTCGGGCACGGCCAACAAACTGCTATACGAAGGAATGACCAAAGTCACTGGCACAGATCTTGCACAGGTCAAGAGCGTGTTGGGTGTGACCACTCCCGGGATCGGGACCATGGCTGACTTGTTGAACCCTGCCAAGATCCTGCCCACGAGTTATACCGCGCTGACCATGCCTACACCCGATGGTTTGCGCGGAGTATATGCCAGCGCAGGAAGTGTGAATACCAACCTGGAGAAATTCCTACAAGATCCCAACGCTCCTGAGTACACCGGTGACGATCCCATAGTACGGGCGAGATTGGGCCTACCACCATTAGATGGAACATTGACAGCATGAGCAGCTACGATACCTTAAAAAAGATCATACCTCCCGATCAGGCTCTGGCCAACAAAGCTTTAGCACGCGGTTTGCAGCAGGTCAAGCAGATATTCGATGCGGATCTCCCAACGCTGAGCGCGGCTGTGAGCCAGTTAGAAAGCAACAAGGATCTGGATCTCATAAACGATCTCACAGAACCTTTGCCTGCCGCGGTCACTAATTTCTACAGCGGCATATTGGCCACAGGAACTGGTCCTGGTAACACCATCACCTTGAATGATGTGATCGGCATCGCTGCGGGAAACACGGTGACTGTACAAATGCCTACCGTGACCACAGTGATAACCACACTGTCGGACATGGGCGCTTTGGACAATCTCACCGCCAACGGCGGCACAGCCAGTTCAAGCAACAACGGGGTGTATACAGTGATGCAGTATGCGCTGGGCAATGCCTACACCACCGATGACGGCATGGGCAATGTCACCATCACCATACCCAGTCCATTACCAGGACAGGGCACCTATGGTCCTGAATCCTCATTTGGCAACGTGATCAGCAACTGTTTCAGCAATCTCATATCCATAGCCAATGTCACTATCAGCAACATAGCCACCACCTATGGAACCTATGCATTGCAGGCCAACGATGCCACCAATGCCATGGCTACACAGCTACAGTTCAACGTCGAAAACTCCATCGCGGCCGGTATAGACATAGCCAACGTGGTCAACGACATGGCCAATGCCAATCTCGTGGCCAACAGCGTCAGTACGGTGCTGGGCCTGGCCAGCCAACTGCACGACATTGGATTGGATGTGTCAGAAGGAGGAGCAGCTCAATTCTTTGACGCCGTGGCCAACACCAGCACTTTGAGTGGGCAGGCCGTAGTGGCCAGCATGCGTGAAGGCCGTAACATCGCTGTTCTAAACGCAGTGGGCATCACCTTGGATACCCAATTGGTAGATGTCAACGCCAATACCACTGTGGCCAACAACATATCAAACGGGCAGTATTCGGTAAGCGAGGCGCGAGCCAACATCATTCTGTAGGTAAGCACTTACTAACCTAGCAGTTTTGGGGCGGTTGACCAAAAAATCTCCTTTTTCGTACAATGTATGCATACAGTAAACAAAAGGAGCAGATGATGAGCACAGCCGTTTATGATGCACTCACTGACAGTCAAAAGCGTGAAGTCCGCATGTTTGGCGCCACCCGCGAACAAGTAGAAGTGGCAGTGGCCAGTTATCTTGCCACCCGCCAGCCCAAAGAAATCGTAGTCGAGATGCTGGGTGCTGCCTGGCGTGAAGCCAACTGGGGCGAACTGGAAGACGCTCGCCAGACCCTGAATCGTGTGAAGATCACTATCCAGCGATTCTACCTGGGCAACCAGCGAGACTTTTTCTTTGACCCTGAAGGCCAGGCCTACAGCATCCTCAGCGATGCCCAGCATCTCATGGAATACGATGACGTGGTGCGTGCCAAGATGTGCATCGACGAAGCAATCCAACTGATCGAACAAGGAGGAAATATCCGTGGCTAAGACCCTGAACGATGTAGTAGAAGAGCTGATCTATCTGTGCGAGGTGCGTGGAGAACTGGATCTGGAAACCAATGCCCGCAACGAGCGGCGTATCGCGGAACTGAACCAGGAATACTTGAGGCTACAAGCTCTGGAACAGCCGGTTGACCAATAAAGGCTATTTCGGCTATAATAATACATACAGTTAGAACTTAGGAGCCAAGATGAATACAGCAGTGACCCTTACCGCAGAAGAGTTCAAGCAGATCCATAACGCACTCTGCTTCGCCCCCAATAAGGGTCTCGAAGCCACAGTGGATGCCATCCGTGAGGCCCTGGCCGGTGCTTATCGGCAGGAAGAGCAGGACTTCGATCACAAGATGGCCTACTACAATCGATTCAAGGTCGAGCACCGTCTTGAAGCCATCTGGTCGATGTACGAACTCGAAGAGCATGGCTTCCTCCGGGATCACCCCTACTCATCAGATGCGTTCGTGGTCTACCAAGGTGGTCATGTGCCGGTGTTTGGCAACACCTGGGGCGACATCTACCGTGCCGCCGACTGGGCCATCCGTAATTCGGGCGATGATCATCACATCTTCATCGAGGCATTCGAGTTGAAGAACGGCAACGAACTGCACCTTGTGACTGGATCCTAAGATGAAATGGTGGCTATTCGCGGCAGGACTGTATCTACTCACTGGATTGACTGGCTGTGTCAGCATCCACTTACTGTAAAGGAAACAAAATGAAATATTTGATTGGTGCGATTGTTGGGATCTTGATCTATCATTATTTGCCACGAGAGACACAGCAGTTGGCCACAGGTGCTGGTGCCATCATCCATCAGGGTGCCACCAAAGCCGCCGAAGTCACCAAACAATAACCTAGGATATTTCACACATGGGGATGACCTTAAATAAAGCACAGGCATTTGATAGGCACGACGAAAAGGCATTCACAGGCACGATGGCAGCAGATTGGATCCAAGATCTCGAATCCAGCGACAGTCGCATACACAAAGAAAAGGTGATCGAGAAAGCACACATGGCCGCCAAATTGGGGTCAGCATCAGCACAGTGTTTCCTCTACAACGCCTATCTGGCCTACAACCCCTATTTCACTTACAACGTCAAGAAGGTGCCCGAGAGTGTGGGCATCGATCATGCCGTCAATCCCTGGGTCAAGTTCTGGGCACTCACAGAAGCACTCCGCACTCGTAGCATCACTGGCAACGCGGCCCGCGATAGGATTGGGGAGTTGATGGCGGAGTTTGACAGCGAGCAATGGAACCTGGTGTGCCGGCGTGTGCTGATCAAGGACCTCCGTTGCGGCATCTCAGAAAAGACTCTCAACAAGATCCTAAAGAATTCAGAATGGGAGATCCCGGTATTCAGTTGCCAACTGGCACAGGATTCGGGAGACCACCCAGCCAAGATGAAGGGCCGCAAGCGTTTAGAAGTCAAACTGGATGGTGTGCGTGTGCTGGCCGTATTCAATGGTGCTGGTTGCACATTGTACAGCCGCAATGGCAAGGTGTTTGAGAACTTCCCCCAGATACAAGAGTTCCTGGAAGATACCAGGCACATTTATACCCACGGTAGTCGTACAGGAGGCCGGTTTGTTTTAGATGGCGAGATCGTAGGGGAATCATTCCAGAAACTCATGCGTCAAGCACATCGCAAGAGCGATGCAGAAACCACCGGCATGGTGTATCATGTGTTTGACATGATTCCATTAGATGACTTTGAGCGTGGATACTGGAACGCCCAGCAACACAAACGCTTGGCCATGCTGGACAAGGCTCGTGAGCGACTGGCAGACACCGATCCGGTTCAAGTCATGCCTGGTATGGAGGTCAATCTTGACACAGCCGAGGGACATGACATCCTGCGTAGGTTCGCAGAAGCGTCGGTTGAGCAAGGCTATGAAGGCATCATGATCAAGGATCTGGATGCTCCTTACGAATGCAAGCGAAGCAGTTTCTGGATGAAATGGAAGCCCACCATCACTGTGGACTTAAATATCGTTGGCGTTGAAGAAGGCACCGGGCGCAACGTGGGTAGATTGGGTGCCTTGATCTGCGAAGGAGTAGACAATGGACGTGATATTAGGGTCAATGTTGGTAGTGGCTTGTCTGATCATGATCGGGATGAGTATTGGACCGTTCGGAATGACCTCAACGGTCGAGTGGTTGAAGTCGAAGCTGACGCGGTCACGCAAAACCAAGACGGGACCTACTCCCTAAGGTTCCCCCGCTTCGTGCGATTCCGTGGATTTGAGAAAGGTGAAAAACTATGAGCGTATTTCGAGACATGTTCAGTGATTGGCCGTTTGTGTTGTTCTTAGCGGCATTCTTTTTTGCGATTGCCAGTTTGGTATCGGGCGATCTGATCCTGCTGGCTGTGGGTCTTCTGTGTGCTGTGATTGGTAACATCCTTGAAAAGAAAGGTGCAAAAAATGCCAAAGATTCCGCGTAGTGAATGGTTTGCTTATGTGAAATGGCGAGCAGTCAAGCTATGGAAGACTATTTTTAACGCCAGGTATACGGCATGATATCCGTTAATCTGCGGATAAGGAATCCTTTCCGCGCTCCTCAATTCCGCAACATCTGGAATTCAGTCACCCATATCAAAGGCAACAAATATCTAGAAGCACAGATCAGTTATTATGCCTTTAACTGGGTCGAACTATCATTGGATCTCAACTGGCGCCAGACCGACCACGCCGGTCCTTGGCTCACCGTCAACCTCCTGGGACTGACGTTGGATGTCAGGATCTATGATCAACGGCGCTGGGACAATGAGCGTGATTGCTGGGCCACCGACTGATGCTGTCAGAACTATCTAGTCTTTGGAATTGGTTTTTCAGTTTCATAGCAGGCTGGGGACTCACGACCACGGTGCTGGTAACGGCTGTGGTTTTCCTTTGGCTCCGTGTTGGTGTGCTAGAACGGAAATACAACAATCTTTACAATAGGGTCGTGGCTGATGAACGCGAGTGGAGCCTGTTCGAAAATCGCGACAAAGTTTGACAAGCCAGCAGGTTCCTGCTAAAATACTATAGCAGAGAAGGGGCATGATTGAGGCCTTGGGCGGGACCTGACCCGGGAAGCGGGTCCATGGCAATTGCCCCTATGAGTCCTCGAGGTTGTGGCACCATCCTGGGCAGGAGCAGACCGCTGGGGTCCTGTCCAAAACCCATATCAAGCCCTGAGAAGGCCTCTGGTGTGGGGAGTTGGCCTGAAGAGGACGGTCATGGTGTAAAGCAGGTAGTTGGACTGCATCGAATCGGAGATCTCTAAACTTTATGTCGAAGCAACTCGATCCACTTAAAACAACGACCCCGGAACTGCACCGGTTTTGGTTCTATGTCCGTACCACAGACCAATGGTATGGCATCATCCGAGAGTGCCGAAGTTGGTTCGGCAAGAACTGGCGATCACAGAGCAAGGTCAAGCGCAAGTTGGAAAGCCAGGCCAGTGTAGGCAGGATCACTTTCACGAGATCAGCCCCAATGCCAGTGTGGTTTGAAGTGCCAGATCCACGTTTTGCCACCTGGGTAAGTGTGAAACTCAGCCTACAAGTGGAGAGCGATGCCAAGCATTTGGGCGGTAAATAATTAGATTATGTTGCTCTCTTACCTCACCTTATTCATAGCCCTATGTTTGAGTGCAGTGGCCGCCTTCTATTCAATTGCAGGTCTCACAGCCATTTTTGCCGCTGCTGTCATACCCATCATCATAATGGGTGGTATTCTGGAAGTGGCCAAGATAGTCACTACCCTGTGGCTGCACGAATACTGGCAGCAAGCCAAACTCAGTCTTAAACTATATCTTGTTCCAGCCGTGGCAGTGTTGATGTTGATGACCAGCATGGGCATCTTTGGATTCCTTTCCAAAGCACACCTAGATCAAACTGTACCAGCGGGCGATGTGTCGGCCCAGGTCTCGCTGTTTGACGAGAAGATCAAGAATGAGCGCGACACCATCGCCAATGCCAGAACCCTGTTGAACCAACTGGACAAAGCAGTCAATGACATCGGCAGTGCCCCAGACCGAGAAGTCAACGGTCGTACTGTATCATCTGCTGAGCGTGCCTTGACTGTGCGACGCCAGCAGGCCCGAGACCGTGAAGCACTGAGCAAGACCATCGAGGCAGCCCAGGCTCGCATAGTGAAACTGCAGGAAGAACGTGCGCCCATCGCCAGCCAGGCCAGGAAAGTGGAAGCCGAAGTAGGACCAATCAAATATGTGGCCGCCTTGGTCTATGGCGACAACCCCGATGCCAATACACTAGAAAAAGCAGTGCGTTGGGTCATCATCATGATCGTGGTGGTGTTTGATCCATTGGCCATCATGTTATTGCTGGCTGCAACTGAAAGTCTAGGCTGGGCAAGAAAAAAGAAAGTGATCGCAGATGATAATCCTGTTCCCTCAAGTGTACCTCCTGAATCAACTGATGACTTGGATAGTGCTGGACACGATGCAAGAACTGATATGGTACAGTCATCCTTACCTACGATACCTCCAAAACCAGAACCCCGAGTCCCTTACCAAGTTCTCGACGACGTCAGCGAGCCAGAACCCGAGCCTGGAGCAGGAATAAAAGCCAGCACATTGGTTTTTAATCCTGACATGTTCCAGGACGACGATGAACCCAACGAAACGAATCTAGAAAAGCAAGCCAAAAAACTCTGGAAGCAAGATCATCCCAATTCCACTCTCAAAGAGCAACGAGTGTTGTTGCAAAATGGTACAATAACTCACTTGCCTTGGTTTGATTATCTCGACGATCCAAGAATTTCTAGTTCAACTGATTTTGGGAGAGAATTGCCCAAATCTGGCGAACGTGGCGATCTATACATATTGACCAGCAGCCTGCCCACTCGGTTGTTCAAACACAACGGCGCGAAATGGATAGAGACAGACAAGAATATCACAGATCAATACAGTTACAATGATTCTTATATAGAATTCCTAATAGCAAACATAAGGAACGGATCATACGATCCCGAGCTGTTGACCGACAGCGAAAGATCGCAGATCGAAAACAAACTAAAACAAGACCTTTCATGATAGACAATGACAAGTCCTTGCAGACCTGTAGCTTCTGCGGCAAACACAAGGACATAGTAAAAAAACTCATAGTCAGTGACCAGAGTGCAATCTGTAGTGAGTGTGTAGATCTCTGCAGAGATCTACTGAAAGATGATGTACCTGTATTAGAAACTGTTAAAAAAGTTTCCAGCCCGGATCCTCGAGAGTTAAAAACATTCCTAGACCAATATGTCATAGGACAGGATCAGGCCAAGATCGTCCTCAGTGTGGGCATCGCCAATCACTACAAGAGGATCTACAACACAGATCCTTCTAGAGAAATAACCAAATCTAACATCCTGATCATCGGCCCCACCGGATCAGGAAAAACATTGTTGGCTCGCACTGCTGCGAGATTTTTAGATGTGCCTTTTGTTATCGCTGATGCCACTTCCATAACCGAAGCCGGTTATGTAGGGGACGATGCTGAAATGTTGATTTCTAGACTGTACAACAATGCCGGCGGAGATATCGCTAAAACACAGAAAGGTATCGTGTTTATCGATGAGATCGACAAGATCAGCCGCAAAAGCGAATCAACATCCATCACACGAGATGTGTCAGGTGAAGGTGTGCAACAGGCCTTGTTGAAAATGGTAGAAGGAACTGTGTGTCGTATCCCTGCAGGAGCAGGCCGTAAACACCCAGCCGGTGAGATGATTGAAATCGACACCAGCAACATTTTGTTCATTGCAGGCGGGGCATTTGTTGGGTTGGAAAAATTCGTCAGCAATCGAGTGCATGGTTCTGCTATGGGATTCAATAGTCCCGTCCGGACCAAGAAAGACGTAGGACTGGAACAACTTGGCCCCGATGATCTGGTTAAATTTGGTATGATTCCGGAATTCGTGGGCAGATTTCCGGGCATCGTGGTGCTACAAGAGCTGACTAAATCCGATCTCAGATCCGTGTTGACTGATGTCAAAAACAACTATATCGAACAGTATCAGTGGTTGTTTGAACAAGATGGCATAGAACTCACACTAGATACACTAGCTATCGATACCATAGTAGAACGTGCTATAGCCACAGGCACTGGTGCCCGTGCCCTGCAGAGAGAATTGGAAACAGCACTAATGCCGCACATGTTCCTATCCAAAAGTTATGTTGCCTCAGGTCAAAAACAATTAATCATTAGCAAAGACCAAATAAATAATCCCATGCCAATAGAACCCACCCAAGCAAGATGAAATTACACGGACGCACAGTTTTAGTATCAGATGGCAACGTAGAAAAAGCCATGCGCAAATTCAAGAAAAAAATACAGAATTCTGGGCTCTTGCTCGAGCTCAGAGATCGCGAAACCTACGTCAAACCCACCACCCGTCGCAAGCTCAAAAAAGGTGCAGCCAAAAGCCGTTGGAAAAAACATCTCCGAAGCCAGCAACTGCCCCCTAGACAGTACTGATGAGTTGTTTGCTGTCGTTCGGTGACAGCTGGCCTTGCGGCGCAGAACTAAAGATTCCCGAAGAAAAATCCTACCCTGTTTTGCTGTCAGAAAGATTAGGCTTGCAACTATGGCCCTATTCGCATCCGGGATCTTCGATCCCACATCTTGTGATACAGCTCCGCAACGCAATCAATCGATTAAAAAGAGAAACAGTCACTGATCCAACGGCTGTGTTTTTCTTGACCAGTCCTCATCGAGACATGATCTGGGGCACACAGATCCGCAAATGTGATGGACTCAATACCGCGACGGATGTACCCAGGATCATGCACATCAATCCAGCCAATCCTGAGGACCGACGCTGGTATCAAGATATACATTCCCAGCAATTGGCAGATTATCGGGTCAATGTCACGCTGATGGCCTTGCAGAGTATGTGCCAAAAACACTACATACGCGATCATTACATCTGGGGATGGGAACGTGTAGATCTATGGCCCGAAGTCAATCTAGATCGATTCTGGAAGAAAGGCGATCAAACGATTTGGCAGACTTTTTCCGACAATCCCGTCGACGAGCACATGAAAGAAAATGCTTACATAATGCCCAACATCGGTCATCCCAACCAACAAGGGCACGAATTGATCGCTCAAACTCTCTACGACTTCATCAGAAATCATTGATCATCTCTGATATTTCCTGTATAAATATGTTTGTAGCGCCGATGGTCGGGCTACATTATAGTCAACTTGCTTAACAAAGGAGAAGACATCATGACTAAAATCACTTCGTTTGACCTAACCCCTTTCTACCGCAACACAGTAGGAATCGACAGCTTGTTCGATCGCATCACACGCAATATCGACATGGCTGCCAACGCAGGCAATTATCCTCCCTATGACATCGTCAAGACCGGCGACGAATCCTATGAGATCCGTCTTGCTGTAGCCGGATTCCGTCAGGAAGAAATTGATGTTGAACTCAAGGATGGACAATTGATCGTCAACGGTCACCAGGCCGCCAGCGATCCTGCACCCGAGTTTGAATATCTGCATCATGGCATCAGCAATCGTGGTTTCGTACGCACGTTCAGTCTCAGCGACTATGTGGAAGTGCGCGAAGCTGTGATGAAAGATGGTATCTTGACGATCAAACTCGAGCGCATCGTTCCCGAAGCCATGAAGCCCAAGAAGATCGCCATCTCGTATCAATCCTAAATCGTGTAGTAAATAAACACGGGGGAATTACTCCCCCGTGCTCAGAGGAAACAGAATGTCAGATACACAAATCAAAACCAAAATAAACACATCACTGGCAGAACCTCCAATGTTCAAAGTCATCTATCTCAACGACGACACCACTAGCATGGAATTCGTGATAGATAGCCTCGTGAAACATTTTGAATATTCAGAAGATGCTGCACATCAGATCACTATCGACATCCACGAACAGGGCCATGCTGTAGTGGCAGTGCTTCCATATGAAATAGCCGAGCAAAAGGGCATTGAGATCACAGTCACAGCCAGGACCGAGGGATTTCCATTGCAGATAAAACTGGAACAAGATGCATGAATATTATATTACAATCGCGTGACAACATCTCTGATCTTGCAGAAAAATACACAGTACTAGAACTAGATTCATTCAGATTATTGGGGCACTCTGATCCAATCACTGCTTTTTGCCTGATAGAAAATGTTCCGATAGATCAGATAACAGCCATGCAACAATATATAGATCTACATGCTGCACTTTTAAAAAACTACAGATCGCAAAACTGGAAATTTTGTCAAGATGCATTAGAACACCTTATGGGCAAATGGGGCGGTCAACTCGACAGTTTTTATGCTGAGCTCTCAGATAGGATCAACAATCTCAGCCAGGCCGATCTCGTGGAGGACTGGGATGGTGTGTTAGATCGACGTCATCTGAGATGATATCCAAGGATATTTTTCTAGAAGTGATCTTAAATTCTTGTGGTCGAGATAAGACAATAATTTCTTAATCCTGATTTTTTCATCAGTCGGCAGGATTACCTGCCTTTTCACAAGGTCGTCGTATACAGCAAAAAGACTACCGCCTGGATCCTGTTCCATCAATGATTTTTGTTGATCTATCGCTGATCGCACATTGTGATCTAGTTCGACCAACATCTGATGTTCAAACTGTTCACTGAAAAATCTACGGTGATTGTGCTGAGTGATCTGCTCGCATTTCTTCATTACTTCTGCGAATCTTTGGGCGTCAAGATCGTTTAACCAATGTATGAGTTGCATGATCATCTGGAATCTAAGGTCATGATCCATCACCTCATCATAGCTTTCGTCCCAGATGGAATGAAAGGTCTCGAAGCCGTAACGCCTTAGCGTGGCCAATGTGTGTGGTGCTGAGAATACCAAAAATGGTTGTTTCATAACCATTGGTTTAAAAACTTTTTCAGTGAGATAAATTTTGTCGTGATCAAACAGTGTTTCCGCTACAAGATGTATCCCAGCTTTTTGAGAGTCTTCTATGTCGATTTTGGCGCTGTAGCTGCTGTCAACCATATAGGTTTTTTGCCATGCATTATACAGTATATTGTCACGTAATGGAGTGAGATGTTGGACTAATTTTTTCCTGTAAGCCCTTGTACCAGTGAAGTCTCTGGCGTACAACAAAAAACGATATTGAGGTGTTTTAGAAAAGGTGATACTTCCGTGATGTTTCCAATGCCGGAACCAATCTCTGGCGATAAGCCCGTGGTAAAAACAATATGCAGGTATGTATCCACTATTTTTTAGATATTCTATGTCGGAGCTATTCAACTCACTGTGGACTATGATAGGCCAAGAACATGTTCTTAATCGATACAAGAAGATTTGCCCAGAATCTAAACTCTCCCAGACAGATCTAACAGTGGTTTCTAATTTATTGTCTTGCAGCTTAAACAGCTTATAAGTACTGGTGCTTGTTGAATGGAACACAGGTTCTTGTTCATGCAGCATGATCGATCCATACATTTCATAACCTCCAGATTCTGCTCGATCGAATGGAGCAACAAACAAATCATTGAGATCTTTACTGCCATGATGTTGGAACACCCACTCGAGACAAGTGGTCTTGTGCATTCCATAATGTGAATGGAAAAAGGTATAAAAATTATCAACGGAGAACATAAATGAATATTGGTTTTATTGGTCTTGGCAAGCTAGGTCTAGATTGCGCAGAAGTTTTTGCAGAACACTACAAAGTTTATGGGTATGATATTTACCCAAAAAACAGCGACAGTGTAGTGATTTGTTCCACTCCAAATGAACTGGTTGAAAAATCCGATTGGATTTTTATAGCTGTGCCAACCCCACATGCTGATGGGTACTGCGGAGCCAATCCATCCAGCCACATGGAACCCAAGGATTTTGGACATGATGCAGTCAAACAGTCCTTGGACTATGTCAATCAATATGCTAAAACTGGTAAGAATGTTGTGTTGATTTCGACTGTTCTGCCGGGCACGACTCGTAAACACTTTGCCTCTCGGTTGGACAGCAGACATAGATTATTTTACAATCCATATCTGATCGCCATGGGATCCGTGAAATGGGACATGGCCAATCCTGAGATGGTGATCATCGGCAGCAAAAACGGCCGGGCCGAAGAAATGGGAGATCTCATTGACATCTATCGTCCATTGATGAAAAACAATCCCCGATACGTGACCGGCACCTGGGATGAGTGCGAAGCGATCAAGATTTTTTACAACACATTCATCTCGGCCAAGGTCGGTTTAGCCAACATGATACAAGATTTCGCCATGCGGATCGGCAATATCGACGTGGATGTGGTGACCAATGCCTTGGCACAATCTACCATGCGGATCATGGGACCTAAGTACATGACTGCAGGCATGGGCGATGCTGGTGCTTGCCATCCTCGCGACAACATCGCTCTGCGTTGGCTGGCACAAGAATACGACATTGGATATGATCTATTTGACACCATCATGCATGCCCGAGAAATACAGGCTCGTAATTTGGCTGATTTTTTGATCAAACAAAAAACACAAGACGACATGCCCATCGTCATACACGGAAAAGCTTATAAGCCCGATGTAGAATACTGTATAGGTTCATATTCGACCTTGGTTGGTCATTATGTCGAAGCAGCAGGACATGAACTGTTTTATGTGGATCCATTGGCAGATAATCCCAAGAAAGTCGTGACAGAAGTGAATCGCCCAGCAGTGGTGTTGATGGCACACAATCGATTCATAACCTATGGGTATACCGGCGATGTCAGGGATGATGCTTTTTACTATGACATCCATCCCGGCAGTGTAATCGTGGATCCCTGGAGACGACTACCACTGGATTTAGAAAAAGTAAAAGTGATACACTATGGTAACACAAGGGTGGCATGAGTTCCATATTCCGGTATTCTGGGATCAAGAATATCGTGATCTTGACTACGTTCATGAGCCCTTCAATGATCCCGCAGATGTACAGCGATGGTTGGCACAAGGATACCAATCAAAGATTTGTGGCGATCTTGCTGACATGCGCGGTCGCCAACCCAGCTGGAATGATAAATTCGTGGAATATTTCCAACAGTTGGGATGGAAAGACATCGGCACGGCCTATTATCGTATGACATCGGGCACTGTTATGCCTGTTCATCAAGACCGCTATGTGAAGTACATCAATCTTTTTGGATTACAGGGTCGCGAACATACCATCCGCCGCGCTCTGATTCTGCTTGAAGATTGGAGACCAGGGCACTATCTAGAAGTGCAAGGAGAACCATTCGTCAAATGGTCAGCAGGCACAGTGGTCGAATGGAGCTATGACACTCCGCACATGGCTGCCAACGTTGGCCTAGAAGATAGATACACTCTACAAATAACAGGGCATCTTTGAAGATACACAGTCACAACGAATGGGATCGGTTGAGAGAGGTCTATGTTGGTACAGCAGATCACGCCAATTGGCCCTCTGCAGATCCTGTTTTTGCTCAAGAAGCTGCCAAGACCACCTGGCACGAAACACCAGTGCCGTCTGGCGCAGTCGCCCAATGGATCATAGACGAAGCCAATGAGGATCTCCAAGGTCTGGCAGATATACTAGAACAAGCCGGAGCTGTGGTCCATAGACCACAACCCTTGGACTTTGTAGCTGCTGGTGGCATGTACAACTACTGTCCTCGAGACAGATTGATCATAGCTGGAAACCAGGTGGTAGATCCGGCAATGATGTATCCCTGCAGAGATATGGAATTGCAGGCTTATCATGACGTGGTAGACAGTGCTTCTGTTTATCATCATATGCCCCGACATGAAGGTATGACCTTGGATGCAGCCAATGTGTTGCGACTCAATGATCGCTGGTTGTTTTTGGAAAGTGCCAGCGGCAATCGTGGTGCCTATGATTGGTTGTGTGCTAAGTTCCCCGACATCAAAATCGAACTCTGCAATTTTTACAGTGGTGTGCATATCGACAGCACCATAACAGTGCTGTGCGAAGGTACCGTGGTGCTCAATGGCAGCCGTGTGAATCATTCCAATTGTCCACGGGTATTCGATGGATGGCGCAAGATCTACATCAACGACGTGATCCCACAGGATTTTTACCAGTATCCTTATGCATCAAAGTGGATAGCCTTAAATATGCTTAGTATTGATCCGCAGACCGTGATAGTGGACGCGGCACAAAAACACATCATCACCTTGCTAGAAAACATGAAATTCACCGTGATACCTTTTACCTTGCGACACAGCCGCACCCTGGGCGGGGGATTCCATTGTGTTACTCTAGACACTTGGAGAGAAACATGATTGATAATCAAGCACTCAACAGCCTCATCGAGCAACAGATCCAGCAGATCGTGAAGTCTGAGATCCAGGCTCGTCTATCAGGTCGCGATCTTGTGACAGAGATCGAACAGGATCTCATACAGCATGCCCAAGATAGGATCACTGCTAGATTTGCCAACATCGCCGACATGCCCGACTTGATCGATGCGATCAAATCCAGTGTGGCCGGATTGATGGAACAGGGATTCATACCTGACATCGCATCTTACGTTGATACCAGTCTGATCAAGAGCCTAGTGGATCACAAAGTAGAATCTTTGGTAGAGTCCATCATCAATAACTTGTTGATCGATCAGTCCTGGCAAGAAAAGATCGAGTCGCAGATCAACCGACAGTTTGTCTTGAGGTTCTCTGAGCGACTTAGTTTGATCGATTTTGATAGCATGATCGGTCAACACATCGATCAAAGCATAGAAAAATGGCAACACAAGCTCCTAGAGAACTTCGCCACCAAAGGTATCAAAGACACAGCCGATCAAGTTGAACTCACAGTATTGCCCCAAGGTGTCAATGTAGAAAATACCTTGATAGCTAGGCACGCTGTGATAGGTCAAGATCTCGAAGTATCTGGATCTTTGACTGTGAACAGTCTCGTCCTCAAAGGGTCTGTCAACGTAGACAATCGCAGCTGGGACGAACTCATAGAGAATATAGTCGATCGAGCCAATCAGTCTCTGACTCAGGTCTGGACTGATGATCTCAAACAACAGGTATTGCTTGCTATCTCAGAACAAGGAATAGATTTCAAGGATATCGTCATAGATGGGCAACCATTGATATCAGACCAGATACTTAATCCATCTATACATGATACTAACATACAAAAATTAGGACGCCTGCGCGATCTCACAGTAGACGGCCCTGCTTCTCTTGGTGATACTCTCAAGGTCCGCAATCAACGAGTGGGCATCAACACAGACAGTCCAGACATGGCCCTGAGTATTTGGGACGATGATGTTTGCCTGTCAGCAGGAAAACTCAGCAAATCTCTAGCCTTCATCGGTACCAGCCGGGCTACAACTCTAGCCATTGGTGTGAATCGCGGCCGTCAAATTGAAATCGACACTGATGGGCTTGTCACAGTAAAAAAACTTAGGATTGGTAACTTTAAAGTGGGACATGAACCACGTGTGCCAGGTTATAGTGGGGCACGAGGAGACATCGTGTTCAATAGCGATCCCAAACCCGGTGAACCATTCGCTTGGCAGTGCCTTGGCAGTTTCCAGTGGCAACCTTTGAAAGCAGTCATATGAGAATAAATTGGGTAGTAGCAGCTGACTATAGATTGGATCCTGCAGTTTCGGTTGATTCTATAAAAGCAGTGGGACCTGTTTGGGGTAGCCATCGTACTTGGCGAGACATGGGCACAGATAATGTGATCTGTCATGATGTGGAACGTGCCCGGCAATTGATAGATCGAGCGTTCCAGGCGGTGTGCAACTTTTATCTGCCTAAAAAATTTTTTGTTGATCTGGGAAGGCCATTGGGAGTCAAGCTTTACGAAGGAGACTTCGATCAATCGGTGAAGGACATCGAAGACATCATCGTAATGCACCTCGCTGGACGCTCTAGCGATATCGTGTTGATGTTAGGTTTCGATCTTGATCTTCCTGATTCGATTCCGGACCGTCTACGGGCACACGAAATAAAACATCGTCACGGATTGATGCGTAGTGCAATATCCGGAAATCCTGATGTACAATGGGTGCTGTTAGACAATAATAAGGTACACCAAAGCTACAAAGAATTGCCCAATCTCACTTGCGACACAATGGAAAATGCGTTAAAATTATTGATCTAGTGACTTCCTAGGCTCAATAAATGGCTCGTTTTGGTTTCTGTTGTAAATGGCTCAATGATCCCACCGAATGCGGCGGCATGAAGGTCAATGCCAAAGATCGCGATCTCAACGGCCGTAGCACCACCATGCGTTGGCTACGCGAGCACCCCGAACAAGCCGAACAACGCCAGTGGGACATCATGAACCACAATGCAGCCGCTGCCCTGAAGATGGTTGAGCGTGTGGGCAGCCTTGATCCGCATCTCCGCATGGTCCGACTAGGATCGGAGATGCTGCAGGGTTACACCGAACCCAGTTGGATCGATTGGTGGCAACAACAAGACATCCAAGATCATTTGGCCAAGATCTTCCGGCCCATCGGCGATCGGGCCCGTGAACTTGGCGTGAGGCTCAGTTTCCATCCTGGGCAGTTCTGCGTGTTGGCATCAGAAAACGATGGCATCGTTGAACGATCCATTTTGGAGTTTGAATATCATGCTGACATGGCTCGCTGGATGGGCTATGGTGCTGAGTGGCACGATCATGGATTCAAGATCAACATACATCTTTCCGGCAAAGGTGGTGCAGAAAAGTTCCTGCGCAGCCTGGGGAAACTTTCTCCTGAGGCTCGCAACCTCATAACTATCGAAAATGACGAGGTAGGCAATGGTCTTGACAGTGTTTTGGATGTGGCTGCTAGTGTGGCTATTGTGCTGGACATTCATCACCACTGGGTCAAGACCGGAGAATATATTGACCCGACAGACTCTCGTGTACAGCGTGTGGTTGAGTCTTGGCGTGGTGTGCGTCCTGTTGTTCATTACAGTGTCAGCCGCGAAGATATTCTCGTGGATCATGATCCCCGAGTTCGCCCAGATCTTGCTGGACTTCTTGCAAGAGGTTATAAGAAACAGCAACTCCGAGCACACTCGGATTTTTATTGGAATTCAGCTGTGAACGAGTGGGCCCATGGTTTCAGCGACATGGCTGACATCCAGTGCGAGGCCAAGGGCAAGAATCTGGCTCGTGATAGTTTCTTGGTCAGTGTGCTATGATTGATTTTTTCAGACCCACTTGGGAATGGATCAGATCCGACTGGCAGAGTCACCCATTCAGATTCGTCGTGGAAGTCCTGGCCTGGGCCATATCTATTGGATGTAGTATCACTATGGCAGTGACAGTGCCCAATCCACCTTTGTTGATACTGTATCCCATCTGGATCACAGGATGCGCTATGTATGCCTGGGCCGCTTGGACTCGGCGTAGTTTCGGTATGCTGGCCAACTATGTGTTGCTGACCACCATCGATACCATCGGCTTGATCCGGATGTTGTGATCAGCGTGCCCATCCTCGGTTTTGTAACCAAGGCAAAATAACTTGTTCTACAAAAACTTGATGTTGCTCGGGTTTGGGATGGAAGTTAGCACCTTTTTTCACTATGCCCTGTTCTTCCAACCACTCTAGTTCGCTTTTCACTGGTAGCCAACAGCTTTCGTCAAGATCGTTCCAAAGATAATCCACTACTGGGTTGGTACGGAAATCCGGATTGATGCAATTGTCAAAACTCTTGGTCATGAAGTACCGTATTCCTTTTTCTTTAAGGAACCGTTGCGTGTGCAAAACGTGTTCCAATGACAAGCTTTGCATCCATAGTGCATCATAGTAGTGTCGATACACAGGTTCGTTGAGATGATGCAGCCAGTGGGGATTGGTTATGACCCATCCGCCGGGGTCGTATTCTGACCAGGAGTAAGGATTTATTTGCCATCCATCGATGTTAGTACCAAAATCAACTTTGGGCTGTTGATAAAACTCCCAACGGTCGGTACCAGTCCACATGATTCCCACCAGTATGTCTTCGGCTGGATGTGTTTTCAACAACTCGTAGCAGCGATGCATGATACGTCGCGCTATCAATCCGTTTCCCTGAGACCCCATACCTTCGCTGACATGTACATGGTTGCGCATCAGTCTGGCCAATATTTTAGGCCAGGTAGTAACATCCGGTCGGACGCATTCGCTAAAACTGCACCCGCCGGTCACCAATATTGGCATCTATTACTTTTTAGCAGCAGGTTTCTTAGCAGCCGGCTTTTTGGTAGTGGCTTTGTTGACCGCGGCACGAGTTTTAGCACCCATGTTGGCTTTGGCTTTGACAGCGGCTTTTTTGACCTGTGTCTTGGCTTCTTGTACCACGACTTTGACTTCTTCCACAGCAGCCTTGGCTTCAACAGAGTCGATCTTGCCGTCGTTGTTTTTGTCAGCACGCTTGTAGATAAAATAGCCACCAACGGCTAGCACAACAGCAATAGCGATATACAGTTCCATTTGGGTCTCCTTAAAATATAGATATATTTACTTAGCCCGTAAATAGTTCAGCGCGGTATAATATTGCAACGCAATAAATACCCAACATTCACAGGAGGCTCAAATGAAGGAAAATAGTCGTAGTTGGAAAGCCTATCAGATCCAGCAAGAGTGGAGTACCAATCCACGCTGGTCCGGTATCCGTAGAGAATACACTGCTGACCAAGTGGTGCGTCTACAGGGCAGCAATCCCCTCGAATATAGCCTCGCCCAACGCGGTGCAGAAAAACTCTGGAAGCGTTTGAATGAACTGGACTATATCAACAGTCTCGGTGCCCTAACCGGCATGCAGGCCTTACAACAAGTCAAGGCCGGCCTCAAGGCGATCTATCTTTCAGGATGGCAGGTGGCAGGTGATGCCAACCTAGCAGGTCAGATGTATCCTGACCAATCGTTGTACCCTGCGGACTCAGTGCCGGCAGTGGTGCGTCGTATCAACAACACATTCGCACGTGCAGATCAGATACAATGGATGGAAGGCCGAGAAGATCATGACTTCTTTGCACCCATTGTGGCTGATGCTGAAGCTGGATTTGGTGGAGTGCTCAACGCATTCGAACTCATGAAGGCCATGATCGAAGCCGGTGCTGCCGGTGTACACTTTGAAGACCAGTTGGCATCGGTCAAGAAGTGCGGACATATGGGAGGTAAAGTCCTTGTACCAACTCAAGAAGCCATCAACAAACTCACTGCTGCTCGTCTTGCTGCTGACGTTCTTGGCGTCCCTACTATACTGCTCGCTAGAACTGATGCAGAAGCAGCCGACCTGGTTACATCAGACATTGATGATCGCGACCGACCCTTCCTCACAGGCGAACGCACTGTTGAAGGATTCTACCGCACCCGCCGAGGATTCGACCAAGCCCTAGCACGTGGTCTAGCCTACGCCCCTTATGCTGACCTTATCTGGTGCGAGACTGGTGTTCCTGACATGGAGTTTGCTAGAAAGTTCGCTGAGGGCATCCACCGGCACTATCCTGGCAAGATGCTGGCCTACAACTGTTCGCCTAGTTTCAACTGGAAGAAGAATCTCAATGACGACGAGATCGCACGCTTCCAACGAGAACTGGGTGCCATGGGCTACCGGTTCCAGTTCATAACCTTGGCTGGTTTCCATGCTCTCAACCACGGCATGTTCGATCTCGCACACGGTTATGCCCGTGAAGGTATGACAGCGTTTGTAAATCTACAGGAGCGAGAGTTCGCTGATGCTGCTCGTGGATTTGAAGCAGTCAAACATCAGCGTGAAGTTGGTACTGGCTATTTTGACGCTGTGACCACTACCATCGAAGCCAACGCATCCACACAAGCACTCAAAGGTAGCACAGAAGAGGAGCAGTTCCATTGACCAATCTGATCCTTGAACAGATATGCCAGGTATTTGATATCGCTTATCGCAAAGGATGGACCACTAGTTGTTGGGACGGCAATGCCAGCGTGAGTTTTGCCGGCGAAGATTTTTTTTACATATCTACATCCGGCATTCCCAAACACTCATTCCGTCCTGAACATTTCCTACGTGTCAAGATCCTGGATGATCATTGGCAACGTTTGTCCACGCATCCGTGCACAGACGCACTGTCGCCCACCGGAGAAATACCAGTCCATTGGCCCATGCATCGTCACAGCCACTCGTTCCAGACTGATCGAGTGATTTTACATCTGCATCCAACCCATGTGATAGCTGCTCTACATGCTGGACACGATCTCAATGAGATATCTGCGCGGTTTCCAAATCTCAAAAGAAAATGCCGGATAGCACCCGACATAGAAAATTTACCCGAAAGTGCTGATCTCATGGCCGAAAAAACTTTCCAACACCTAGGTCTCGATAGTCAAGGTTGCATACAACATGACATAGTGGCCATTGGCGGTCATGGTGTAGTGTCGGTAGCATCCGATCCTTTTACTGCCTTGTCCTATGTGGAACGTGTAAACCACATCGCAGAAGTGGTGCTGTTGTCAGGCAAATGATGCGGATCATTGGTGCAGTTTTAATCGTGCAAGGACTGATGCTGTTGGCAGGTGAGTATTTGTGCGTGGAAACGGCTATGAGATGTTTAGACTATAATCCCATATATACTACTCTTGGAGCGATAGCCATTGGTTGCGGTTTGATCGAAATCGTGCTATCATCGAGATATGACTAAAAAGATACTAGTAATTGGAGCCGGTATTACCGGCGTCACAACAGCCTACAGTCTCTACAAGCGAGGCTATGATGTCACAGTAGTAGAAGCCGAACGCTATGCTGGCATGATGACCAGTTACGCCAACGGTGGACAACTATCAGTCAGCAACAGCGAAGTATGGACCACTTGGTCGAACGTGAAAAAAGGCTTTAAGTGGATGTGGCAGAAAGATGCCCCTCTCTTATTCCGTCCCTATCCTAGCCTGCCCAAGTTGAAATGGATCGCTGGATTCATGACCAACACAGTGTTGGGTCGATATGAAACCAACACGCTCAAGACTATCGAACTGGGCTTGGGTAGCCGCGAAGCCTATGCGGACATCATGAAGTCCACTGGCATCAAGTTTGATCATACACAGACCGGCATCCTGCATATCTATCGTGATCCTGCTTACTTTGATAGTGCCAAGAGATCGTGTCGATTGTACGAGATGGCCGGAGTGCATCGCGAAGTATTGGATCGAGATGGGGTGTTTGATGCCGAGCCAGCACTCAAGCAAGACCATACCATCATCGGCGGAACCTACACTGCTACAGATAGCATGGGAGACATACACAAGTTCACAGCCAACCTGGCACGCTGGTTAGGCGACCGTGGAGTCCGGTTTCGCTATCATGCCAGTGTGAAAGAAGCCCGACGCTTGCCCAACAAATGGAGTGTGCGTATACAAAGTGATGTCATCACTGACTGGTATGAATACTCTGACGTGGTTATCTGTGCCGGTAGTCGTGCTGCTGCTGTTGGAAAGATATTTAATGAGAGTATCCCAGTGTATCCAGTCAAGGGTTACAGTATCACCCTACAGGTCCAAGACCCTTCAGCCTTACCACAAACAAGTCTCTTGGACGATGCTGCCAAGATCGTGACATCCACCCTGGGCAATAGACTGCGAGTGGCCGGCACCGCAGAACTAGATGATTGGAACTTAGATATACGACGAGACAGGATATTACCCTTGATCCGTTGGACAGAAAAGAACTTGTCAGGAGTCAGCACAGAAGACATGCGTCCTTGGGCAGGCCTGCGTCCCATGACGCCTAGCATGATGCCCCTCGTGAAGCAGGGCCAACGCGATGGCGTGTGGCTCAATACCGGCCACGGGCACTTGGGCTGGACATTGGGTGCTGGCACCGCAGAGATCATAGCAGAGGAGATCGGCCGTGCTTGAAACCATTTGTGAAACACTGATCGAAGGATACCGCAGAAACTGGATCACCAGCCGTGATGGCAACGTAAGCATACGTCATCATGATAGAGATCATTTCTACATCACGCCCAGTGGTGTGCGTAAACAAACGTTACAACCTGACCAGTTCAAGAAAATTGGTATACTAGATAATGTTTGGCAAGCTGAGCCATCATGGATCGAAATGCCTTACACAGAAATAAGTGCGCAACTTAGACCCAGTGGTGAGTTGCCTTTGCACTTTGGTTTACAACGAAGAATGGGTCAGCACGACAAGGATGTACGAGTGGTAGTGCATCTGCACCCGACCTATTGCGTGGCCGCTATGCATCGTGGCATAGAGTTGGCCGAACTGGCCAGTGACTTTCCAGAACTCAGTCGTTATACCCGAGTGGGACCCAATGTGGGAGATGTGCCTCCCATAAGCCAAGAGTTGGCGGATCGTAGTTTCGAGAGTTTTGGATTAGACTCAGACGGATTTACCTCTGCCGACATCATCGGCATCAAAGGCCACGGAGTGGTGGCCATAGACACGTCGCCTTGGCGTGCATTCGAACACATCGAGCGATTGGAACATATCTGCAAGATAGTGTTGGCTTCGGGCGTGTGACCTGGCCAGGTAATAAAAAGGGTCTCCCTACTAAGACATGCGCCGCATGCGGGAGACCCTTCACTTGGAGACGTAAGTGGCTGAGAGATTGGCCTCAAGTGAAATACTGCAGCCAACGCTGCCAAAGGAGTAAAACATGTTAGAACTAGCAATCGTATTGGTGATGACACATATCACTATCGCAAGTGTCACCATCTTCCTACACAGAGCGCAGGCACACCGAGCAGTAGAACTTCACCCTGGTGTCAGCCACTTCATGCGTTTTTGGCTGTGGATGACCACAGGCATGGTCACCAAAGAGTGGGTGGCCATCCATCGCAAGCATCACCAGGCTTGTGAAACAAAACAAGATCCACACAGCCCACAAGTACATGGTATCCTCAAAGTGCTGTTGGGGGGTGCTTGGTTATATGCCAATGCCACACGTAACCGGAAGATGATCGAGCAGTATGGCAAAGGCACACCCGATGATTGGATGGAGCGTAATGTCTATAGCCGTTATCCCAACATGGGATACTTGTCTTTGTTGATCATTCAAGTGGCCCTGTTCAACGGATGGGGATTGATTATGTGGTTGGTACAGATGGCTTGGATCCCTTTCTGGGCCGCAGGTGTGGTCAACGGCGTAGGACACTGGTGGGGCTATCGAAATACCAACACCAAAGATTGTAGCCGCAACATCTTCCCTTGGGGCATCATCATCGGTGGAGAAGAACTGCACAACAATCACCATGACAATCCTGCCAGTGCTAGGCTCAGCCAGAAATGGTGGGAGTTTGACCTTGGCTACTTCTATATTCGCAGATTAGAAGAGTTAGGCCTTGCAAAAGTTCGGACGGTTTAAGATTTACTGAATTTCATGTCGATGGTGCCACCGGATTCAAATCCGTTCCAAGGCACCACCGTTGCACCACCGTTCTGCGTCTGCGTGAAAGTGATCCCATTGACATCAGCATCCAAGCGGATGGTCTGATCCGTGGGGGCCATCCAGCCGCGATCCATATACACACCGGCCAAAGGACCATAGGCCACTGAACCTTGCATGTACCACTGATTGGGCACAGACCAAAAACGCAGAGCGTTGGTGTTGTTGGGATCAGATGTGGTGTAACTCCAGTTGCCGCCGGGAGCGATGGTAGTGAGATCGCCCACGGTGTTGTGGTTCACAGTGAGATTGAGATTGGTGTCGTTGACGATGTTTAGGGTAGCGGTCCAGGCCATTTTGAGTCCTCCATTTTCGGTAAAACTACTTAGCCGAAATCTATTGTTTTGGTGATAATATGCGTAGATAACTATTGCTGCAGTGCAATAAGTATGTTACAATCAGAACATGATGTGCCGCATGGGGCGGGCATCCAATTCTGTAGTTCGCTTAACTAAGGAAACTAAAATGGACTTCACCAAAATCGATTTTTCTAAATTTGACGCTGCCAAACTCTTCGACGCCGACAAAATGCTGACCGAAGTAGAAAAGAACACCAAAACAGCCATCGGCTACATCACCGATGCCAAAGCCAAAGCTGCTGCCGAAGCTGTTGCTGAAGCTTCAATGGAGTTCGCTCGGGCACAAAACGCCGCTGTCAAGGCCTACGCTGAAGCAGTCCGCAAAGCCATCACTATCTAAACCAAAATAACCTATTTCGGATAGGTTGACCTAAAAATCCTGCTCGTGTAATATAGCAACATGAGCAGGATTTTTCTTTGATTGTATTGAAAGGACTGAGATGAAAAAAACACTACTGAGTCTGGCTATCGTGGCCACTCTAGCAGGTTGTAGTAGCTTCGGCAGCATTCCTCGTACTGGGATGACACCTCCCAGCGATACCACTACACCCGTCAAGGATCAGCGGGTAGCCACAGAATTCGAGGACGCTGGTGTCAAGATCTATTACACCCTCATGGGCAACCTGGACCGGATTGAAGTCACTGGTGTAGCACCAGCATGGAAAGGGCAATATGCTGTGGTGGCCGAACTAGATGCCAAAGAAAAGTTGATCAAGTTCATCCATGGTGAAAGTGTCTCGTCCGATCGCCGGGTCAAAACCATCGGTAAGGCTTTGGAAAAGGCCCAAGACAACACTCTCAACAAGTTCAAGACCGCAGACGGCACTATCAATTTCACAGAAGCCGAGCTCGGGCAGGCCGACTCCAGTGGCACATCCGACAATACCAGCCGTAGGGTAGCCGAGCGTGTGGATAACACTGTGATCACTACGGTGACCAACATCACAGCTAAAGGTCGGCTCACTGGTGTGCGCAAGATCCGCGAGGGCATCCGTGACGATGGTAGATTCTACACTGCCACGTTCCAGTGGAGCGAAAAAGACCAGGCCACTGCCGAACTCATCCGCAGTCGAATGAAGTGATGCGACGAGGTCTGTGTGCCTTGGTGATGGCTGGTCTTCTGGCATTACCTGTGCAAGCCGCTCCGCCCTTCTGGGCACCTAGTCCGTTGACCATAGTTTTGCAGGTTGGTAAATGGATCATGATGGACCGGGAAGAAGTCTATCATGTGCGTGTAAGGGCAGTGGGTCGTGACGAGCAGGATGCCAGGGATCAAGCCTTCCGGTTGGCAGTGGAACAGGCAGTGGGTAGCCTCCTGCTGAGTCACACCAATGTCAGAGATGGCGAAGTGGGTCGCAACGAGATCATCAACTACAGTTCTGGCCACATCCACGATTTCAAAATCCTGGATCGCCAGTATGATGGGCAGAGAGTGTCGATCGACATCGACGTCTGGGTACGCAAATCTGGCATAGCGGATCGATTGTTGAGCCAAAGTCGTGACGCTGGACGGGTAGAAGGTGGCAGGATATCCGCACAGATTGACAGTTTCCATAGAGAGAAACACGGTGCTGATCGAGTACTGTCAGCAGTTTTGGCTGATTTCCCCGCCCGGGCATTTGATATAACAGTGGCCCCGACTCGTGTGTTGGCTGACAATAGGGTCATCTATCTACAGGTCCCGGTGCATGTGCGATGGAACAGCAAGTTCACTGCCAGTCTGGCTGAAGCAGTCAAGACAGTAAATCCTCGCCCAGACTGCAACAGCTGGCTGGCCAACTGTCGTGCTAGGTTGGAAGTCATGATAGGCAGTGAAAAAGCCTATTTCGATGACGAGACCACTTATTGGATTTTTGAAAAAGCAATGGTGTCCATACGTCCCATGCTGATGATGAGTTTGGTTGATTCCGCAGGAAGGCCTGTGTATCGGGACTGTTTTGATCTGCCCGAAATAAGCCAGAGTTCCTATGCTTCTTGGTATTTCGTTGACGTCGGTGGTGGGCGGGTCAAACTATGGCCAGGCAACAACAAAACCTTTAATTTGTTGGTGGATACCAGGAATCTAGTGGTTGAAAATATCGATCGGGCCGAAGTGCAAGCGGTGCCGGGTAATCAATGTCCCAGATAATGGCGTGATAAGTAATAGCGAATTTTTCAAGTATGCCTTATAATATACATACTTAACAACACAACTTCACAGCCCTATGACAACCGAAAAAGACTTAGATGATTACATAACCCCAGGCGAAGCTCTGCAAGACCATGGAATAATGGTCTTGATGGGCGATGTCAACGAGGAAAACATCAAGCCCATCATCGAGTGGATCTTGCATCAAACCCACGTGGTCAAACGCAAAAAGAAAGAGCTATTGCTGATGATCAATTCGGATGGTGGCAATCTGTCGGATGCTTTTGCTCTCATCGATGTGATGAATAGCAGTACTATTCCTGTCAAGACCGTGGGCTTGGGTTCGATCGCCAGTGCTGGTTTGTGTATCTTCCTAGCAGGAGCCAAGGGACGCAGAGTCTTGACTCCCAACACCAGTATCATGAGCCATCAGTTCTCGTGGGGCAGTCATGGCAAGGCTCACGAACTTTTTGCAACTATGAAAGAGTTTGAGCTGACACACCAAAGGATGATCAATCTCTACAAGAAGACCACGGGATTGGATGACGAAACTATCCAAAAAGTTTTGCTACCACCGCAGGATGTGTACCTCTCAGCCGAAGAGGCATTAGAATACAACATCTGCGATCATATAGCGGATCAGGCCTAGCCTTCTCGCTTTGACAGTTCTTGCTTGACTATGGATTTTTCTTGATCTGTCAGTGATCGATTCAGTCGGTCCTGTAGATCTCTCATGATATCAGCAGCAGATTGATCAGGCGCCGGAAGTGCTGTAACGGGTTTAGCAGGTTCGATCTGACCCATGTCTTTGACTATGGGTGGCTGGGTCTGCCCGGCTGACATCACTCGTTGCACCAGTTCTTTGAATGCCGTGGCCGCAGCAGTGGCAGCAGGAGCGACTTGTAAGCGAGCAACCGTGGATGTTGCGGCCTGGGCCACTTGTGAAGCAGCGCCAGATATCACGCCTTTCTCCAACATCTTGACTGCTTTCAACGCAGCCTCGGCCTGTGTCTCGGGATCGGTGTCTATGGTACTACTCATGAGTTCATAGGCATTGAGAGAGACTTCATCGCCGCTTTCTTCTATTTCATCCCAGAGGTCACCTAGTTCATCGATGATGTGATCAGTTTGGTCGCGTCCATCCATGGCTGAATCATAAATGGATTTGATCTCATCCGCAAGATTTTGTCTGATACTCGACATAGCAGGCCGGGTGGTAGCCGGAGTGGTCAGTGCTTTCAGTGTGCCTGCAGGTGCGGCTGCTGTGGCTGCTGCTGCGCCGGCTGTTTTTAGGAATCCTCTGCGGCTTACTTCATCCAGTTTAGTTTTGTTAGTCGTCATTTTTGATTTCTTCTTTTTCTGCCCAAGGTCGCAGCATCACCTTTGGGTTGGGCAGGCTCCACACCGCCACTGCGGGCCGTGACTTTCGCACGTGGCATTTCAAACTCTTGGTCCACGGCTGCTGAGGAAGCGGGCCCGGGGCCATCCGCCGCATCATCTGCAGGACCAGCCAAATCTTCCGCACTCTGTGTAGGATTGTAAGCGAAACTCACACGACCGTTGGTACCAGTGGCCGCGTACACTTTGCCAGCATCCAAGGCCACCACCCCCTTGAAGTCGGGAGGATACTTTACTTCGAATCCCGACACCTGATAACTGGTCTTGCCAGTGGAACCCTTGAGATGCAACTGCACGATGGGGCTGGTATTCAAGAACTTGAGACAAGCCTCACCGAACCTGGGATCCTGATTGATCTCAATCACTACCTGCTTGGCCAATTGGGCCAGCACGTGGAATCCAACATTGTACTTAGGATTTTCTAACTTGGGACGGCTCTGTGCCATGTATTCTTCGAGTTTTTTGCGGTCGGCAGCGGATATCCGCACAGCATCCAGGGTCTTGGCACCAGTTTCAATCAGTTGCAAAATGGCCACTGCCTGTGACTTTGAGATAAATCCGAATTCCTGGCCCAACACCAAGGGTAGATCCACACTGGACAAGGTGCCCACTCGTTCGATGATCTCCACTTGATCACTATATTCATCCAAAAGATTAGTCATGCCTTTTTCACGTGCTGCTACCACACCGTCGGATATGTTCTTGGCCGATGCCTTGGCACCATTTTCGCCTTTGCTACTGACGCCGATCTCGGTGTCACCTGGCCCACGCAGATAACTGTCCACCAGACCGTTGATCTTGCTGGCTGGAAAGTAGATGCTCATACCAGCAAATGTGCCATCGGCACCCAAGATATCTATGCGAGCCTTTTCCATGGTGGCATCCTTGATCATGCCCTGAACCATGGCTATAGGACCAATGGTTTCGCCAAGGTCGTCTCGCACTGCCGAGATCATGTTGGGATCTATGTCCGCGAACAAAGGCCATTCGTTTTTCAACAACTGTTGCATACCTGGGCGTATCTGATTTATGGCCTCCTGCTGGCCGGGAGAGGCTGTGCTATCATTGCTGCCGATGGCGGCCACGCAGTCTGCTGGCGTAGCGAATTCACTGTCGGGTGGGAAGAGGTCGCTGGGTTTGAGTTTGTAGTAACTGCCTTTGAGGCTAGTAGCTTTCTTCAACTGCCAACCGCCTGGTAGTTCGTCGTTTTTCCACAGCCCGCCCATGTCAGGCTTGATGGTTTCAAAGAATCTACCAAAACTGGTGATCTGGCCCTGCCCAGGCCCATCAAAGGTGAGGATGGCAAAGGCACGGCTACGTGGTCCAGGTTTGTTGCTCCAGATGATACCATTGGGAAACTGGTCAGCTAGTTTCTGACCTGCTGCCGCCATTTCTTCATAACTGCTGTAGGCACCGGGCTGGCCGGGGTAGTATTCAAGATCACGGAACACGATTTGTGCGCTTGGAGCGGCCAAGGAACCCTGGAAGAAGACATCGCCGGGATCGCGATACAACAGGCCTCGGGCCTTTTCCATCAACAGTACTGCGTCTAATCTATCTAATATGTCTCGCATGATGAATCGATTTATTTTCAATACCCAATATCGAATTTGGCGTCGTTGACCCAACTGTTGACATCGGCAGCATATTGTGCCAATATCTTGGGATCCACTGTTTTATACAACCATACATCCAGACCATCATTGGGCATGGCATCGTTCCATGCTTCCCAGGCTTGCCCGATGGGATTATCCCAGTTCTCGAGCCACTCAAGGCCGTCGTCGCCGCCACCTAGGTCCTGTATCTTGCTTATGCCGCGGGCTATCTTTTTAGCGGCTACCATGATTGGGTCAGCTGCTTCATCGACGATGTCGATGTATTTGCGAAAAAATTCGTTGCTCATTTTAGGTTTCCTTTATTCCTAAATTCTGCGATCCAATTGATCTAGTATGCTGAAGTGTGATTCAGCCTTATCGTGCAGATCTTGTGCACCAGGTCGATCCATAGTGACATAACCTTCTTCTTCGATGTCGGGACTGCTGTTGTTGACTACACCAAATACGTATTGCACCCGATTGCCGGAGGGTTCTACTAATATCACGTAGAATTCACCAGCTTGGCGTCCTTTTTTGGAATACAGCATGCTGGGATATTTGTCTTTTTTTATAGCAAAATGCCACTGACGCATCACAGGCGTCCAGATTGCTAAAAATTCTTTCCAGCCCATGAACTCGCGACCGTCATCGCCAGTCCTGACGAATTCATCCAACTTTTGGGCTGCTCCATCGATGATATTGATTAGATCTCTCATTGCGTTTGCTTTTTGTGTATGCTATACTTATCTGAGATACTTACTTTGATACAGGAGAAATCGTGCCCAATCTAGTGCCCATCGTATTAGAAAATACCTCAAAAGGCGAGCGCAGTTATGATATCTATAGCCGTCTATTAAAAGACCGCATCATCATGCTGGACACCGAAGTGTCTAGCCACAGCGCCAGCCTTATCGTGGCACAGATGTTGTTCCTGGAAAGCGATAACCCTGATCGAGCCATCAGCTTCTACATCAACAGCCCAGGCGGAAGTGTTACAGCAGGCATGAGCATCTATGACACCATGCAGTTCATCAAGTGTCCGGTACACACCATCGTCATGGGACAGGCCGCTAGTATGGGTAGCTTGTTGGCGTCAGCAGGTGAAAAAGGGCATCGCTATATCCTGCCCAACGCCAGGCACATGATCCATCAGCCCTTGGGCGGTGCTAGTGGTCAGGCCACTGATGTTGAGATCCAAGCACGTGAACTCCTGCGCTGGAAAGAAGTCTTGACCAACATCTATGTCACGCACACCGGCAAAGCATTTGATGTGCTCAAAGCCGACATGGAAAGGGACAACTTCATGACTGCCCAGCAGAGCGTAGATTATGGTCTAGCTGATCGAGTGATCACTCAGCGAGCAGATTAGTTGGGTTTGACTGGCACTGGCTTGGTAGGCTGATTCAACCATGCCCAGTCGTCGTCGGTCATGGGTATCCATTGCGTCATTGTGTGAGTCCTTTTGATCTCAAGAATTTGTCTATGTCTTTGATGGTTTCTGGATTGTCGAAATAGTGTTCCCATTCGGATCTGGTCCAGCGTTCCAGCCAGCGATTCAGCCATTGCAACACGGACTTTTCTCCTGGATGATCTGTTGGGCCAGATCATATTTGCCTTGGCGTGCCAGAATACTGGCGGCGCGGGCACGACCTAGCGTTTCCATAAAACAGTAGAATGAGTTGAGAATTTTGTTCATTTTTGGTCCTTTCGTGAGCTTGTGGCTCTGCAATGATATTTATGCTGCATGGCAACAAAAGTAATGGTTTCTACTGACTCAAAATTTCCTACCTTGGAACCTGACTTATAAATACTTGGCTTTGATCAAAGCAAATCTCTATCAAAAAAGGAAAACTTTTTCATGAAAAAAACTCTAATCGCTGCGGCTTTGGCCGTTTGTTCGACTGCTGCGTTCTCCCAGAATGTCACAGTATATGGTACCATCGACGCGTCTGTGGCCAACAAAGAAGTGTCCGGCGTCAAGACCACTGCCCAAGGCAACGGTGACTATCTAGGTAGTTCTGTGCTGGGCATCAAAGGCACTGAAGATCTCGGCGGCGGCATGAAAGCTGCTTTCAATCTCGAAGGCGACCTCAACGTGGGCAACGGTACCGGTGACGGCACAGGCGGCGGACTCACTTTCGATCGCCAGAGCTGGGTTGAAATCTCCACCGGCACATTGGCTGCTCGCGTGGGACGTTTGCAAGACATCGCCAAAGACGCTTACGGTTATGGTGCTGCTGGTATGAACCTAGCAGACCTGTCGGGATCGGCTCCGTTCTCCACAGCTCAGGGCTTGGGCAATCGTTATCCCCAGAGCACACGCCTGGAAGCCACTGTGGGCGGATTCCGCCTCAGCGGTAGCTACAGCAATGACACCACAGGCAGTGCTGCCGGTGACGGTCAAGGTACCGAAGCCAAGACAGTGGGCGCTGAAGGTAAAGTAGGTCCAGTTGGCGCCATCGTTGCCTACACCGAAAAAGGCACAGCCAAGGGTTACGTGGTGGGAGGTAAAGTCAACCTGGGCAAAGCCGAAGTTGGTGCCACTTATACCACACACGACGACGGCGCTGCTTCCCCTGTGAAAGCCAAGGCCTATCAGGTAGGTGCCGTGATGCCCGTGACCGGTGGTGTGAGCCTCCGTGCCTCTTATGGCAAGAACGACAGCGACACAGCCACAGCCGATGCTGACTTCTATGCCGTGATGCTGGAGAAAGCTTTCAGCAAGCGCACATCAGTCTATGCCGGTTACAGCGACCTTGATGTCAACAACGGTATCACCGGTGACACCAAAGTGGCCACTATCGGTCTGCAACACAAGTTCTAAACCCAGTTTAGAGCCCAGCAAAAACCCTGCTCTTTGCAGGGTTTTTCTTTGGTTGACCAAAAAATACCATTTCGGCTATAATATAAGCATACAGTAAACGATTGGAGCCAAAATGAGTTACGTCATATACCACCGAGAAAGCACCAGGATCTACACCTACACACGCCATAATCCCTGGAAGCGGGTGGAGAGCTACGCTACAATGGCTGCTGCCAAAGCCGCGTTCACTCGATTGGTCAAAAAAGGCGAAGTCAACGAGCAGGAATGGGCCATCGCTGATCGCGGTATGTTTCACGACTTGATCGAAAAGCAGGTTGTGAAACGCAACCTGATCACGGGTGCGGAGTTCACAGAGCCTGCGAACCGTCCCCACTACTGTTCTCCCTCCAGCGAAGCATTCTGGAGCCAGTAGGTTGACCAATAAAGGCCATTTCGGCTACAATAAGACATCATAAACGAACGGAGCCACAGCATGTCTAAGAAACATTTTGAACTGCTCGCCAAATACATCAACTCGATCATGGATCCACATGCTCGCCTACAAGCCGCCGTGGCAGTGGCGTCAGCCTGCCGGGAAGCCAACAGCCGCTTCGATACCGATAGATTTTTTGCGACCTGTAACGTCTAAGGGGCGATCATGGGCTATCACATATTCAAACATGGCCAAGAGTATGGCCCACGGCCGGGACTGGAAGGTCCCTTCCACTTTCCCAACGGTCGTGTGCTCTACTATGATGCTCAGGCCGGTGAATACTGGGATCCACGCACTGATTTCTATGTGCCACGAGAAGATGTCGCAGATTTACAACAGAGCATCTTCAGTTTGGTAAGTGGGCACTAACCCAGCAGTTTTGGGGGCGGTTGACCAGAAATGGCCATTTCGGCTATAATATAAGCATACAGTAAGAAAACGGAGTTGGACATGACAGCAGCCAAATTTGAATCCAGTATCTTGAAGTTGGTGGCACCGTTCCTGAAATACGGTGGCCGTGCCGAGTTTGACAACGGCACCTTGTTCGTAGAAGGCATCATGCCCGAAGACGCACAAGACATCATGAAGTCCATGAAGCGTCGCAAGATCCGGGCCCGGATGCAGATCTCGGGGTCCTACCAGACCGATTTCTATGTCTCTTACGATTTCGTCGCCTAAGGAGCAAAGATGAAGATCCTGATCACCACACAATATCGCGAAAACTACGGCACCGCTGAAGAACCCTACTGGAAGTTCAAGGGCGGCGAGGACTACTTCATTGAGAACGTGGACCCTTGTGTTCAGGCTCCTGGCTTGCTAGTGGAGCAGGTGCGTGGCCAGATCGAGTACTCCAGTGAGTTCACCGAAGAGTACATCCTGGACTGGGAGTTGGTGGCCGACGACTATGTCACAGACTTCGAGCGCAGCCAACTGGAATACGAAGGCTCCATCCAGTATCCCGCCCGGGTCCTTGAACTGGAGGCAGCATGAACGAACGACTACAAGAACTTGCCCGACAGGCTGGGTTCTATGCCAACCCAGATGTTGAAAAATTCGAAAAGTTCGCTGAATTGATTATTAGGGAATGTGCCAATCTTCCTTTCAAATCCACTGGGGAAGTGACTACGATTGGTGAGATTGCCGTGAGCAATATGATTCTAAAACATTTCGGAGTTGAAGAATGAACGAACGAATTCGAGAACTTGCTGAACAGGCTGGGTTAGAATTTGATGATGATTTGGTATTAGAACCTGAAGCAATCTATTATACCACTCAAAAAGATTTGGAAAAGTTCGCCGAGTTGATTGTGCAGGAATGTATTGATGCAGTGTACGACGACGGGCAAGATGCCGAGTACTATCAGGATCGTATCAAACGACGGTTCGGAGTTGAAGAATGACCGCACCAGAACTCTTGAAACGGGAGATGCCCTTGTATCGTGAATGCGAGGCCAATGTCAGGGCGTTTGGATACCAGCCCGGCACACCTGAGTTCTGTCGGGCCATGGAGATTGAAATCGCTTTTTATCGTAAATTCGTAGGAGAAGTGAGATGATGACAGCAAAAGAATGGCAAGAGTGGCTGGCCCGCACCTGGAAAGAATGTCAAGATCGAGCATGGAAGGAAGCAGAATGAGCATCAAGGCCATGGGTCAAGCCCTGGAGGCAGAGAAGCAAGAGCCGGTGGCGTGGAGATATGAAACCGGCACTTTTTGGGATCGCACACCGCACTGGCGTTTTCTTGAGTCTGCTGAGCAAACAAAAGGTTTGCGAACAGTCCAGGCACTTTACACCGCACCACCAAAGCGTGAATGGGTTGGGCTGACGGAGCATATGAAAATAAAACTTGCTGATAGGTTTCATATCAGTATGGATGCTGTTGAAGCAATCGAAGCCAAACTGAAGGAGAAGAACACATGAGCATCCAAGCCATGGGCCAAGCACTGGAGGCCCTGCGATCGTTTTCTGTCTACGATGGCCGCAACCTCTGGATCCAAGAACCCGAAGTGGATGTGGACGCGGCCATCATGGCACTTGTCCGAGCCATCGAAGAAGAGATCAAAAATGAACAAAAGAATCCAAGAACTCGCGATTGAGGCCGCTGGTCGGGGTCTCCAGACCTTCGCCACTTCGGACCTTGACAGCCCAGCCAAGATCCAGCGGTTCGCCGAGTTGATCGTACGGGAATGTCAGGATAACTTGGCATGGCATGGGCACGATGAAGCAGTTAGCCAGTTGGATTGGTTTCTGCATCATAAAATTCGGAGTTGACCAATAAAGGCCGTTTCGGCTATAATATGGGTATAGTGAACAACAAGGAGCACAACATGACAGCAACCCAAACACAATTCGACACCCGCCATGGCAGTGCCTACGATCGCGGATCAGCCGACGCTTGGTACGGTCGTGAAGCACGCCCGCACTATTTCACAGGTGCCACTTACCAGAGTCAGGAAGTGATCATCCAGGATCCAACCAGTGCCGAGTACGAGGCCTACATGGCCGGCTACGAAGACACACCGTTCGGTCAGAAGGATTGGGGTTGAAGATGGAAGTATACCAACGCCAAGCCCGGTTCACCGAACTCCGGCCCTATGATCACACCGCTGGAGAGAATGACTTCATGGAAGTGTCAGAGTGGCACAACGGTGAAGGCTTTGATGTGACCATCAACGACCGGGTCACATCATTCACCTGGGGCCAGTGGGAGTGCCTGCAAGCCCTGGTCGCTTACCGAGGATAAATCATGTTTGATCATCGCAAGAGCCGTGCTGTTACTGTCGAGGTCTTGGAGTTGGCCGAAGGTGGCGTCATTGACTGGGAAAGCCTGGCCCGTGATGCTCTCAACTGGATGAGCGAAGCAGAGGTGGCAGAGTTCGCCAGGGCCAACGGCTACTTGGAGGATCAGGAATGAGGATACAGAACTGGAACCGCTGGCTCGAGGAAAGCCGGACCACGGGAGAGACCCTGCGTCGTTTCAGTGGGGTGGTGGAGAAGACCCGTGGCTATGCCTACGAAGCGGGTTGGCTCAGCAGTGCCTATCACCGCGTGATCATGAGCCTGCCCCGGGCCGTACGCGAGCAAGAACTCAAACTCATCGAAGCCGATATCAAGAGACTGGAAGCCGAGCAGATCGTCGCTAAACTCATGAACAAGGAGCAAGCATGAACTCTGAAGACATCATCCGCGAGATCAAGGTGGGACAGTTCACCAACGAAGAACTCAACCGCATGGGGCAAGCCATCCAGTTCGCCCGTGCCCAACTGGCACACGAAGTCAAGCGAGAACTGCGCCCTGGCATCAGGGTCTACTTCAAGGACCGCTATGGCAGCCGAGTCACAGGCACAGTGGAGTCAGTGAAGATCAAGAAAGCCATAGTCAGCACCGGTGTGTATCGCTACAATGTGCCCATCAACATGCTGGAGTTTTCGTGAAGACTGCTGTAGCCTATGTCCTGTACTGGATCGGGGATTGGGTCAGCAGGGTCATGTGCTACTATGACTGGGCGTGGCTGCATCCCATCTACAGCAGGCTCATGCAGTGGAGCATGGATTTAGATACCAAGGGCAAGATATGGCGTCAAGAATGACCTTCACCCGTGCCTTGGCTTGGACTGCCACAGGGCTTACCTTGCTGGGTGCCCTAATGACCAGCCTCAGAATCGACCCACTCAATGTGTACCTGCTGAATGTGGGCAGTGCCATTTTCCTGTGGTGGGCCATCAGGATCCGTGATCGGGCCATGATCACTGTCAACGCTGGCCTTCTTTTGGTCTACGCAATCGGCCTTTTCTTCTCGCGATGACCCAGGTATTCGCTCTCCCACATCGGGACTGGTCTGGAGTCAAAGACCGCTTGGACTGGTGCAGGGATCACTTGGGACCGCGTGATCCGGGTGGTGTGTGGGACTATAATGCTGTGAGCCATCATGTGGTGATCTCAGGGCAGGGCAATATCATCATGTATCAGTTGAGGTGGCTATGAAGATCCGCATGGTCAATATGAATCTTGATCAAACCACGAATTACTACGACTACAGGGTAGAGTTGAAAGAGTCCACCCGCGAAGAAAGACAGCAAGTGGCCGAGTGGTTGCGAGAACAAGGTTTCCCTTACACCTTGTCGGGTCGTTGGCCCTGCGATGTGGTATGGCTGAAATCTCGCGGTGCTGACCTATTCGCATTGAGGTGGCTATGACTACATCCTTGATCACGCTGACGCCTATCCCACAGGACTGTGAGAGCATCAGAGAGTTTGTGCTCCGGATCGATAGCGGTGGCATGTACAACCAGCCCGGATTATGGCATCAACGGTTCCGTGCGGCCGGCTACTACTCGGCTGAAGTGGATCTACTTCACCATCGCCACCTATGGCAGGACATACACGACTGGTGTTGTGATCAGTTCGGTGCGGATCACTACACTTGGACCGGTGAGACATTCTGGTTCGAGACTGAGCAGGCAGCGGTATTATTTTCGCTGAGGTGGTCATAAAGTTCAGCATGGTATGGCAGATCAACAGGAACGACATGTTGCGAGATCACTTTCCCAACATCCAAAAGGGTGATGTGACCTCTGTGGAACGGCCCTGGCACTCAGTGTTCCTGATCCTGCCACGGCGGAGCATCACGGGAGGGTGGATCTGGGGACAGGCCTATCGCCGCCGGGTTTGGATCTACACCGGATTCATCGACGAACCCCAATCACAATATGGCACCATGTTTGATATCATGAGGTGGTCCGCATGACACAGTGGATACCCTGTCAGTTGAGTTTGATCCAGAAGTTGTGGTGGAGATTCATGCCCGGTGTAGTGATCAATGTGCGGTGGCCTCGCGGCGAGGTCAGAGTCGGTCCCAGCCATAGACAAGAATGGTCGGGCGTTGGAGAGTATTTTGAATATGTATGGTCAACGGATCCAAACGATCATTACCGTTCTGAATTAGAACGGTTAGTTGGACGACAGGGTTGGGATTGGCAGTGGGGCATGGGCAGTCATGATGCCACAGAAGATCGCCTTACCATAAAGATCCGGCAGCGGCATGCCCAGTGGGCGTCATACTTCGCACTGAAGTGGGGATCATGACAGAATTCACATACGAAGATCTGCGACGGGTCAGTCGGGCCAACGAGGACTACCGACGCCAGTATGACCACGGTGAGGACTTCAAGGCGGAACTGATCGGGTTCTATCAATGGATGCGGGAGCGGTGGGGCATTGAAGTACGAAGAGCCGGTCACGGTGTTCCGCCACAGTATTGGGTGAACGATCCTGACCAGTATTTGTTGTTTCTTCTAAAGTACAGCCAATGAAGCAACTGCCTTACGGTGTTCAGACCCCCAAAGACATAGTGGAACCTGCTCGACAATGGTGTATCGAGCAGTGGGGTCATCGCTGGGAAGCCGTGGGCAACCGCTCGGGCACCTGGTGTGTGTTCTGGGGTGGGTTTGGCATGAGTTCTCAGAAACGAGACAGCCACTACCAGTGGTGGTTTGAGACCGAACAGCAACAGATCATGTTTACCTTGAGGTGGGCACGGTGATACTCACTCGCCGAGAATTCAGCGACCATTTCAATCGGGAACATCCCGGCCTGGGCGATATGGACAGTGCCTTGTGGGAGCCCGAACACTACGAACCCAACGCAGTGCCCAGTGGGTGGTTCTTGTATGCCAAAGTGCCCGAGACCAAAGAGTGGGATTGGGACAAGGCCGGCTACTGGGCGTGGGTGCGGGATCACTGCCAGGGCCAGGTGTTGTGCTACAGCCTGGACGGTGAGGGCCAGGGCTGGTGGGGATTCGAGCATCGGGCGGACATCATACTATGGAGCCTGCGATGGGCGGCGTGATACGACTCACCGAAGCACAGTGGGCGGCCCTGCGTGCTCGCCTGGTCGAAGACTATCAGGCGGAGCCCAGCGTGATGTTGATCCGCGGCAAGATGCGTCGTGTGTTGGGATTCACTGTGCGGCATCATCAGGAGCGGCGGGATATGCGACAGATGCCCGGAGGTTCCACTTTTGGCATGCCGGAATATGGCACTAGGAAAGACTGGATCTGTTTGGATTTCTATGATGGGGCCCTGGAGACTTGGTTCCGGCTGAAATACGCGGAGTTTTTGACATGAAAGAAGTAGAAGAGTTTTGCAGGAAATACGATGCGACTGTTGGGCCCAGCAGTCAGCGGCGTCGCAGACATCGTTTGGTGACCATGCAGGAATGGGAGAAGGATCCATTTGAGCCCATGCCCACCTGGGATGTCTCCATGGTGGAGATCACCATGCCTGAAGATCGCTTCCGTGCCTTGATGGAGCATGATCATTGGTTGGAACGCGAATTCCGCCAAGGCGACATCAGTAACGGAGCGGTCCGAATAGCTCGGGATTATGAGCGTGAATGCCGCATCAGGCATGAGCATCCTGGAGTGCAGGCGGCATGGGAACAGTATCAGGTCATGTTGCGGCTGGTGGATCCAGGACGATGACACGGGTTTCCCGGGAGGCCAAACTCATCGAAGATCGATTCCCGTGGGAGTGCAGGACACCACATCCCTATGATCAAGTGGCGCCTTGGTGTGAAGCTCAGTTCGGCGAGTTCTACGATCGCTGGTATAGATATGGTACGGACATAGCCCAAGGAGTTTGGGGCCACAGGCCTTTCTACGATCACTATCGTTTCCGGGATGAGAAAGATGCCATGCTGTTCCAGTTGCGTTGGGGCGGTTGATTTTTTCCACCACCGAGTCCAAAACCGTAAATATTGGCCTAAGGCATCTAAAGGCTCAATCATGGACTCTAAAATCGTACAACTTGAAAAACTCGTAGCGGCATTCCGAAAACCC
>JACCDP010806684.1_pt1 | contig 105010 bp, 117 predicted proteins | sample 7445841 | NCBI WGS metagenome assembly JACCDP01 (sample SAMN15323441, study PRJNA562643) | freshwater metagenome | isolation source: river surface water | place: USA:Blue River Watershed | collected 2017-08-17
GAAAGTGCTGTCTAGTCAGCAGATAGCTGCAAAGCTGCGTGTAAGCCCAGCTGCGATCAGCATAAGAAAAAACAAAATACAGCAAGAGTTGGATAAGCGCGACAAACTCAACATCCTATAGGTGGCATATGGCAGAAGGTAGTAGCAAAGCCAAGATAGTTAAAGCTGTTCAAGACCAGGTTAGCGCCTTGGCCGAGCAGAACAAGAAATGCGCCGATGCCTCCAAAGAATACGGTACTGGCAGGGTGTGGATGCTTGGGCCTACAGCAGAAAGTGGTTGGGATGGTGACGTAACTGATTTGACAGGAATAAAAAAAGCGTTCGACAAATCAGAAGTCATTGATTGCTTCAACGAAGTAATGAATGACCAAAACGCAGGTACAGTCGCTGACAAGATAGCCATGAAATTCCAAAGCGATTATCTAGCAGCGATGGAGCGAGCTTTTAGAACAAGACACGCTGGATCAGTCAGGTGCGAGTTGTTTGCGTCAGACAGGCGCTTCCTTCAAGGCAACGGAAACATTGAAGGTCAGATAATAGGCAACTTGCAGAGCGTAATCGCAAGAGGTCAATAATGGCAACCATAGCTGATTATCAAGGAAGGAAGTTTGACATACTTGCCTTCCAGCCTGCTAATGGCACGACAGAGTTGTCTCAGTCATTAGTGTCCAGCTCAGACGGTGGTTTGATCTGTACTGGCGTGCAGAAGCTGGCCCAGCGCTGGGTTCTGGAGTTTCTGACTCCAGCTGGCTCCATTCCATATAAGCCAGCTAGGGGCAGCTCGTTTATGGATAACGTCAGGTCTGGCAAGATTCAGAACAACGTTGATGTAGTGGCTTATTTCTCTGCAGCAGAAGCCGAAATAGGCACCAATCTCAAGAACGAAGATTCGGTAACAGACCCAGACGACGAGAAGTATTCAACAGCTAGTTTGGACGGGTTTTCTTTAATGGATGATGGTAAATTGGTATTAGAAGTAACAGTGTCCAGCGTTGCAGGTACTTCTAGAAACATAATACTACCCATAAGCGTCACAGCGGGGCTGATCTAACATGGCAATAGAACTACCAGACCTGACCACGTTGAGTTCTGACGCTGTAGACCAGGCTCATGCCTACATAGTACAGCGCGTCTCGGAATATTCACCAAATGTGGAAACTAAGCGAGGCGTACTACACGATGTCTTGTTTCATTTAGAGGCAATACTTCAAACAGGCCAAGATAGTTACGCCGATGTGCTACGTAAGTCTGGTTCGCTGTTAGCTGTTTCACAGGATCCGACTCTAGCAACTGACGACGTACTGAACCAGATAGCGTCCAACTTCAGGGCAGAAAGGTATCCTGGCAATAAGGCTTCAGGACGCGTAGTAATAGTAATCAGTCAGTTTCTGCCTTCATCCATTTCTATATCCACAACTTTTTCTGCTGACGGCAAGGTGTTCATACCTACAGCTACGTTTTTTGGTCGTGTTAGCGAAAACCAGGTAGTGACTGAGGCAGATTCGCTAATACGTCCTGTAGGCGACGGTACTTTTTATTACACAATAGAGCTGGAAGCTGAAACAGTTGGCGCAGACGGTAACATCAAAAGAAACACTAAGCTGACCCCTTCTTCAGCCATCCCTTACTTCGTTACTGCTTATGCTGAAAGCAGTTTTAGCAGCGGTGCGGACTATGAAAACAACGCAGCCTTCGTTACAAGGCTACAAGAAGGCATAGCTTCAAAGAACGTGTCTAATAGGAAGACTATTAGCGCGATGATAAGGGAGCAAACTGCTTTTAAGTCCATACTGGACATTTCCAGCATCGGTTTTGGTGACGCTGAGCAGGTTAGGTACCACAGCCTGTTTCCAACAGCCTCTGGCAATAGACTGGACATTTATCCGCAAGTTCAGCCTATTCCCAGCATCGTTAAGGTTACTAAAGAGGCAACTCTGGTAGGCCGAAAGAACGGCGGTGGGCTATGGCAGGTATCACTTACCAAGTCAGACATGCCAGGTTTCTACGATGTGGACAAGGTAATAAAGTCTGACGTTACTGACAGTGACAGCCAAAGTGGTCTGGAAATAGACCAAGACACTAGAGGCTTTGATCTTTCAAACGAAAGTACGACCTTTATTCCAGACATCATTAATTACACGGAAGCTGCCTATACGGCTTTCCAAACAGCCGTAGTAAGGTTTATAGACACTACCACAGACCCAGATTTGGCTGTTGGCACCAAAGTAAACTATGACTTATTCCTAAGAGGCATGCCGCAAATCCGTGCTCTGCAAGACTTTGTGGCTGGTAGAGACGTAAGACCCACAGCTGGCGACGTTGTAGTTAGAGCGCCTGTACCCTGTGACCTGCGCCTGTCCTTTACTATCTACAAGAAGGTAACTGACGCTGACATTGACGTAACGGCCATAAAGAATGCTCTGGCCAGCAAGGTGAATAACCTTGGGTTTACTGGAAGACTGGCAGCATCAACGTTACATTCTGTAATTCACAGCTACCTGTCTTCTGAGCAGACTGTCAGCGCGATAGAGATGTTTGGCAAGATAAGGAAGCCAAATGGCGAAATCCGATTCGTAAGGGATTTTGACATTTTGGAAATTCCAAGCGAACCAAGTGCTATGGTTTCATCTAAAACAGCTATATTTATACTGAACCCTTCAGACATAGGCTTGTCGGTACAAAATATCGACGATCTAACGACCTAAGTAAAATAGCAGTCGAAATCTGACAGGAAGTTTGGTATTATGACCGTGCAACGAGTCGTTGCGATAAGGAGGTTCTTTATGTCGGATTTCAGTGCTAAGGTGGCCATTCCAACTGATCTTATCCAGGAGTTCATTGCACTCCTGAGCGATAAGGCCAACTTTGACAAATGGAAGGCGATTACTCTGGGCCTTAAGGTTGCTCAGTGGCTGGTTGAAACCTTTGCTGGTTCAGCTGTTACGCTCTCAGCTAACGTTCCAGAAGGACGTGTAACCAAGAAGAAGGTAGCTGAGGCCCTATCAGCCATCGTTAACACCGAGCAGCCTGTAGCTAAGGCAGCTATTCCAATGTGGTTGCTGCCAGTGATTATCAAGCTGGTCATCAAGTGGCTAGCCAAGTAAGAGGCGTTTGTCATGGCCCAATCCAGACAGCCAGACTTTCGTATCCCTGACTTTACAGTTCACCAGTTGGTGGTGACCTGTTCTGAATCTATGGACTGGAGTCTCAAAGAACTTGGGATTCCAGAAATATGGAAGAAGACAACAGGTAAGGGCGTTAAGGTAGCTGTTCTGGATACGGGCTGTGCAATCCTACATCCAGATCTGAAAAACCAGATCGAAGACTCTGCTGATTTCACAAACAGCAAAGTAGGTCCTGGCGACACCAACGGGCACGGCACTCACTGCTGTGGCGTTATTGCAGCCGAGAGGAATGATATTGGAGTTGTGGGTGTTGCTCACAACTCCAAACTTCTCGTTGGTAAAGTGCTTAACGATTACGGAGTCGGCAGCCCTGAGTCTATTGCCAAAGGCATTATGTGGGCTGTTGAAAAGAAAGCCGACATAATCTCTATGAGCTTTGGTGCTCCTGTAGACGATCCCAAAATAAGAAAAGCCGTCAAGTACGCACACGGTAAAGGCGTTATCTTGGTGGCAGCTGCTGGTAACGAAGGTCCTGGGCCGCAGACTGTCGGATACCCAGGCAGATACCCAGAAGTTATTTCTGTGGCAGCCGTAGACTTCAATAGAAGAATCGCCAAGTTCTCAAGTCGCGGATCTGAGGTGGACATTGCTGCCCCAGGTGTGGACATCCTATCCACCTACCCGCCCAAGAACTTTGCCAAGCTGTCTGGAACATCTATGGCAGCGCCGTTTATCTCTGGCGTGATTGCCCTGAAGATCGCATACGAAAGAAGCAAGAAGACCAAGACGGCTCCTAACCTGACCCATGAAAACTTGTTAAACCAGATCAAAAATACTTGCTTTGAAGCTGGTCAGGCTGGCTTTGACCATGATTATGGCTGGGGTCTCATCAATCCTCACGGATTTATTTTCGGTACCAGCACCGCAGCTGCCAAGTTAGGCCCAAAGAAGTACAGCAACGTCTACATCACGATAGACCAGGAAGATTTCACTCAGAAAGGCAAAGCCAAGTTCAAACAAGTGTTTGGTGAAATTCAAAGCATGACGTTTGAGTTTGACCTTAACTCCACAAAAAAAGGTAAGAAGTCCTAATGGACACTTTTCCAACTCAGCTAGACGACAAGGAACAGCTCCTACGTCTGTTGGGGGGTTTCTGGAGTGATACGTATCAAGGTCAAAGCTTTCTGTCAGAAGCTCTTTTGGCCAGAGCCAATCTAACCAAGCAAACATTCGACAGGCTACAGGAAGCCATAGACTGCAGAAGCCGTCTAGACGTGCCACTGTTCCGAAAGGAATACTGGAGCTTTTTGTCTGTAAAGCAATCAATTATCTCTGACTTTCCAAACCTGTACGGTGAAGACACCACTTACGGAGATGGGTCTATATACGGAAAGCGGTCAGAAACGCTGCCGTTTGTTTATCCAATATCCGAAGAGCTGTTTGATTGTAAAGTCATCACCAACAGACTTACCGATCCGTCCATAGTCTGGATAAGCGGTACTGATTTTATAATCAACAGAGAGTACAAGGTAATCCAGTTCAAGCATAACCCTCTGACCATAGAAGGGTTTTCACAGCAGACTCTGGATGACGGTGACCTTGAAGCTATTCTCTGGCTCTGCAGACCAAGCATAGACAAACAATACGTCTACACTCATTTTGGCTACGTCGTATCGCTGTGGGCTAAGACCAGCCAGCATTACAAAGACTTAGTCAACAACGTGTTTGACTCTTTGGTGTGGGGCACCTCGTCTGGACGTACTCTGGACGCCATATCCATATGCACTGGCATTCCACTGGCCAAAGGCAATGAGACTGTAACAGACATAGCGCAAGACTCAAGAAACAAGCTGATAGTCACAGACAAAAACCTTTACAAGCTGTCTCTGAACGCAGAAGTGACTGTGTCTGTGGGTGATGCGTTAAAAGAAGATCAGTCTCTGACCTCTGCTTTCAAATATTACGAGTTTAATCGGGGTGAAGTACCAGCGGATATAGACGGATTAAGCCTGTACAAAGACTTGCTACCTGGAAACTTTGTGTCAGAGCTTGGCTTTGAAAACAAAGATCTGCCAACGTCTGTGTCATCCGATCTTAACGGTAAGACTATTATCACCTTCCCAGTAGGCGGTCACCCGTTTGATGTGGATGCTTTCTGGGATGAAGTACACGCGAGAGGGCTAGCCTCTGGAACAACACTGGCAGAAACTCTCGATACAAGAGAGACTAAAGTAGGCCAGCCTTATGAAGCCAGTTTACCGACTACCATCAATCCTTTTGCCTTTATGGTTTCAAACTTTTTAAGGTACGGTGCGCTTCTAGTAAGGATAAAAGCGGAAGCTGTTGATCCAGACGCTGCTGGCATAAACAAGCTGTCTTACGTTAAAAGGCTTATGCCGCCGCACTCCACAATGATTTTGTTTGTGGAGCTGCCTTCTGTGGAAGAAGAGCAGACGGCAGAAGAAGATAACAGCGCTACAAGCTTCAGAGCTGCCAACACGCTAGACCATGAAATTACTGACACTAGTGTTCAAGACATAATTACAGCCAGAGTAGTTCGTGGTTACATTTTGTGAGGAAGCCATGGAATATCATCCAGAAGTAAAAGGTGAAGTATCCACTTACAACATTTTAAATAATGGTAAGTGGGAGCTGCTCTCTACATGCAATAACCAGATCCAGTGGAGCTGGGGCGAAATAGCCTGCCATCTATTTGGTGACGGTAACCCAGCTTACAAAATTTCAGCAATGTACATCGAGTTTGAAAATACCGCTGGTACTCCCAGCACCCCAACATACGCTAGAAGCGAAGGCCTGGAGTATTACACCAACCTTTCTTCGTCTCTGACCAAAGACTTTCTCAGAGTGCCCATGCTGGCAGCGCCTGCTAAGGGCATTGCAGCTGGCTACTCAAATATCAACTTTAACCAGTTGACGTTTGTAGCCCAGTCGTCTGGCGTGGTGGGCGTTCACGGAAAGACCTTCTCTGACACAGTTAACAGCAAGATCTATGGGGTGGCCTTAGTGGCAGCTCCAGTCTGGTCAGACAGAACTCAAGATGTGATTTTTGCAAGAAAGTATTACACAAGCGGAAACATCGTAGCCAAGCAGGCTTCTAGCCAAATTGGCGTAAGCTGGGTTGAGCGTTTCAAGTAATCTGTGTTTTTAGTAGAATATCTAAAGACATAGCACAACGCAGCTAGCACACAATAACCAAGACAGAGGGCTGCTAGATGGCTGGAAGCTGGAATGCAAATGTAAACTTTATTCAGGATGGCGAGCGCGTTGATGCAAACGTGTCTGGCCGACCAGACCGCGCACTAACTGACAGGACTCAGTACCTCAAAGACAGGCTTGACGAATTGTCAGCTAGCGGAAACGGTCAAGCTATTTTCGCCATTGACGTTGCAGTTGATCCAGCCGTAGCTGTAGGCAACGCCGTCTATTGGAACACTACCAATCAACGTTTTGAAAAAGCTCTGGCAGTAGTTGAACAGACGGAAGAAGGCAGTCTTGTAAACGCACCCTCTGCTGAAGTGATCGGCATAGTATATGAGAAGTCTTCTAGCACTGTGGCTACACTGGTAACAGCTGGAAGAGTAACAATAGACCTAGATGCTGCCGTTGATGGTACTGTTTCGGCTGGTAGGTATTACTTGTCTGGACTGGAGGCTGGAAAACTAGTTAAGCAGTCTTCCAGCGTGTCAGTTCCCGTTCTCTATTACGACGGGGTAGACACAGCCTATGTGCAGATTCAATCTAAAAACCTTACTGATACCCACAGTCATCTTAGGGTTTCTCTTTACACAGACCCAGCAGGGACTATCAACACCCCTGGACCTGGGGAAAGATATACGATTTCATCAGCAAACGCAGCACTCCAAGGATGGCTACCTGCTGATCATTCCAGCTTTAACGATCTTGCCCCAATCGGTGCTGCATTCGGTTATAATCTGGCAACACATCCAGAACTGTCGGTAAACTGGCCTCCCATTCCAGAAAACTCAGCTGCCATAGTCATTTTTGGTGGTCAAAGGAATTTTGGCAGAGAAATGCCTGTGGGCGAAGGCGGTATAGCCGTAATAGATAGAAACGGCATTTGGTGGATGGCTGACTGCTACGGCTCGGCTCCGTGGGACATTGCTGATTCGTTTGACGATGCCCTTGCGGAAGAAATCATCAATACCAGCTCTTGCTCACTGCCCAGTTCTTCTCAAGACATTGTTCTGTATTTTTCAAAGGTCAGATACCCAGCTGGGGCTAGCATAGTCAGCTCGCTGCGCACTGATTCCCCAACGTCTCCTTTGGTGATCACGGATCTAGACAACAACGCAGCCGTTTCAGGCGATCTTAAGATTAAATTTGACAGCTCATTCCTTGTTTCTTCGACAGAAGATCATGTGACCTCTAAAGCGTTGAAAAGCATATCTGGCACCACTTTCACCAGAGGTTACGTAGTAGGCGGAATCAAAGCTGCAAATGACTCGGTAACTTTGACCAGCACCAACCCAAGAGTTGCTGGCGGAGAAACTATTCATCAAGGCGTTGTAACGATTGAAACCAACTTTGAAGGCATTGAGAGGTTTATCCTTCCTCAAGTCGTCAGGCTGGTTGACGTAAAAGAACGCTACGAAAACGACATTATGTACTTGGGTATGCCTGCAGGCATAGCCTCATCGGTGAGATACAAATTTAAGCTGCCCAGCTCTGGAGGTATGCCAGCTTCTCCAGTTCTAAAGCTGAGGCTGTGGTTAACTGGCAACGCTAACACGTCATCTTTCCCTGCTTTGACTGTAAGCTACAGAAGACTTCCAAAAGCTCTTACCCAAGCCAGCATTCCAACCTCAGACACCTATCTGACATTTACGACTGGCATGGCTCTAAGCACAGACAATTACATAGAGAAGAGCAGCGCGACGTTCTCAGTCGCGGAGTCTGATGTTGTGCTATTCACTATCAGCAGGTCTGCTTCAGACGGCTACCTTGGGGAAATAGGCATACTGGACGCTGTAGCCGTACTGTCTCCAGGGGCATAACTTGGAGAGTGACCGATGCCAGCAACTAATGTATGGGGCTTTGAGTGGCTCAACGCCAACTCTGTAAGAAGTTACCCGTTATCTGATGCAGCAACAAAGACAGACGTGTCTGGGTCTTTTAGACTCCCAGATTCAACGATACTCAGCTTGTATCTTCCTGTAAGCGCTGGCATCAATGTACAGGCTGAGAACTTCTATTTAAGCAAGCTGGCTGTATTCTCTTCTGGTTTGTTAGTTCAGATAAGCTACAACGACGGATCTGACGAACCACCTTTAGTAGCCTCTGCTTCGCTGTCATTCTCAAATCACTATGAATACAAAAGTTATTCCTTAGTAGGCGTAGGCAATTTCTCGGACTCGGTCGGAAAGATCGTTCTGGGAAGTATCAACGATCTAAAAGCTTTGCCAGCTGGCGATTACTCATTTGCTTACGCTGGTGGCAAGCTAGACACAGACTGTGTAAGGCCTGTACTGCGCGGAGTCACCTCTCTTACACTAGTTAACGGCAACGACACGTCTGACAAACTAGTTGGTGAGATACAGCTTGTAGCTGGCACCAACATGCGTCTTACCGTCGTGAGCAGTAACGCCAATACCTCTGTAGTAAGGTTTGATGCCATATCTGGGGAAGGTTTGTCTAAGGACTGCGTCTGCACAGACAATAACGAAGAAGCTCCTTGCATTAGAACAATAAACGGAATAGCACCTACTGCTGCTGGGGACTTCTCAGTTCTCAGCGACGAAGGCATGACCATCACTCCGATAAACAACGGCATACGACTTGAAGACGCAAGCTCCAAGCCATGCTGCGGATGCGCTGAGCTTGAAGCAGTCACCAGAGAACTAACCAAGTTTGGTGACTCTGCTTTGACATTCCAAAACTATTTGAACAGGCTTGAAGGAAGTGTTAACAGGATGAACCTGACAGTCCTTGGGAGCAAATTAAGCGATGTCCCATGCGTCCAATAGTCTGAAGTGTTCTTCCTGTAAACTTCGCAAAAAACTGGAATTGTTCTTAGCCAAAGAACGAAAAAGCAAGACGCCTATTTGCAAGACGTGTCATTACAACAAAGTCAACATATTGAGCAATAAGACGGAGAAGGGTTCAAAATTAACGAAGAAGTCTAGGGCTGTGGTGAAGACCAAATACGGGGTGGCTAAAACACCCATAAAGGCAAAGGCCAAAACACCTAATCGTCGAACTGAAAGGTTTACAGAGGAGCACGCTAAGTTAAAACAGAAAATATTTAAGATGTTTAAGAACAAATGCAATATGTGCGGGGAAAAAGACCCTTTAGTGTTACAGGTCGATCACGTTAACGGAGGTGGGTCTAAGCAGCGTAAAAAGATGAATGCGCTGTACAGATATAAGCACGTGTTACAGAATGTCGAACAATATCAGCTATTGTGTGCAAATTGTAACACCCGTAAAAAGTATTTGAACAAGGAGCATTGAAATGTCAGTAGTGCCTGAAGGAGGATACGGGGTAGGCGTAAACCCTAAAGGCACGCACTTCCCTTTCATAAGAGAAGTAAGCGGAATACGTCGACTCTTCTCTGATATGTATTTGGGTCACAAAGTAAAGACAGCGGTCTTACCGTTAAGACTTTCCTACATCCGTGGCTTCACTCAGCCTCCAGAAATATCATCTTCTTCAGAAGTAGTCTCCTCTATTTCTTCAGAGGCAGGCAGCAGAGCAGAACTAATAATAGTAGACGCTGAAGACAACGTAATATTCGATTCATCTGACGGGGACTACAGGTACGAACTGTGGTCTTCAAGATTCGCCATTCATGAATGGATTGCTGATTCAGCTGTATGCCGAGCAATTCAGCACGTAGGGCAGCACGATCTGGAAGATGTACTTAGCTACCCCCACAGTCAGACTCTGACAAACGCTATTCTTGACGAGCGCGTAAGCGAGATCTGGCCATCTCAGGTAACCAGCTTAGTAGTTAACGGCACTAAGTTAACTGGTGCAGTTACTTTTAGAGGTGGTTACAACTTCTCTAACACGCTATCGTCTACCTCGATTACTAACGGCTCAGCCAGAGTAAACTCTGTGTTTATTTCTGCCGAAGCTGGCGCAGGGGAAGGTCAAGTTCCTGGCTGCCCTGAGCAAGCTGCGGATCTGCCTATACGGCGTATAAATCAAATCGGTCCAGATGACTCTGGCTCTTTTGTGTTTTCTGGCACTGATTGCATGTGGTTGAACAGAACTGGCACAACGGCTGTAGCTGGTGGTACTAGAACAATTACTTTTGACGACAGCACCGCGATAAACATAACTAACAACTGTCTACCTTGTTGCTCCTGCGACGACTTCATGAACACATACAGGGGCGTGCGCAGAATATACGAGAAATTTAAAGCTCTAGGCCTTAGGGCAGACGCTGTAAGGAATAAGCATCAAGAAAACATAGACAGGTGGATAGTTCAAAAGGAATGCAGAGAAGCTGCTCCAATTAAGCTGGCTACCATACCGTACAGAATTAACGACGACTCTTGCGTGAAGTTGTCTCTGGGCGTCTGTAACACTTACGACACATGCAGGGGCGAATACCAAGTAGACATTAACTTTAGCGCGCTTCCTGGTCTGCAAGGTTTCATAAATCCTGAAACAATATACGCTTACGACTCTGCAGGGTATAAAGCGGAAAGCTATACGCTAGAAGGCACTTGGCCAAACTTCAAAGCTAGATGGCCTGTGCTTGAGCGCCAAAGCTTAGCCAAACTTAAATTTGACATGTCTTTCACCAGAGCGCCTCAACCTTTGTGGGATGGTACTTTCCCTGTACTAGACGCGCCAGGTGGTAACACCGTAATGACTGGGCGCTACATAGTCGTTAAAGATGGTAGTTCCACGTATTCCATAGTGGCCAGTATATTTTGGACTGATGTGCTGGAGACAATAAACCGAGGTGTAAAAGTAGAAAGGCTAGTCAGTAAAGTATCCGTATCTGGTGTACCTGTGTCTTCTATGCTTGCTGGATCCTTTACTAATTTAGGAAGCTGGAACTGGCAGATTATGAGCCAGCCTTCTTCTATATCGGTAAAGCCGTACACCGCTAGACTGAAACACGACGCTAGCGGTATATGGTCTTATAAAAATCCTAATACAGATAAAGACGTTATCGTCTACACTGGCAGACTTTACGCCGACACCAGGATAGCGCCTACGTTTGTTTCAAAGCTGTCAGCTGGCGACTATATTAAAGTAGATATAGCTGCCAAGCTAAACGGACAGCCTGTGGCTTACGGCACGCTTTCAGAAACAACGGGTCTAAAAGTGCCATGAGCGCAATAAGTAATAACAACTGGTACAACTTGAATTCAACCAGAAAGTACCCTCTGGATGAGGGGTGCTCTGGTGTTGATGATCAAGGAACTACGCTGCCAGCCACAATAATAACTGACCTGAATATAAGATTGCCTCTGTCTGTAGGTCAGGGGGCTATGCTCAGCAGCTTGGTTGTGACTAACAACCTAGTATCAGCGACATTTTTGGCCACAGACAGACCTATCGTCGAATATTTCTCAAGTAGCCAATCTTCCGCAACAGCGCCAGACTACTTCAAACCTCTGTGCGCTGTATCTCTTGTAAAACCTGTAGAGCCAGGTGTTCCGTATCCGTTGACCACGTTTGTCGATGGAGTGCTTGGTTGGATAGTTTTTGGTGAAGGCATAAACACTAATTACAACGGTAAGTTTGCTTCAATAGAGCAATCTGGGCTGGCTACTAAGGTATGCAGGTACTATCGCGATTATCCAGTCAAAACCATAGGAAAGAAAGACTCCACCACGCTATTAAGCGGTTTGGTTAAATTGGTAGAAGGCAGAGACGTATCCATCACTAAGCAAGAACGCACTATAGACGGTGAATTAAAAACAGCTATTGTTTTTAGTTTAAAAGACAGGACTACAGAAAGCGTTTTGAGTATTTACAACAGCCCTTGCAACGCTAGGCCAGAGTCCAGGACATGTGACAGGGAGTCCCTTGAGTTTATTAACTCAGTAGGTCCAGACTGCTCTGGAAATATAAATGTAATCTTTGAAAATCCATTCAGAACAGCTGAGTATCCAAACGGAGTAGGTGGTATAGCACTTGACTATCCCATAGGTCTAATAGACGCCTGCACAGCTAAAGATAATCTTCCAGATAGCGCAGGACGTCTTCCCACAGAATATCAAAATAACGACGAGTGCAATTCAAGCAGCATTACGGACCCAGACGAAAATGTTTCTCAAAACCCTGGTGTGCTGCCTCCACCTCAAGAAATATCCAGTACGACTATAGACATCATAGACCTGCCAGCCAGTCTTACATTTAATTCTGGGTCTACAGCTTACTGGCAGACAGTGTTGGGGAATTTTGTTTTCATAACTGATCTGGTGCCTTTGACTGATCAAAGTGGCAATACCTCTATTGGTTATTCAGAAGGCCCTGATTCAGGCGCGATAGTCGTAGATGAGTCTTACGCTAGTTCAAACAATGCTGGCTTGAACGTCTCTCTGTGGTTTAACGGAGACTACTCTACAACTTTAAATAAGAGAATTAGAACAGACTTAAAACTCATAGAAATAAACGGCTACGGTAATGGCTTTTTGGTTTTGAACTATAGGGCTAACAGCTCTGGTACTTCAGATCAGTTTTTTGCTGTAGAAATAAGCAAACCAACGGCCTCTTTTAACATAAAAAAGTTCAACGGACTTAACTTTACTGTTTTGGGAACTGTTTCTGATTTGCCTATAGAGCCAGGAGGCTGGTACAGGATACAAGCTGAGATCACACAAGGAACGTCGCCAAGCCTAACGCGACTGACAGTTAAACTGTACGCTGTCGCTGACATGAGTCTACTGGCAACTTTGGTCATACAGACTAACGCTTATCTGCCTGCTACGGGAAAAGTCGGTATAGGCTCGTACAGGGCTGAAGCCAGATTTGCGTCCTTCCACATGGAGGAGATAGTCTAATGGCCAGCCAAAGAATACTAGTTCCAGAGTGGCGAGATGAAAACAAGGATTCAAGGTACCCGTTTTCTGACAGCTCTACGCTGGAAGGAGACAACGGGTCTTTTCTGGACAAAGACATATTCCTAGACGCGGTTATATACGCCATCGGTGCTGAAGGTCCGTTTTATCTTCGCAGCATACAGAATGACAACGGCGTAGTTACTATAACCATCAACAATGAAACCAACACTGCGCAGATAACTGGCGTAGCCACATTCTCAACGACTACTACAGGCATAGAGCTGACTGACTCTAACGGAAACCCAGCAGGCCTGTTGGTATACGATTACGATAGAGCTGTAAGGCTGCAGAACACGCCAATAGGGTCTGTCAACTTTAATGACACAGCTCAATTTGTGGCTTCAGTCGTAGTACCCATGCCACAAAATTGTGTAAGCGGCTTTATACTGCCCGACGGTTCAGTAGTGTCTGGTGAAGTTTGGTTTTATGGCGAAAACGGAATAGTCGTAAGACAAGATTCAGACGAAGCCATACGTTTTGACTTTGTAGGCGATCCGCTGTTCAAGAGAAAGCTGTGCGACATTGCTGAAAGCGAAACGGCACTTTTCACAACGCCAAACTTTATAAAAACCATAAATGGAATACCAGCAGACACTTATGGCAACTTTTTGCTAACAGCCAACAATGAAATGGCTGGAGACTCTATTCTCAGGGTTTACCCTAATTCTGCTGAGAATGTTGTTAAAATAGAACTGGTCGGACAAACGCTGGAGGGAGTGCAGTGAGTAGAGCTGGATTCTACGCCACCAATGAATTGCGCTCTTACCCATTCCAGGTGGGTGACCAGGCTATTTCTCTGCCTCCTCAGGCTATTGTTGATTTCGGCTGTGTCATGGGAGCAGACTCTGGTTATGTGGATGGCGTACACAAAGTATGGCTAAGCCACATCTCTTACTACGACGAGCTTATACGATTTGAATTTAAAACGGACGCTCCAGGCTTAATTGGTCGATCTTTGTCATTTGTGTTTAACATAAATGATGCTGAATTCACCACAAGGTTTTCAAGTGACGACGTAGACGCAGGTACGTCAGCAGCGTACGACGGTGGACCGTGTGCTAATTCGGTAATCTGGGAAGGCTACATGGTTTGTGGTTTGGTGTATTACGGTCTGTACGCTGCAGTTTCAGAGATACCTAACGGCGCGCTTGTTTGGCAAACCGTAGTTGACGGTATGCTGTGGCGCAACAATGCGTTTTTGATGGAGCAAATATTCAACAGTCAAAGCGGAGAGTCTACCACAGACAGCTCAGGAGCTTTGGGCGGAACAATCGAGCCTGCGCTGATACAGAATTTGAGTGGATCGTATGTCAGTAGCATAAACATAGCTAACGCACCTAGAACTAAAGCCACAGCTCCAGAAGGTTGCAGTTTGACTCCTGAGACTGAAGAAGACAGCTACGTTCAAGCTACTTGCATAGTTGACGATGTAAAAGTTAAATCTGGCTACAGTTCTTACGTGTCCGTAAGCGCAGCCGACAATGCTATAACCATAAGTGGAGATGTCGGAGGAGGAGAGGGCTACGCTTGTTCTGAGGTACCTCTGTACACCAGCGAAACACCACCAGAGGGCAGCACTTTGTTGTCTGGTGGTCCCACCTGCGCTGAAACTATAAAGTCAATCAACGGTCTTAGCGGTAAGAATGTCATATTGAAAGGTGGTCTGGGTGTGACAATCGCCAAGAGCGAAACTCTACCAAATACGATAGTGGTTTCTCCAGACCACCACGGATTAGCTCTATGTAGCAACATTGTTTCTTAACGAGAAGTGACATGCCTTCGGTATTCGACACATCCAGATGTAACCTGTCGTCTATACCGTCTATAGGCGATTTCAATTTTATTACTGACTGCGCAATAGCTGACGCTCCTCCACCAATATATGATTGCCCTTCTCTAGACTTTGATCTTCCAGCTATTACGCCTCTCGGACCTGTTGGACCTGCGGGTGCTCCAGGTATGGACGCTCCCTGTACTGCCATAAGCTTGGCCGTAGAGAGCGCGACTATCGCTTATCACAGAGGCGTCTCTGCAGCTAGGCTAGATTTGCAGTTCTTGCCTATACTCTTACCATCGTCAATTTCGTCTCAGGTTTGTGAAAACAACTTCAACATTAGGATGGGCTTATCCCTACCTTGCCCAGACTTTGATTTCAGTACATCCCTGGTTACTCTTCCTTACACTGATTCCAGTGCAACTTTAGAAATAGAATCAAAGAGAAAATTTCCAGAAACTGAAGAGTGCGGTGACGTAATCACTTTCAAATTTGGATTGCCTCACACAGCTGTGTGGCGTTCGGGTGTGGGACCGCCACCTTTAGGCTTAGGTGTAAATGGGGACTATTACCTTAATCTAGGCGACGGCACTGCTTTAGACGTAGGCAATGGGGACATCTACAGGAAAATAAATGGCGCTTGGGGAAGCCCTATAACTAACATCAAAGGCGATGACGGCAATAACGGAATGATGCCTTGCTGCCCCGCAACCAACTATACATCCATCGTTACTGGTGTATACTGTCAGGGTAACCAACTACTAGTCCAATACCAGTCATAACATGCCTACAGCAAATTATAGCTGCATAGAACCTCTGGCCAGGAGAGACACGCCTCCGCAATCTTACATGTGTTGTGGATTTTGTTGCGATTTTCCAATGTATTTTTACGGCACCGTAGGCCCAGCCTATACCGTAGGGCCTTTTACGCTAGCTCAATGTACCGCTGCAACCAGCTGGCCTACCGTAGAAACTCCAGTAGTGTTTTGGCGTGTGGGTCCTTGCCCTCAAATATCTTACACAGCTGTAGGCATTCAAAATCTAGGTTTATTCATTAAATCAAGTACCAATAGATTTTATCCAATATGCGAAGGCACTGAATTGTCTGGTGCCGCTTTCACGGATGTTTGGGGCGTAACCAACAGCGTATTTTTCCAAGGATCATGCAGCAAGTCTTCTGGTGACGTAGTCTTTAGTGCTAATGGAGTTATAGGTCTAAGCGTAGGCTGTAGATTGCCTTTTGAAATAACTGGTTGGAGCGGCTTTACAGATTCTGACTGCTTAAAAGAAGGCAGGCCTCCTTCTTGGTGTGTCAGAGACGTAGCCACCAATCAGCAAAGTTGCGTTACTTCGTGGTACTATCCTGGGATAGCAGGCGTTACTACTGTTTTAGGTGGTCCCTACACTAGCATCTCTGACTGCAACACCGCGTGTGGTACTTCTAATGAAACTCCTTGGTGGTGCGTAAACGGAGGCTGCGTACAATCTGACACGCAGCCTACTAACGGCACTAATACGTACAATTCAGAAGCTGAATGCCTCAACGCCTGTTTCATCGATCAAGGACCAGGCTGGTACTGTCACAATTACTACGACGCCGAGTTGGGTTATTCCACAGTAGGCTGCGATTATTTCATGAGTACGCCTGCTAATAGCAGTCAACGGCATAGCAGCCTAGAAGCTTGCGCTAGCGCGTGTATTAATACAACTACAACTACCACCGAATCTCCCAGCACGACTACAACTACTAGCGGCCCGACTACCACAACTACAGAGTCTCCAACAACTACGACTACAACAACAGTGTCCCCAGAAGCTGGTTACTACTGCGTAGGATTTGATTGTATTTATTTTGATGAAAATCCGTATTCGCCCTCTATACCAGAGTTAGGGCCTTACGGCACCTTCAACGCTTGCCAGACTATGTGCACAGGGGCCACTACCACCACTACAGCTGGCCCATCCACTACCACGACAACCACAACAACCACGAGCACCACAACGACCACTACCACTACTACAACAAGCACCACTACCACTACGGTACCGCCTACAACCACTACCACCGCTGGCCCTAGCTGGGAATGTACAATAGTAGGCTATGCTGGCTTCAATCCTTTCTACGGTTGTATGCAAGTCAACCCAGGAGATGGCCAATTCTTTACAGAAGAAGACTGCTTGGCTAACTGCTCTGGGCCTACAACCACTACCACAGCCGCTCCGTCAACCACTACAACCAGCACGACTACAACTACAGCGGCCCCGTCTACGACCACTACCACGGCTAGTCCTACTACCACGACCACAACTACAACCACTACAACGACTGCTCCCACGACCTCCACAACGGCTGGGCCTAAAATTGTGTGTGTCCAGTCTGGAAGCCCAGGAGACTACGGATCGTGTGAGGAAGTGGAGTCTGGCGTTTACTTTACACTTGAAGAGTGCCAGGCTGCTGGCTGCGGTCAAGTGCCAACCACGCCACCAGCTTCAACTACACTAGCCCCACCAGAGTAACCGCCATGAGAGGCAGATCTGCTCATAGACTAGCTGCAGAGATGGGTGGAGGTCACCAACCTACCTATGTGTGTGAACCATTCAAAACAGCGACAGTGCACATTTTCCACTGCAGTCAAGCCAGAGGCTACCCAGTAATTTATGACATAGGTAGCTGTGCTCCTTCAGACACAGTTCCGCCATGGCCTCAAGCTAAAAAAATAGCCCAAATATATCCTTATTTGCTTACAACCATAGGAAATTCTAAAAGAGGTGAAACTTACGGACAAACTGGAGAAAATATAATAAATAAGCATAACCCAGCTAAAGTTTTACATCTAAACGAAGTTTATTTTAACTCGTCTGATTTAGACGCTTGGAAGTTCAGGCGAAGTCAGCCTAATTTTACGCCTCCAATGCTGAACGACCCTAATGCTCATCCTCTAGAGATAGAAGAGCCTTACGATCCTCCAGCCTACGTTACAGGTCCTGGTATAAGTAACCCACATGCTTTTTACCCTGTTCGTAGGCGTACTGCCTGCGATCCTCCATACAACAATTATTTAGACTGGTGCTTCACAGACGAAGGCACTACTCAAATGCTGGACGACAACGGCGACCCTATATGCCCTAAAGATAGACTAGGACACAGCTACCCAGCTAAACATATATGGCATAATGCCGATATTGAGCAACCGTTTACTGGAGGGGTGTATTGGGAAGATAACGGAACTCAACCCATATCCGTAGTTACGCCAGAAGGCAGAGGGCTTATACCGTTTTGCACACCTATTAACGCCTACAGCTATAACGGAACACTGTTAGGACAATATGTAGGGTATAGCCATATATTTTTCTTTAACAACAATTTTTACGTAGGCGGTAACGACCAGGGAAAGAAAAATGCAGAAGACCCTGGTAATCTACCAATAGACTTTACATCGCCGCTTGCCATTAAACCGCCAGTGCGCAGGTACAAAGATGCTCACTCCATGGATGTTCATGTTTACATGGTAGCTAGCCCTCTGCCTGGTAAAACTTTAAAGTCGCCCAGGATAGGTTCAAAAAGATTCTGGAGACCAAATAACATAACTGGATACACTTGGGCACCCATGGGCGCAGGCATAGGCGTGCCGCATCTGTACTTTCTAGGCGGTACAATAGACGACGACTGGGGTATAAGGCTGAGGCTGAATACTCTAGGCGGAGGTTGGGTCGAGAGAGTAATGGGTATGGGCAGTTTTTCAGCGTATTTGGTGCCGTAATGACAAGCTCTGAAGTGGTAGCCTACAACGTATGTAAAAGTTATTACTACGAAACCGTAGGCACTTTTTTAGAGTGTTCACTTTGCAACGCTGGCTGGCCCATGAAAACTGGGCGCATTTCAGTTTCTTTTTATACTAATCCGTGCAGATTAGCTACTGGCACAGAGACCTACGTCAACGAAAGCTCCGCTTACCCTTCGCCTAGCTGGTTTTGGGGATTTGAAAGCACAGAAATGCAACTAGGCTGCGCGCCTGTACCAGAAGGGCAAGAATACGAAGCCAATGTTTGGATAGGTAGAGCAGAAAGGGGCTCTTGGGCTACCGAGTCTGGCGCTTCTATAGTAATGGAAATACTGGGAAAACTTACACAGATAAATCAAACTTCAGTAGAAATAGATTTACAATTTAACGTTTTAAAAAACGGTTATTGGTTACCTTACTTTTCTGTGACTAAAACTCTAAACAGAAAAGATACAGATTTGTGTCTTCCGTGCGGTAGAAGCTACGCCAGTGATTACATCGCGGTTAGTCCAGCCGCCGATGTGTGTCATGGAGATCTTAGGTTCATTAGAATAGGCGCAGGCACTAGTCCTTGGTTTGAAGGCTGCGGTCCTGTAGTAGAAAGTCAGCCAGGTCTAGTCGCCACTGGCCCAGTATGCGGATTTTTTAACGGTGAAAGGCTATTTACTTGTTTTAGAGCAGCTATACACAGCAAACAAACGCCTCCAGCATTTCCTTTTACTTTTAATCAGTTAGGCGTAGACAACACTACTGGAAACTGCAGCTATCGCGCTTCTGAACCGTACAGTCCGTGTAAATGCCTCTACGGTAAAAAAACAGGACAAAATTCTGTAGAGGCAGATCACTATCTAAATACGCTAGGGTATTTTAACGTAGGCTGCCCTGGAGAAAGCGATACAGCTTATCAGAAAGTTCAATGGGCTTCTTTTCCAAATACTGGATTCAACATACTTGCAAAAGACACAGGCGACGGCTCTCTTTGTGTGGTTTTAGAAAATTCTGCTTTTTCTACGTTTGAAGTAGCTTCGTCTTTATCTGTAATTAGTGCTAACAGTCCATATATAGTTAAAGCTGAATTTTCAGTGGCAACTGTCTATCTGTATGCTATGAAATTTCCAAACCCTGACCTTTTGCCAGAATTTTGTTACACAGGTACTGGTACAACGCCTAATTGCGGAAATGAAGTGTTTGCTTGCAACGGTAATTGTACCTACACCTACAGCGCTTTGTTTGACAACTGGGTTCTTACATCTGGAGATTGCTCAAGCTCTCTAGGGTATACGTGCGCTTGCGTAGAACCTCCTGAACCAGCTAGTATGGTACCGCCACCAAATAATGGTGATACCTACGAAACTACTTGTAGAGGGTCACAATGACACCAGAAGAAATAATAGCTGAGTGTGAAAAATTCGGCGTTAAATTTAAAGTTGTAAACAATAGGTTGTCTCCTGTGGGTAACCTGAGTCTAGACTTTGTAAAGTTTAGCCATACTTTAATTCCGTACAAGCAACAACTAATAGACTACATCAAGACAAACTTCCCAGAAGACGTAAAAACAGCTGAGTCTAAGGAAAGACCCAAGCCAGTAATGGTGCAAAACACACCAGACGCTAGAGTGCAACGTTTGCGTATTCCATGCATTCATTTAGGACCAAGCATTGAAAAAGCAGCTGGGTGCAACTGCGCTGGCAAAGTAATCCATGAGTGCAAGGTGTACGGCAAGTGCCGAAGAGCGGGTAGTCCAACAGAAGATGTTCCAGCCGTATGCACTTCGTGTGATAGCTACGTAGCTTCAGCTTAATAAAGGGCTGTGATGGAAAAGATAATCCTAAGGCATCAGCGTGCCCCTGGGGACATCCTTGTAATGACGGCTGTAGTCAGGGATCTAGCCCTGACTTACCCAGACAGGTATCACATAGCGATAGACACGACATTTAGAGAGCTATGGGAAAACAATCCCTATATCTCAAAGATGCCTGACAAAAGAAACGCAAAGATAGTCAATCTGACTTACGGAGCTCATATCCGTGAAGCAGGGCATCAAAAAATACATTTCATCACGTCTTTTCATAAAAATTTGAAAACCCAGACAGGAATAGACGTACCACTACTGTATCCCTATCCAGATCTTCACGTTTCTGAAGAAGAGCAAGAACCAATCGTCAGTGGGCGCTACTGGGTCGTAGTTGCTGGCGGTAAGATGGATTTCACTACAAAGCACTGGTCTTACGAGCGTTACCAAAAAGTTGTAAACATTTTGAAAGACTTCGGCATAACTTGTGTGCAGATAGGCGGAAAAGGCTCTAGACCAGAGCATCACCACCCAAAACTAGAAAATGTAATTGATCTGGTCGGTAAGACTAATCTCAGGCAAATGATTCGCGTAATAAACAACTCTGAGGGTGTAATCTGCACGATTACCTCTGCCATGCACATGGCTGCAGCTTTGGGCAAGCCTTGCGTGGTTACAGGAGGCGGTAGGGAAGAATGGTGGTGGGAAGCCTACCACAGAGACAATCCAGGGCTTCAACCAGTACAAAATCTGCTAAAAGCTGACCACAGATACCTGCACACGCTAGGTAAGCTTGAATGTTGCGTAAAAAAGGGCTGTTGGAAGAATAAAGTAGAAAAATCTGAGGGAGATAAGAGCTTTTGCGCTTATCCTGTCCAAGCAGAGAAGAGTCAGATGATTCCTCTGTGCATGGACTTAATAACAGTAGAAAAAGTGGTAGGATCAGTTCTTAGTTACTATATGGACGGCACTTTGCCGTTAATGGAGGGTATGGTGCTACCAGACATCACTAAACCGCTGTGTTTCAGCAAAGACGGTTCTAAGTACACACTTTTTGTGATTTCTGACACTCCAGAGCCTCCGATAAGCACAAAAATTTTAAATATGCCTGAAACCAGTGTTCATTTGCAGCAAATTGCAAAAGAAATGGTTCAAAACATGATTCCAGCTGGTTCTAACATAAAATCTGCAGAACTTAACGAAAAAGTTCTGGAGGAAAGCACAGTGACTACAGAAGTTAAGACAAAAACTCCGACAGACGCTGAACCAGGAACTGGAGTGGTAGATTCGTCTTATATAGAAGGAAAAGTCACTCTTTGCGTACTTCTGTACGGAAATTATGCGGAAATGCATAAATTATGCTTGTCTGCATTAAAAGACACGACTTCACCAGAAAAATTGCAGCTTAGAGTGTATTGCAACGCAGTTTGCCCAGAAACTATGGCGTTTTGCAATAATTTGGTCAAAGAAGGAGTAATTCACAAGCTGTACGTGTCTGAAACTAATAAATTTAAATACCCATGCATGAGAGAGATGTTCCACGATGATAAAGACCCAATCACCACTAAATGGACAGTCTGGTTCGACGACGACACAATGTGTAATGTCGATCCTCTATGGTTCGACAAGATGTGCTCTAGTATCAACGCTGGTGCTGCTAGCGATCCCTCTTTTGGTATGCTTGGGCCTATTTATCACTTCGCGATGCAACCAAAGCACGCGGAATGGGTAAAAAAAGCTGATTGGTATAAAGGCAAGCAGTTTAGAGATCGCCGTGGCGAAGGTATGGTCAACGGCAACAAGATTTTCTTCTGCACAGGCAGCTGCTGGGCAATCAAAACTGAAGCCATCAAAAAGGCCAATATTCCCGACGTAAGGCTCACTCATAACGGTGGTGACATTTGCATAGGGGAACAAATCTGGCAAAATGGGTATATGCTCAAACCTTGGAATGGCGATAAGAAAATAGTTTGCTGGTCTAGCAGACCAAGACGTGGCAGCAGCCAATCAATCTTTGGAATATAGGTGAAACATGCCATCATCAAGCAGTTCGTCGATAGGTGACCCAGTTTACGGAAGAGGTATCTGGCTAAGACGTTTAGTGCAAACTAAATACGTCAGCAACACTATAGACGGATTCAGGTTTAAAGTTGTGGCCTACGGCGCTAACTTGATGCCTGAAACTATCTTCAGGTACGGACGTGAAGCTTTGAATGCCAGAGAGGGCGGATACAGACTGGCTTTTGATGGTGTGTGCTCCCCTTCAGACATAGAAGAGTTTCCAGAAGAAGCTCCGCTGGTTGGAGTCTATCCAGAATTCTGTCGTTTGAACTATGTGGACTTGGTGTTCAGGTCTCAGATCGAAGCTGAAGAAGCCTGGACAGCTTTACTTGAAGAAGTAGGGCATTTAGTAAACACCTTGAACGTTATGGACGATATTCAACCACAAGCTGATTTGTCTATCGGCAATCCACCGCCAGCTGAATTTCCAAACGATGGATCTAGTTCTTCTAGTGGCGTTTGAGGATAAGCTATGGCAGAACGTCTAGTTATGATTGAGGATTCTATTATCACGTCTATCCTGTCCAACCCCAGGATTTTGGCTGCTATACCTGCGTTGAAAAACGCAGCTGACTCCAAGAATCCAGGCAGCCCTAGATGCACTCCATGCGCTAGGAAAGCCAGAGCTAAAGTAGCGAACTATTCGCAAGTTAAACAGGTCATTTCAAACTTGCGAGGGGAATCTCTTGCTAGACTGAAGCAAGAACTTAACGCAGACAAACTTAGGGTGCTGATAAAGAATTCTTCTGACAAATTGGTGCAAATAACCCTGTAGTTAAACTAATAAAAAAATACGTCATAATAATATGAATGTAATTCCGTAAAAATGGACCCAACGTAACACACGATGGCTCCGCTTTCAGCGGAGTCACCGCCTAACCTGTTTTTTTAGTTATTAGACCAGCTAAACTCAGCAAGATATCACGTCATAATACTATGCAACTAATTTATTAATTAGTGCTGGCATAACACGGTAGTTGTGCTAGGTAATTTAGGAGAAATTTAAGGATGAAGAAGCCTGAGAAAAAGGGACGGAAGAAACTCGTTGCCATGACGGCGACGGAATCTTACCTGGCGTCATTAGGCGTGTCCCCGCGACCAATGACTTTAACCGTATCGGGTACCGCTGTAAGGCGGTACAGAACAAAAATTGTTTCTTAGGCGATCCTAAGCCCCGCAGCCCCAGTTTGGAGGTTGTGGGGCTAGAACAGCCTTTTTCTTATTTATTGAAAGGACTTGTATGTAAAAAAAAATTTAGGCGTAAAGTCTAAAGCCCCACAGCCCCCAATTGCGGAGGTTGTGGGGCTTACCCAGCCCTTTTCTTAGCTATTGAGCAGTGTTAAGATTAACAAGTCTTTTAACACGAAAGGAATAACATGAAGATCGTAGACAGCGTGTGTGAACGTAACGGCAACAAGGGAACGATTGTGGTAGAGGGAGATAGCCTAGAAGAGGTCAAATCCCTAGACAGCCGTAACCTGGCTCTCAATCACGCCAAAACACTGGGTCTGTCTATGCCAGGCTTTACTGGCAACTCATGGACTCAGTGGGTTGATGAGAATGGAAATGACTTGGTAGGAGACGCTTTTGCAAAAGCGCCTATCCGCAAATGCAGAGCGCACTATCCAGTGCAAGAGGCCTCCCTGTAATGAGCGAAACTCGCCACAACATCAACGTTAGATTTCAGAACCGCAGAAAAGTGTGGCAAGACCAGAACAGTTTTGCCACAACTCTTCTTACGTTGTTCATCGACACGTATGGTACTGAGGCTCTCCAATGGGATCCTCTTACCATACAGACTGAAATCGAACGTGACTTTGACGTGAAGTTATCACGTTCATTGTTCGACAGGTTGATGGCGGGAATTGCAGTCTTAGGTACTGACTCGTTCTTCAAGTCGCTTCCAGACTTTATAAACTTGTGTAACGTAATTTCTGGAAGTCCTTTCGACCCCACCGTATTCGACCCAGCTGACGCTGTAGAATGCGCGTGGGGTATGACTGAAGCTTTGATGATCAGTCCACCTGAGGAAGACGAAGCAGAACCGTTTGCCCAGGAAATAGTTGATTACATATCTGAGGTACTGAAGAACGAAGGGATTTTGACACCTCCAGATATTCTCAAGGTTGGATTGCGTGGTGATTACGCAGGCTTAGCCGATAAGGTTAAGTATGACTTCAGCGATGATCCAGAAATGTTTCAGGCTATCTTTGAAACAGAAAAGTCAAAAACAGATGACATCAACGCTGTGGTCAAAGAAAGATTGAGGCTTTTGGTTAGTCAATTAGAATCTACGCCTCTAGATAACGGTGACAGCTCTGAGGTTGTGAAGAAGCTAGCCGCTTCACTTCCAAAATAGTTTCTTAACGTTAAGACAAACTCCCTACCTAACCGACGAAAGTCGAGAAGGATCGATCATGTTGCGTGATATTAATCAGGTTTCTGATAAGTGCTTGGCCTACATCCGCTCTGGCGTCCAGTGCATTCAATTGGTTGTTGGGGGTCAGGTGAACGCAGCTGAAGCTATGCTGCGCGCTTTGGCCAATCAGCGCGATGCAGCGTTCATCGACTGGAATCCCGCTGTGGGTTTCGGTAAGAATGTTTGCATCAACCCAGTGCAGGCAATCGACGCTTTGCAGACTGTTGATGGCCCAATCACCGCCAGAAATGCTATCGTGGTTCTTCACGATATGCACTATGACCTGAATGCCATTCCAGCGCTGGTCAGCAGCTTGAAGCTGGCGATTGCTGGAAACAAGTTCAGCAACAATAACATGACTCGTACCGTGTTTTTGTTGACCACTAACCCAGGCATCAATCCAGACCTGTCTCCTTACATGAAAGTGATCGAGATGGTGCATCCATCTCAGGAACAGCTTGAGACGACTTTCAACAAGGTCCAGGAATCCATTGGTGATCCTAACAAGCGTTCGCTCCCTGACGAACTTAAGCACACCATTGTGAGCGCATTGGCTGGCTTGACCTGCCATGATGCCGAGAACGTGCTGTCTGAGTCTTTGGTCAAGCACGGCCGCTGGTGTGAAGAAATCGTAGATACCATCGAGCAAGAGAAGGGCTTGCTGCTGAAGAAAAGCGAAGTATTGACTTACTCGCCAAAGAGCGAGGTGATGGGTGGTGCCACTCTTGGTGGCTTTGCAGAATTGAAGTCGTGGCTAAACCAGCGGAAGGTAGCGTACTCCGCACAAGCAGAAGAACTGCAGCTAGACATGCCCAAGGGCGTGGTGCTGATCGGCGTGCCAGGTACTGGCAAATCGCAGGCAGCAAAAGTAATCGCACAAACGCTTGGCCAGCCTCTTATCCGATTCGACATCGGCGCGGTTTTCAATAGCCTTGTAGGCGAGTCCGAGCGTCGTACTCGCGAGACCATCCAGACGGCTGATGCCATGGGTGGCTGTGTCCTTCTGATAGACGAGGCCGACAAGGTCTTGGGCGGTGCCTCTGAGTCCACTGGCGACTCAGGCGTAACCCGACGTATCTTCGGTCAGTTGCTGACATGGTTGGCAGAGAAGAAGAGCAAGACTTTCGTCGTGCTGACCATGAATCGCATCAACGGGATGCCTCCCGAGTTGATGCGACGTGGCCGTTTTGATGAAATTTTCTTCGTCGATACGCCAGACGAAGAAGAGCGTCGGGTGATCTTTGACATCCATATGAGCAAGCGCAATGTGGATCCCACCAGCTTCAACGAGAAGGAGTGGACGAAGATCATCAACGCGTCCGAGGGATTCGTCGGTGCCGAGATCGAGCAGGCGGTTATCGCAGCTCGCTTCCAGGCTTATTCCAGCAATCCCAACAGCAAGGCTTGCTTCTCCTCCAAGGAGCTGCTTGCCTGCCTGAACGATCTAGTACCTGTGACGAAAGTTGATCCCGAAAATATCGAGCAGATTCGTGTGTTCGGTAAAGATCGGGCTAGAAACGTGAGCGGAAAGAAAGCCACTAAGACCAACAATCGGGCGGTGGATTTGTCTTTCAAGGATCCCAACATCGCCTAGTATAAATCTTGTGGGGCTGGTTCTTTCGAGCCAGCCCCTTTTTATGGAGAGAGCAATGTCACAAGAAGTAGAGCAACAAGCAACCGTAGCAGAAGTAACTCCAGAGACTCCCAGAGTACCAGTGCCCGAGATCGACATCTCTGCCCTGGAAAGAACCAATTCCGACGTAGTATTGCAGAAGCTGTCAAGGAACTGCGTGGCTGTGAAAGTCACGATTGGAGCTATCGGTACAGAACGGAAGATGGACAATGCGTCCGTTCGTCTTGGCGAGCATGAAGTATCCAAAGAGCTGCTTAGCGGTGCAAGATTCAAGCTTGTGCCTCCAGGCATCAAGAATCCCCTGAGCCGTATCGCCCAACAAGCTCGTTCCGCGCCTTACATGCACGGTACTCCGTTTGTCGGTGGTGCGTATCTGGTGCCTCTCGCTAGAGATGCAGCTGGACGAAGCCCTGCCCAAGTCGTATTTGACAAGATCAAAGCGGCTAGGGAGGCTTACGAGCAGAAGGCTGTGGCGCTTAAGCCTGAATGGGAAGCACACGTGAACAACGTGCGACAGAACTTCCCATTTGAGTGGGAAAGCATGTCTCGTTATTTTGTGAATGGTGACGTGTTCGTCAGCATGCACAAGATTTACAGCATGTTGTTTCCTCTTGGCTCTGGTCTTCCTGTTGATTTCGACAACAGGTTGGACGCAGGTATAAACAGGCTACTCAGCAGCGATTCGCTGTCTGAGGCAGACAAGCAGGTGGTGTCACGGCTGAAGCCGCATCTTCTTGATGTGGTCGAGGTAGCTTCCCGAGATGTTGGCACTCTTCTCAACGAAGACAACGCCTCTTCATGGGTTGCCGAGGCCCGTCAGGCTACTTCACAGGCTGTCAGTCAGGCTGTGAAGGCTATGATCCAAGAGCCTATCGCTGAGTTTGCCCAAGCTCTGGCAAACATCGAAAGCTCCCTGTCCAAAGGTAGTCGCTTCCGAAGCGACACTTTGAATGCCCTGAAGATTGCTCATGGCAAGCTTCAAGGGTTTAGCTTCATGGTTCCAGACGACCTTAAACAACGTCTGGCAGCAGCTGGGCAGTTGATCAACGGAGTTGACCATAAGGAAGTCAATTCCAGCGAGACGGCTGCCCGTGAGCTTGCTCAGCATTTTGCTGGCATCCGAGAGGAGATCAGCACTTCTGAGGCTCACATGGCTGTTTACGGTTCCTTCATGCGCGGATTGGATATCTAAGGGTTTAGTTTACGGTTTTACCAATTTTATAGAGGATTTTTAAAATGTCTCACAAGACCACTGTCGAAACTCAGTTCCTTGACCAAGAGTCAGCTCAGAAGACTGTAGAAGAATTGGGCGGTACTTTTATTCAGGCTAAAGAAGTAACACTGTTTGAAGGTCGCCAAGAGTGCGACTATGCCGTGCAGCTGAAAGGCTGGCGCTATCCCATCGCCGTCAAGGACGGCAAAGCTACCTTCGATAATTACGAAGGTCGGTGGGGCACCAATGAAAGCTTCAACGAGTTTCGACAGAAATATGCCGAGAACGTGACGCTGAAGCAGGCCCAGAGTGGCGGCTTCCGTGTTCTCAGCCGCAATCTGACACAAGAAGGCGCAATTCAGCTACGACTAGGCAGGTAATATGTTTCTCACGGCCAATGTAAGCAAAGATCTAATAGATCGAGTAGCCTGCTCTTGTAGGCTAGCTTACTACGCTAATCGAGTATGGCCGTTGTATGATTACACTGCCAAAGGTCCAGGCGCAGGCATCTTAGCTCCGATAGACTATGCAGACAGTGACACGCCTGTGCTGACCGTAGGAGTATTTGAAGTAAAAAAGGGTTTTGAGCTTGTTTGGAAGGAAAGCACCACCAACCCCTATCTGCAGTCATGCATAGGGGTTGGTGGTCATATTCTAAAGAAAGCCATTGCCCTACAAGAAATAGACAAATTTTGCAGTGACAATGGCCTGTACCGATACAAAGCTACTGCGTACAGAGACGGTTCCATAACAATTATTTTGAGGAGTGGTAAACATGGCTGCTGAAATTATCGTAACGATCAAACCAGATGGTTCGACTTCCGTTGAGGTTGAAGGGGCCACTGGTGGATCTTGCACCAATCTGACTTCCTCGTTGGAGGCTGCGCTGGGCGCTGCCAACAATAAGGAATACAAGGCTGAGTTCTATCAGCAAGATCAACGCATTCGGGCACAAAACTAATGCTAATCGAAATCAGTCCAGACGGTGACATCTCCTTCATTTACAAAGACGAACTGCGCGGTCTTATGACTATCGGCAAGTCTACGGTAAAAAGGGCTTCAGATGTCGAACCTACGGCTGAGGGAGAATGGACCGCCGATCTCACAAGGGTCGGCGGTCCTGTTCTAGGTCCTTTCAAATTTAGAGAGGACGCCCTTGCAGCCGAAGTAGCATGGTTGGAAACCCACAGCTTTGGAAAAGACTATAATGGGGTAAACCCCCAGGAGAGATGAAATGTTCAACGTAAGGTGGATGGAAGGGCGTGATCTCCCTTATGTCTTGATGCTTAGCGGACAAGTTCTAGGAAAAGATCCACGTATAGCACTTCGCCACCTGCAGAGAATGGACAAGTGTGCGTGCGTGGTGCTGCTCCGATATTACGACGTTGTCGGCTATCTGCTTTACAAGCATGAAAAAGATCGTGTGACAATCATGCACGTAGCTGTCTCTCCAGAGTACCAAAGGAAAGGTGGCGGTACAGACATGGTTAAGTTTGTCTTGGACGGTTACTCCAAGGCTAAGACTGTAAAACCCATAGAAGTCATGCTGCGAGAAGATGCTTCTGATGCGCAGTCTTTCTTTAGAGCAGCTGGCTTTAAAGTCGCGGCCATCAAGAAGCAGCACTTCAAGAACGGTGACGACGGCTACCTTATGCGTAAGGTGCCAGAAAGGATTCAGGTTGACCAGCCACAAGTATAATCTGGCTATTGATTTTGAGCTGCTGGAAGAGCAGATGGAGTTAATAGACGGATATCTACTAGACGAGAAAGGAAAAGACCGAGAATTGCTTCTCGGTCTTTCTCTCTTGTTGGACGCAATTCGCTCACAGCATCGAGAGCGTAATAAATTTATTACGCTAGAAGTTGTGCGTGTTGGCTTGCAAGCTTCAGAAGCCGATCTCGGCTAGAAGCTTCTTTACCAAACGGCTTGACCTTAGCGGCATCTGCTAGACGCTCGAACATACGGGCGTCCCCACGTGGCAGAGTTTTTAGTTCCTCTGCCAGTTTCTCTGTGTCTAGCATCATGCCGCCAGCCGTAACTCTGTCCACAAAGTCAGAACCTAGCACGTCTTTCAGTTCGTCTGCTGATAGGCCTGCTAGGTCTGACTTCTTGTAGATGCTTCCAGTAGTCAGCTGAACGCTGTCGCTGGAAAAGTCGCTGGCTTCTTTGACAGTAAAGCTGAACAAATCTTCAGGTTTGCCTAGAACAGTCATGCCCTGAAGCTTGAACTCACGGTCCACTTTGTCAATAAGGTTAGCGACCTTAGACATTCCTTCCATGGTGTGGACGTAAGTCTTATTGTTAAGACAAGCTTCGGCAGCTTTGGCCAACATCTCTTGGGTGTCGAGGTCTTTGCCAAGCCTGCGTAGAGCTACTGCCCTCTTGAACAGCATATTAGCTGCGTTCTTGGCAGTACCCAGAGCAGCACCAGCCTGCTTGTACAAATAAGTAAGGTCGTCTGCTTCTACCAAGTCCAGCTTGCCAGACTTGAGAATCTTCTGAGCCATCTTGACCCTATCTGAATATACGAACTCGTCACGATATTTTTTCAGATAAGCGCAAGCTGCTTTTACTTCATGCTCGTTACGCAGGGGAAGATGCCTATCCTTAGCGCCGTTATCGTAGGCAACCACATAAGCAAAGTCTGTGTCTGGAAGGCTGTCCAGAGATACTTTGCTTAAATTTGCGTGCTTTTCAAGCAGCTGATCGATATCCTTCTTGATACCGAAATACTCAGCAGCCTTGACAATGCGCTGCTTAATGTGGTTAGCTTGTTTACCAAGCTTATCCTGACCGTCCAGCAAATAAAGCATGGATACGTAGGTTGCAGGAGCCGTATGGCATGGAAAAGAAAGGCTGGTCGTGTCAGCAAACACAGTTGGATTCTTTTCTTCAGCCGTATAGTTGATAACGGTAGAAGAGGCTGACTTGACAAAGTCAGGCGCTCCGTAAAGCGTAATCAATTTATGAAGAGTCTGACCGTTAGCATCACCCTGTTGGTCTAGACGAGAGCGAATCATGAACGGATCCTCTGGTATTCTTGAGCGTATTGACTGGCAGACGCTGGTTAAGCACCTTGATATAAACTTGTCGTCCACGGCTCTGCCAGCTGTAGCAGATTGCCCTTTCTGCAAAGCTAGCAAAAAATTAACGCTGTATCCAGATCCATTTTACCGAGCGCAGTGGTATCATTGCAACCAATGTAAGGAATGCGGTGATTTTATCAGCCTTGCTTCGGCAATAATGGAAGTACCAGAAAACACAGCAATAAGAAACTTGCTATCTAGAAAGATTATACCGCCAGCTCACAATATTGACGATATCATCAAAACTTATCTTAACAAGAATCTTGAAAGCAGAAAAGTACATAACAAATTCTGGGTTGAAGCCAGGCAAAGTACCTTGATGTACGAATGCCCAACTATCAGAGAAACTCTTAAGCTTCTAAACATACCCCTGCCTACTGACCTTGAGCAGTGGCGTAACACCATGGGTAAGTTCGTTGGATTCTGTACCAAGAAAGAAGCAGAGGTAGCGACTGACAGCGTTAGGGTATTATCTAACGCCAATAACGACAGAACCCCAGAAAGCAACGATTACAGAACTTTCAGGGGACGCTGGACTAGCATGTTGGTTATTCCGTTCTATGACGTTCCTGGGCGTATTAGAGAGTTTAGGTTCTTGTCCGCTGACAACGGCGCACTTAAATACACAACCAGGTACCTGACCCATAAGCGCATTTCCCAGAAGTATTGTTCATTAGCGTTCTTCGACCCAGTTATGGCTAACTGCAGTAACAGGGACATTGTCATAGTCGATGACTTTATTGAGGGTCTGAAGATCCACGGCAAGAACTTCAAAGAGTCAGACTCTATGCTGCCCTTGGTTGCAGCCTCAGACGTGGACAACTTTGAAAGCCTTAAAGGATTTAGCAGCCTTAAGTTCGTGTACAACAATCCTAAGCTTGGCTGTGAGACTTTCAGGTATTACAAGGCCCACAACCTTAGCTTGGCTACTAAAACGCCAGAACCAGCTGACTCTGTGATTAGCAGCAAAATTAAGGCTGTTAACTGGCACGCTGGAGTAGTCCAGTCTGGAAAACCCTGCTTTGATGTTTTGGAAGAGTGGTTGCACTCAGCTAACCAGTTTGAAGCAGAAGCTGCTGTAGGTCTGGTAGAGATGCAGCCTTCTGACCTAGCTGAGCTTGAGACTGGCAAGTATCCCAACATCTCCAGGTATCTACGCGACTTGCCGTCAGCTGCCCACAAGACAGCCATAGTGCAGGGCGAAGAGTTCTACGAGAACGAACACGGTTGGTTCTGCAAAAAGAACGGCGTGATGGTATCGGGTGTCAGGATACGAGTTGACACGATGTCCGTTCATAAGGGAAAGATAAAAGCTTACGGCTTTATATTCCTGAAGGACAAACCCAGGATTGAGTTTGTAGACGGCACTGGGCAGCTTCACGCCAACGCCTACAAGTACGTAGAAAAAACTCTGGCAAGCCAAGGCGTGTTCAACCACGGACTTAACAGGAAGTACAGGCATTGCCTGAAAGACCTGGCCTTTGCCTTCAGCAATCCAAAAATGGTCAACGAATCGCAGAATGTAGGCTGGTGTGCAGGTGAGAACGTCTTTAAGTTTGCAAACTACACAATCGCAACTAACGGTACAGTTACCAACTTCGATTGTAAGTTTGACAGACTTCCTGGTTTTCCAACCAAAGACGTTTACTACGAAAAGGCTTCGTTTGAAGACTTGAAGCCTTTGCTGGTTGACTCTACCAGTAACAGATCCATATGGACTCTGGCAGCCTGCGTATTGTCGTCTGCGCTAAAGCCAGCCTTAATGGATGCTCCGTTCAGGCTTTTCTATTACGGCAACACAAGTGGTACGGCCAAACTGGTATGCGACTGGTTGGGCGTGACAGACACAATTTCTCCGAGCATACGTAACAGTCATCTCTGGCCTGCCTTGTACCCTTTAGGAAAAAATATAAAAGACCTAAAGGATTTCGGCGCTTGGGCCGTATTTAAAAGAAACGTCGCCTGTTTTACGGAAACCACGGAAATAAAGGCAAACATAATAAGGCTGACCCATCCATGCACGGTAGCCAGGATAGAGCTTGGCAATCATATCGCATGGCAAGGGGCTGCAGCCAAAAAGATTGTTCCAGACTTTCTTAGCTGGCTTATGTCCAGCAGAGGCCTGAACGTACCAGAGAATGTACAAATACCTCTGTATGTTTTGGATGCCATGAAAGAATGGCTACTTCTCAAAGGCTGTGATAGCGACATCCTAGACAAGGCCAGGGATAACTTCAAACTCCTAGACTCTAACGAACCAGAGAATGTAGTCAGCGCTTTTCTGGAATGCTGCAGACATGGAATGCTGGAAGGTTACCTGTCTGAAGGTCCCAGCAAGCCAGTAGTCCTTAGGGATTCTGTAGCCTGCGTATCCATAGATAAGTTTATGAAGGTTCTGCAGTCACAGAAGTTTAACCTGGCAGACGGACTGGAGATACAGCCGTTCCTAGACACAACTTTTACAGAGACAGTAGACAAAAAAACAAAAGACAACTATTTTGTAATCGGACGCGGTATCTGGGATGAGCATATGTCTGACCTTAGGCATGTGCCAGTTATAAGGATAGCTAGATGAAAGATCCTGTCAGACCAAACCACTACCATCCTAAAGACGATAGTGGTATACACTGCCACCATGCTCAAAGAGCGGCACTTGGGTCAAAAGGGTTTGAAGATTACATGATCGGATGCGCCATGAAGTATCTTTACCGATGGCGGCATAAGAACGGCGCTGAAGACCTGGCCAAAGCTGGAGAATGCATTCGCATTGCGCTTGAAAGCGTCACCCAAGAAAAGTCTACTCCTCCCACACAGGATCAGCCCTAAGTATCTGCTCATCTCTTTCAGACAGACTAAACTTGGACGGCACGTTAAGGTTGGGCCAGGCATTGGTTGTATACCACAACGAACAAGCCCCGATATTGACTGCTTGAGCAAAGTCATCAGTCAACTGAGGGTTTCTTGTAATGGTATACATGTCTGACCCAACCCTTGTTTCAGTCTTCTGCTCAACAAGAGCCAAGAAGTCATGAATCAACCCAGGGTCGTCTGTAGATCTGTAATCGTACTTGAAAAATCTTATTCTCTCTGTCTTAATAGCCGCGCACACAGTCAACAGTGATCTGGTTTTGTCCACTCTGTAATAAAGTCTTGGATTGCTGTCGGTCGGCTTGACGACATACATGATCTTTCCAGAAGCAGCTCTAACATACTGAATAGGGATGATTCTTTTGTAAGGCACGCCTGCCTGACAAAGGAATGTTTCCCTAAGAGCGCCCGCGCCCGTGTAGTCGTGAGCCACAAAGTCACACTTGAACATATCGTAGAAATCTAAGCACTGTTTAGCTTCAAGCAAGTGGTCATGCGGAGTCATCAGACGCTTGGCCCACAACACATCCACAACGCCTGTATTAGTAATGCCCATAACAGTAGCGACTGTAAGACTTACACCATCAGCCCCACCGCCACCCCAGTCCACAGCTAGAACCTTGTACCTGTATTTCTTCAGCAAATCCACAACTTTGCCTGGATCTCTGGGATCATTGGCATGTTCCAACTGACAAGCTTTTTGTAGCTCATCCATTGAAACCAATTGCACACCAGTTCCACAGCTTTCGCCTAGAACTTCGTTCATGTACTTCTCAGGAGTGTAGTTGCCGTAGCCTTCTCTCTTGGCTAACAACTCACTCCACTTGGCTGGCTCCGAGTAGTGAATGTGCATGATAGGCTGGGGCACGTGATACCCAGCAAATTGAAATCGGCGTTCTGGGTATCTGTGAATCCATCTGCCGTATTTGGGATGTATTACCTTAGAACATTTAGCGCAAACAGTTCCTGGGTTGTCTTCAGTAATATCTTCACGCCAAGGACCGATCATTCTTTCAAGATCATGCTTTATCGACGGTATGTTGAGTTTGTTGCAGGCTCTGCATGGAATACACCATTCAGCCTGAGAACTCATCAACCAAAGACCTTCTATGGTGTTTTCTGGGGTCTTCGGGGTCCCCGTATATTGACTGATTGCCCAAGGAGACGCCGACATGGTCTCCTTGATAATCGGAATCAGATCCTTGTCTATGTCTTGCACTTCGTCAATAACCAGCTTGTCAGCCTTTACACCGCGAACACGGTCAGCGTCCAACAATGCAAAAGAAAACTGCATCATGCTGTAGTTACGGAAAGATCTCTGGAGAACGGAGTTTTCCGTATTGTTCCCTAGCCAGAGGGAACGGAGTGGCGACTGTTCAATGAACGGTCGCACATAGTTGTTCGAGAGACGACGCACCTGCTCGAACAACGGCGTGATATATAACGTGCGGAAATAAGGTATGGAGGTGCAAGTGATCACACCGTGAGCACTGCCTACTGTGGATTTACCCACCTGACGGCCTGTCTTAAGCACCATGGATTTAGGCATCCTGGTGTAAAAGAGGGTCTCAAACTGAAAGTGGTTATCCAGACTGTAGGGTTTACCGTCTAGCGTTAAGACCATAGGCAACAGAGGAGCAAAATTAGGAAGCTTTCCCAGTTTTGCTAACTGTAAAAAAATGTTGACCTTATCCAGGTCAGACAGGTTTGCAGTATCCGATGTAGCGAGTTGTTGGCTTAACGCGCTCTGGAGTTGTTCCATGTCAGATGATTCCAAGGTGATAGGTCACCTTTATAGCACGCTTTCGCAGTTACTTCAAGCTGCGTGGCCAGCTATACTAGTGTTAGCTTTTATTCTGTTGTTTTCCTGAGGTTTAAGCAGATGACAAGCCGCTCCCCGCGAAGATTCCTAGAAAGGAGGGGGCTTATCGGTACACACCGTAAGCCCATGGCTACCGTTAATCTTGCGTCGTTGAGGGTAAGAGATTACCCACTGGAGCCTCCTTTGCCGTTGCCTGGTTATATCGCCTATACGCAGGGCGTACCACAACCCGATAGGGGAACTTCAAAGGAGTGGCCTAGCTAAAGAGAATAGCTATGCTGAGTGATTTGGGACAGTTGGGTTTGGCAAGTGTTGGTGTGTTTGCGATAGTCTGCCTGCTTAGTGGCAGCCTATTACCAATGTTATGGGCAGCTGTGTTGTGGGGTTCCTGCGTTTACGCAGCTAACTATGTAGACAGCAACGCTTCCTAACTGTCTGTGTAAGACCTGACGACCAGGACCTGCCAAGGGTCCTGGTCGTTCTGTTCATGGAGGAGGAATGGATAAAGATTTGTGGCTAAAGCAGTTTGATTGGCATTTGCAGCGTCGAGCACTGATCACAGCGGTTGACGCGGGAGTAGACGATAATTTTACACAAAGGTGTATTGAGTCGGGCATGTCTCCTGAAGAGGCAGCTGTTGATCTTATTCAAGACGGGGGTTTGGATGACGTTGTCGAAAACCCATGGGTCGGACCTTCTGAAGAATACTGGCGAAAATGGAAACGAAAAAATCCGTTTCCTAATAAGAACCCAGCTGGATATGGACGTTCTGTATCTAGGAAAACTATTTCCTAGTCTTATAGATAACTCTGAAACTGTTGAGGTTTATGCCAACAGCAGCGGAGGTAGTTATTTTGTATTTGATTTTCCTGAGGACCAGGAAGACAGAGTCGAAAGATTAATAGGTTACTCAAGCAGCATTGTTTCATACCATTTACAACACAAGAGGTAATCATGGCTTATTACACTACGAGTCGCCGCAGCATCGTTATTGACGAAATCGAAATGGTCAAGCAGATTTTGGTTAAGCAAAAAAATTTGAACAAGTTTTTTGATGTAGTAAGAGGGTCCCAAGACGTGATGGACCTTCGTGATGCTTTGATGAGCGCTTGGCTTACCCATTGCGCTAAGGAAGTATTCTTTGAATCTTCTCTGGCAGACGACGTTCTGTTGCAAGTGGATGACAAGACGTTTATGCTACTGGCGTCCAGGGAACATGTAGAGTCTAGGGAAGTAGAAGAGGTTGCTGTATGACTATACCCTTAGCTTTTGTCCTATGCGTTTTGGCATCCAAAGCCATAGGAGACGTATGGTTCAAGGGTTCCATATTCGCATGGGGCAGGGCTTGGGGTGAGCTTTATAGAGACGAAGGGAAGTGGTGGGTAACACAAAAGTTTGGTGAGCTGATAAGCTGCAGATTTTGTTTCAGTTACCACACCGCTCTGTGGGTTTCGCTTTTCTGTATACCTCTGCTACCATACTGGATTATTCCAGTGTGGTGGCTGGCGGTGAGAACTGCCACAGGGTTTCTAGACCTGCTAGAGGAGAAGTTAGATGAACAACCAGAACCAAGCCATGCCCCTAGAGCAGATGATGGAACACATGCATCTGTCAATTCAACAAGCCTTTTCGATTGACCCCTATCTCGACGGTATAGCCGTAGTGTTCAATTGGAAGATCGGAAACACCGATCTTCCTTTTGGTCTTATGCTGGGTCGTGATGGTCACGTAGCTACACCCACAAGCCTAGTTGGTCTGAGTCAGCAGACATCAAAAATGCTGATGCATCAAGCTGATCAGATAAGTCAAATGTTCGACGCTGCGGATAAGGCAGCAGCCGAACTCGCGCAAAGAATAAAAACCATGAAGGGAGATCTAACGGATGGAGATTCTGAATCACGGGAGAAAGCTTAGCGTACACGTCCCTGTTTACGAATATGAGTCAGACGACGTTATTTCTACGAATCTTAACAACCTACTGTCTAATTACACTGGCACAAATCCGAACGCTGTGCGCACTGATTTGTGGGATAATGTTCTTCCAAGTATCAGACCTATCGGTAGGCCAGTTGAAAATACTCCAGGGGATTACGTAGATGACGGGGTATCTGCAGCAAGTATCTTTGTTAGCGATATCTTTGTGTTTAACGACGATCCCAGCACTGTTGTATTTTTTGATAACCACGAACAGAAAGTCGTAAAGACTGTAAAACTCGACGGCCATATTTTGGGCGTGTTTATTCCATCGTCGTTTAACAAGGCTCCGCAAGTTCTTGTTTCATGCTTTAACGAAGTAGACGCTTTTCATTTTTATGTGATAAAGCTGTCGTTATCGGCTAAAGGTGAAATAATTGTACGAAAGTACAAGCAACCTGCGTTTAAGTTTAATAAGCCTTTGCTGGGCTGTGACGGTTTTTATATAGCTAGCTGCCTGTCTTACAGTTTTGATTTCTGGCTTGAGCGTTTTGCTTACGACAATGTATTGACCGATACTGGTTTTGGCGTAGCTAGTTGGGTGCTGTTTAAAAACCAAGATCAAGGCTCAGTCATAATGCGGGCTAAGAGCTCGGCAGACTTTAGAAACCACAAAGCCTATCCTCCGCCAGGAGTTCTTGAGAACTATTCAAACCAGACTGTAGAAGTGGCGTCTTGGACCGTATTTGCCAATAAGAACAGCATCGTTCTCAAGAAGCCTAACAATATGTTTATGTGCGCAATAATAGGCAGCACTACGTTTTGCGTCTTCAATCACACATTGTCTAAACCTGCTGTTTTTAACATGTCAGGAATTGTCGATGTGAGCTACAACGCTTCTAAATTGTTTGTAGCTGTAAACGACAATCAAATTTATGCCTATGAGCAGTTTCAGTCTTTAATTTCAGCCAGTCTAGCTAGTAACTCTGACCTTATCAGAAACCCAGGAGCTGAAGTAGAACCTGTTGGTTACAACGGCTGTATAGATGACATTAAAGGCATAGATCTGCCTAGACCTAATTACGTAATTAATGTTGGTGCCATGTTTGATCATGCTGAGCGTCTCTATGGGTGCGACGTTTTCTTTGCAAACGAAAAAGAAATTCTTACGTTTTGCACTTACAATTCGTCAGCAAGGTTAGCTCAGCACAGCCTTTATGTTATGTCTGCAGGAAAACTTGTATTCAAGAAGTCTTTCAGGCATTCAATAAAGTCAGTCAAAGGCATCACTAGTGGCATGGATATGACTGTAACCCAGAATACCAGCACTAGACGTTTGGAACCTAAGATTGAGAACTCTCTGATGCTGACTGTAAGGTTAGCTAATGATTCTATTGTAAGGTTTGAAGTTGATGAAAACGCCAAGGCTGGAAGCAATATAAGAGCAATTAGCGGTTCTGGTCCTGGCCGTTTTCTGGATTTCTAACAAAGGAGTGTGCCATGTTGAAGCGATGGAAGAAAGCAGAAGCTGTTGCGGTTACACCAGTGATCAACACAGAAAACGAAGCTCTCGACCGAATCGAAAAGATCGAGAAGCGTGTCAAAAATGTAGAGGATCATTACAACGAGCTTGAGTACGAGCTTAAGACTTTGGCTGAAAAGTACAGCGCAGTTAAAGAGCAGATCAAAGGAGTTATGGTTGAGGTGCAGAACGCAACACTTGGGTCGAATGAAGGAATGCTGCGCATCGAGTCCAAGCTAGACGTGTTTGCTACAAGCCTCGGCACTGTGGTGGATAACTTCAAATCCAGCCTGGCCGAAGCTGATTAATTCAAAGCCACCGTAGCTCAACGGTAGAGCTCTGGTTTTGTAAACCAGGGGCTGTGGGTTCGATTCCCATCGGTGGCTATGCCTTTTAGGAAAAAGGCAATTTAAATTCACATGAAAGGAAAGCCATGAGCAAGGAAATACAAGTTGTTAGATTTGACAGTTCTACGATTAGCAAGTTGCGCAAAGTTGTAAAACTGCACGATCAATTTTGGAATTTACTAGTTGAAGTACAAAATGAGATAGGACAAAAATATGAAAAAGAAAATAAGCTAAATATGGACTGGAGCCATTTTCTAACCAGCGACTCTCTTGACGCTTTACAAGAATATGACGATGGAAAACTTATAAAGAGTAAACCTAGAATAGAAGAAGTTTTGCGTGATTGGGTAATTGGTGATTTTGAAACGCAAACGTAACGTTGTTGCTTAAGCTCTCGTAGCTCAACTGGATAGAGCAGCGGATTTCTACTCCGCAGGTTGTGGGTTCGATTCCCGCCGAGAGTATTGACTATGAGATCTTCTTAGGTACCATAGTCTAACTGGACCTGTAGCTCAGTGGTACGAGCGGACGTCTTATATACGTCTGGTCGCAGGTTCGATCCCTGCCAGGTCCACTGCAGGCAAGTATTCCTTGTCTGCTGTTCGTTGGTCGTTTTGAAAGGTTTGACATGCGTAAGTTTGTTTTGGCCGCTGGTGTTGTTGCTCTTTCTGGTTCTTTGCTGGTTGCTGGTCCTCTGGGCAACATCCGCAAGCGCGCTGAAGAGCGCCGTGAGGCTCGTCATGTCGAGCGCGCTGAAGTGGTCGTTGGTAAGGACGGCAAGCCTGCGCTACGTTGGGCTGACGGTACTGTTAGCCCCATCGGTAAGGACAAGAAGACTGGCGAGCTGATCGCTGCCCCCAAGGCAGAAGCTCCCAAAACCATCCACCAGAAGCACGGCCCAGAAATCAAGCTGGTGCCTGGTGTGCGAGTTAACTGAGCTAATTGCCGTTAAACTCGGTCGAGTTTTCTGTTTTCATGTTTAGGTTAGGAGTCAGCAAGATGCGTAAGTTTTTGGCTTTGGGCATGGTTGCCCTTTCCGCTTCTGTGAGCATGGCAGGTCCCTTTGGGCTTATTGGGCGGCGCGGACAAAACGGAGGGCAACCCGTTCAGTACGCCCAACAGGGGCCTGTTCGCACGGTAGTGGCAGGCACGTTTTCAACAGCACAGGGTGTTGCCAATTATCTAGCTTCGATTGGGCGTATAGGTCATTTTGGTGGTAACCCTTACGCTGCGGAGGGCGTTGGTATGGGGGCTACCCCAGACCAGGCTATTCGCAATTGTTGCTTTTATGGCAAAAGGCCTATTGCTGACCAGGGCGTATGCCGTGGAGCCAATGGCTATTATTTTGCTTGCTGCCGTTATAACTAATTAGTTATAGAAGGCCCCAAAAAGTAATTAGCTTTTTGGGGCCTTTTAGTACCCAGAGGTTTAGTCATGGCACATACCGAAAATTGGCACGATTACTTTACGTATTCGGACGGTAGCTTGCTGTGGAAAGTGCGACCTTCTAATAGAGTTCGCTTAGGGCAAAAGGCAGGCTCTAAATCAAACCATGGGTACATTCTTATTAATTTTCAAGGCGGAGGCGTTCGCCGTCCTGTATACGCCCACAAAATAATTTGGGAAATGCACAACGGGCCTGTGCCAGAAGGTTTAGTTATAGACCATAAAAATCGCAACAGGTCTGATAATAGAATAGAAAATCTTCGCGTTATCACGCATATAGAAAATACTCAGTCTCACAATAAAAATTGCGTGTACTTTGACAAAAGGCGCGCTAATAAAGAAAAACCTTGGTACGGTAGAGTCGTAGTAATGGGTAAAGAGTCTATTAAAACTTTCAGCTCTCAAGAAGAAGCTTTAGAATGGGTAAACCAAGTAAGACTAAAAGCTACGCCTGTTTGCTAGTCTTAACGTTAAGACTGTATAAATAAGGGGGAGCTGGTCTCCCCCTTATTTTTTGGAGCGCCGTTATGGTCGTAGTAATATGTTTGGTTATAGCGGCGGTCCTGTACTCAGCAGCCAGTTACGCTTCCTATACCGAAAGCGTAAGAAACTCAAACTGGTTTTTAGCAATAACCTTATTCGTATCAGTGACATCCTCGTCGGTGTGGATGTCACTGGTACGGCATTTAAATGACAATAACAAGATTATCGCAGCGTCCCTTGTATGGGATGCTCTTATAACGATGGTCTATGCTGTCATTCCAGCGTTAATAGCGTCGAGAACAATCTCATGGCAGGCACTGGTAGCCCTAGTATCAGTTATCCTGTCTTTGTTTTGGTTTAAGTTGACCACCTCATGAAGAAAACTTTGCTCAAACAGATGGTGGATTTCTGTAAGAGAAAACTAGAACGGCATCCTGAAAAAGACAACTTTCCTCACTTTAGTTTTGTAGTCAAAGACGGAAAGATCGTGTCATGGGCCAGGAATGGCAAAGTCGAACCTCCTAGGCATTTCGGCTACCACAGGGATTGGGATGCCACTTTCCGTCCAAAGTACCATGCTGAATTGGCTGCTTACAGAAAGCACCCAGTCAAACCTCCGTTTCAAATAGTGAACGTGAGGCTAAACAAACAAGGTCTGCTTAGGATAAGCAAACCCTGTCACGCTTGCGCCAAGGTCATGACGGCTCTTGGCTGCAGCAGGTTCTATTACAGTTTCAAGGAAGAAAACCAATTTTTGGAGTTCTCGCCAAATGTCTCTTGAAATCAAGCCAGAGTCTCTTGGGTATCTCAAAGGCATTCCAGAAGAAGTCTTGAAGAACTGGAAGGTTACTGAGTATCGCGATAGCTTGGAAGCCAAGGTTACCATTACAGGTCCTGAATTAGAAAAGTACGCTGAAGAGATCAAGTCTACTTTCTTTGCTTGGTACCACCCCAATGGCTACGACAGCCGTTTCCGTATGGGTACTAACAGGGAAGGAAACGTTTTCATTAGCACCGAAAGGTATTTGACGTGTGACTAACTGGTAACAGGAGTTACTGGTTTAGGGTTTATCCAGGAAGATTTTTTACCAGGAGGTACAGCTATGTTAGTCGATAACGCTACGATTAAGAAAATTCCCAGCAACTTTTTCCAAATTATGATGACAATTTTTGGAACAGCATACTCAGCAAGGAACATGTACAAAGACGCAATGGTTGTGCTTATTACCAGGTACGAAGCTCAAAAATTGCTTGAAATGAATAGGGCTAATAGAAAAATACGCGCTCAATTTTTGAAACTTCTTAAAAATCAAATGGACGAAGGTTTGTACAGGGATACTGGAGCGTCTATAACAATCTATTGGGATTGTTTGCTGGGCGATGGTCAACACAGGCTCAAAGCGTTTTTGATGTCCAAGTTAAAAACAATCGAAGTTACTATCCGATGGGGTAATTGGTATGCAGATACGTTTTGCGTTACTGATCAAGGCTTTAAACGGTCAACTCATGAAGCAATCAACGTAGACAAAGTTCATAGCACGGTAGTCAAGTTTATCAACAAGTTTGTGTTGTCTAGCGTCAATACAAACATGGGTAACGCTGCTTGGATAAGGTTGTGCGAATTGACTAAAGCAGCGTTTCAAGCCATGTACACGTTTGAAGTAGATAAGTGTAATAAGCAAATGTTTCGTAACCCGATGCGTGCAGCTTTCTTTTTGTATTACACGGCGGCTAAAAGTGTAGCAGAGAAGAATAGAGTTTTAAGTATCTGGCACAAGCTTTTAGAAAGCAAGAAACACTTTAGCGGAAAGCTGGCAGAGTATCACGTTAGTTTAGAAAACAACAACAATTTGGCCAGCGACAAAGAACGCAAAAAAGCATTTTATGAAAGTTGCGCGTTCTTTGATCCAGCTTTTGAAAAGAACGGGTATGAGATTACCGAAGAGCACATGAAGCGAATTGTTACGATGGGCAAAACGCTGTTCAACTAGTCTTAAGGATTTTTAAACCAGCACACCGTCAAGATTGACGGTGTGCTTTTTCTTTGGAGACACCAATGGGCATTTCAAACAACACCGAATCGGTTATTCTTAACAACTGCAAAAACAATGTGATAAACATTGTCTGCAAGAACAAAGTCTCTACCGTAGTTGAAGATAGAATTTACAGACACAGGGTAGTAGTCACAAAGCATCACTTTGTCACGGCTTGGATGCACAATTACAAAAATGGTTTAGAAGCTGTAGCCGCAGCTTTAGACATGACCCTTAGAACTACATGGCAGCGATACTGCGAATATGTGACTAACGGCATCAATCTACCTAGAGCCGTTGGACACAATCCTTATGAATTCGGTTCTAACGAGGTCGCTCAGTTAAACAGAACGATCCGAAATATTGTGTCAGGCCGATAATTTTTATAATGCGCCCACCCGTTAACAGCGGGTGGGCGTTTTCAGGTGAAACATGAATAACAATAAGCCCAAGCCGTTGCAGCCAGGTCTGGTGTTGGCCAGAAGGCCTGGAGAATCTTTCGTCTGTTTCGCAGGCGATGACGAGATTGAAATCAGCGTATCTGAAGTTCACGGTAAGACCGTCAAGATACGCATCCTAGCGCCTAAGCATATAGACATTGAACGAACCGAGAATTTGGAGTGGTACGACGATGAACAGCCAAGATCTTGATGTTGAGAAGCAGCTGAACGGACTTAATATTTTGATAAAAGGCTTTAAGCAAGCTATAGAAAACAAAGGTATTAACACAGAATCTAGAGCCGACATGGAAGAATGCCTTGTTCTTATCGGCATGTTGGCCGTAGACCTTTTGCCAAAAGCTTGTGACTTAGTCAGCTCGTTGAAAGATGAGGTGGCTAGAGAGTCCAGATTCCGTGGTTTGGCTGGTAAGCCTGTAGATCAAGTATGAACATATTTATTCTGGATCTGGATCCAGCGGTCTGTGCCAGGTATCACGTCAATTCCCACGTGTCAAAGATGATTCTTGAATCAGCACAGTTGCTATGTACTGCCATACTTCATCACGGAGGAGAGGCGCAGTACAAGCAAGCTCACAAGAATCATCCTTGCGCCATATGGGCAAGGGAAACCAGAGCCAACTTTAATTGGCTTGTAGACCTAGGATTGGAACTGGCAAAAGAGTTTGAGTTCAGGTACCAGAATAAGCATAAAAGCGCTGAAGTCATAAAAGACTGCAGCGCAAAAGCTAGTTTCATACCTGACGGCGAATTGACCGTATTCGCTCAGGCTATGCCTGACGAGTACAAAAATCCTGACGCCGTCATAGCGTACAGGGCTTACTACAACGGAGCCAAGCGAAAGCTGGCTAAATGGCAACCCAGAGAACAACCTTTTTGGTGGGTGGAAGATGTCGGACAAAGTTAACGCGTTCTTAGACACTGTAGAAAATATGTCTAAAGAACTGGTCAGGGTGATCAAATACAAACGACGAGGAGTAGCGACTGTAGTCACGGAAGGAGCTGAAACAGTTAATTATTATAAACCCAGGTCTAACACGTCTGTATGGCGTGTTCTAATGGCGTCCAAAGAACCTGAAAATAAGAACAATCCTTTTATCAAAAAGTTCATGGCAGAACGGTTTGATTCTGACCTGTGGGTAATTACAAGTTATGCTACCGACGGTTTAGGAGAACGTTGGCCTGAGTTTGAAAGTCACTTGCTAAGTCAGCTGAAAGCTACTGTCGATTCGCCAAAACAGGATGGTTTTCACAAAGTAATGAGTCACCTGTTGTCATACTGTGATGGTTTAAACGTTGTAGACTGGCCTGAGCTTGAAGCGTTCCTAGCTGACAACATGACGTCTAGAACTGTAAAGCTTAAAGCGCTTCAAGTCAGAAAAAAGTTAGCTAGCCTAAACGACCGTGATTGGACTAATGGTGAAATCTACATAAATAGGTTTATGCAAATTGCGCAAACTTGGTTGTTTTTAAACAGGAACAATCCAGAAAAACAAGTTATGGTAATCGAGCCATTAGAGTTGTTTTTTAAATTATTGCATTCACTGCCGTCTAATAGCGCTTATTGGAATCTAATCTCTTCCATAAATATTACGATGGTAGTTCAAGAATTTATAAACTCCAAGCATCCAACTTTAGCGTCTGCAGCAGGTAGACTGTTAGCTTACAGGTTAGAGCAAGCAATAAAGCACATGGATTTTATACAGACTAGTCCAGTTGGTGAAAATTCAAATGATGATAATCCAGCTGAAGCTATTATTTACATGCACAGGTACATACCTAAAGCGTACGACGTTTTTATTGCTTTAGACGACGACAGCAAAGAAAAAATAAAACAGCTGCTAACACAAAATGTTGTGCGCTATCCTGAAACTCTTATTGCCGTAGCTGCAGATTTTGGAATTAGATTTCCAGAATCAGTAGAAGACGCGATGTTCAAAGCCTATTCCGAGCGTTTATCCGAAAGGTTTAAACGTGAAATAGCCACTATAGAACGTGAAGACAATTGGAGTTCAACGTACTGGTGTAGGCATTTGGAACGTGATTCTGGGCTTAGAGCAGTTTATGAGTACGTGGAAAAGTGCATCAAGAACAGGACCAGAAGCACAGACATGTTTTTCATGCGATTAGCCCACAAAGGATGTTTTAGGGAATACGTGTCAGTGCTCACGAAGCTGGCCAAAGCTGGCATCAAGATCAATCCCATCTAGGAGTGCTCCATGTCATACACGCATCTAGACAGCATGATAACTAGGCTTCAAGACGTAGTGAAGAAGCGCGTAGGTAAAAAGAAAGACAGACCAGACAAGGCAGCGTATATAGAACTAACCAAGATAAAACTTATGTCCAACGCAGAGCAAAACGCAAACAGCTCAGCGATAGAAAGGTGGCGAAGAACTAACTCGCATTCAGCGTTGAACTATGCTGTTGAAGAGATAATTCAAGGCAGGTTTACAGACCCAGATAGCCGTAAAATGGCTATAAACTCAGGCAACGCGCTGCCTTACGTTAGAAGAGTTCTTAGAACAAGATGCCCTGAGTTAGAGAGTTTTTACATTGCTTGTTTGGCGCAAGGTTATTACGGAAGGGTCTTAAACGCGTATGGCAACGATATCCATACGGAGTTGCGAAACAGCCTGTCAGATTACATAACCGATATTTTGCAGCCTGGTGACGTTTGGGAAGAGTTTGAGGCTTTGGTAAGTCAAATGCCTTTCATGACTCCCACAGGAACTGCGGATGCAAATTATCAAGCAACAATCGCAGAGCATACGAGGGTAATAGGCGATGCTGATTTAGCTTTGTTTATTGTCCAGCTTAAGTACTTACTAGCAAACAGTAGCAACTCTCATAACAGATTAGAGTTTGTGCTTCCAGTATATTATCAATATTTGAAAGCAACAAAAACTAGGTCTGAAGCTGATACTGCAATTATGCATTTGTTAGTAAGCATGATTAATAGACTTACAAGGTTTGACGTCAGTGATCAACGATTGTTAAGTGCCTTAACTAGTGACGTCATGGCTGGTTATCGTGGCCAAGAAGGCGCTACTGGTTGGTCTGGCATTAAAACGTTGATGGGCGTTGTTTGCAACGCGTTTACGCAAATTATTGAAAGCTTCGACAGAATCTACAGAGACAATTATTCAATTCCTGGGTCTGTGGATCAAGCTGTTCAAGAGTTTACGTATATGTGGTTTAAAAACCTGACAACGTACCTGCTGCGTTCTGATGAAGGGTTGTCTGCAAAGTTTAGCGATTTGCGTGTTCCGTATGAGATGAAAGGTTATTTTTTGCGCCGAAAAGAATGGTGTTTTCCAGAACTGCATGAAAAGGCTAGGGAAAATTTCAGTGAGTGTTTTGCTGGCTATTTTGTTTTCATAGGTAGCGAGCCTGCTTCGGTAAACAAAACGTTCAGGCTTAGCCCTGCTCAAGAAGAGTTTATTGCTAAACACCTCAACGACGTGTTTGAAGCTGGATTTAATCTGGCAGAGACAGACGACAATAGATTACGTCGTTTACCTGTATTTTGGCGACACAGTATTACTTTGTATGTTAGCCGTGTAGCTCTAGATAGAGTTATTTGCTTTGAGAAGTTGCTTCTAAAGTTCAGAGACTCTGATACCTGGGAAAGCTACATCGAAGCTTTGGTAGACCTAAAGAAGAACGGTTGGGTCCTTACTAAGTAAAAAAGGAAGTCACATGGAAAAGAAAAAGACCGTTAAGCCAAAGAAGGCTGTGGCAAAGAAAACTACGGTCGAAAAGACCGTCGTTAAGGCTAAGGCTAAAAAGCTATCATTTGAAAACTGGGTGACGTATGCCGTTAGGGCAGCCACTTACAGAATTGGGTCCAACGAGCACGCTCACTACGGCGTGTTTTTGTACCAAATGAGGCACGCTGAGGACGGAGCGTGGTTAAGGCGGATTGTGGAAAAGAACGGCTCTAATGAAGAACCAGGGCCTATTACGTTGCTTACAGCGGCACAAGCTGAGGCGTACGCAACAACGGCTATTCCTTCCGACAAAGAACTGAGCCAGAGAATTGCAAAAATCGGTAAGCTCATAAAATAAGTTACCGATAAGTAATTCGCTGAGATTGGTCAATTATTGTTGTACATAGAATAGGAAAACTTAATTTCTTATTCTATGTACGAGATAACCTGATATTTGTTTACTACGTAAAACAAATTTATTCAAAAAATAACGCATTATCTATTCTATCTTCTTAATGTTTATCAGATTAGTAAGAATAGACAATGAAAAATTTTTTGAATAGATTTGTTTTACGTAGTAAACAAATATCAGGTTATCTAATACATGGAATGGTCAGAGAAGTTTTTAAGTTCAAAAACACAGGAGAGACCGATGAAAGTGATCAGTTTGGTAGAAGCAGCCATGAACCAAAAGTTTGAAACCAACATCCTCGTTGACAAGTTTGAAGAAGTCGAAGGAGAGTGGACTTTTGAGCTTAAAGACGGAAGGTGGTACTCTATTAGCAACGATCCCGAAAAGTTTTTAGGCATGTTGATTCACATGTTGCAAAAGAACTGGTTTACAGCAAAAGACGCTCAGGTCCTTATCGACTGGGCTACTACCAAATTTGGCTGGAATATTCACGAAGAAGGCAACAAGCACAATCCTCGCGGACTGAGCGCTGCTCTACGTAACCCAGCCAACCTTAGCGTCAATCAGCCCAAGGACTGACGTTTAACAAACCAACCTTGTCGTCTAAGTTTTGGTCTTAACCAAAGCCTACGGGCTCGAAACAGTCATAGGGAGTGTTGCGACTCTCCACGCTGTTTCAAGGACACCCCGTCGCAACATCTAACGGGGAAATGAGGGTTCGAGTCCCTCCAGGGTTTTTAAAAATTTTTTGAACAAACAAAAAGTTTTTGGTCATAGGTATTACAGAGGCCTTGGCACTACACAAATTTCATTACTAAGGAGTTGGCGTGATGAGTCGTGAAAGCACTTTGGTTATTTTGCGTAAATTAATCAGATCTTTTAACAACGTTCATATTCTTACCCAAAAGTTAGCAGATTCTATAGACCGTACTTCTTTATTAAACTTTAACGATATTGAAGAAATTTTAGAGGACGTAGTTCTTTCAGATAATTTCTATAAAGCTTCAGAAATGACTGAAACCGAACTAAGGGAAATTTTGCCAAAGATAATCGAAAAGTTAAATGAAGACGCAGAACTCCAAGACGAATTAGAACGCGAACCTGAAAACAAGTATCAACGCATTCGTCGTATGTTTTAACCGAACAGGTAACCAGTCAATGAGCATTGCTTTTAAACAATTCAAAGTTACATGGCAGCAAAAGCCATACGCCTATAACCCTAAACGGGTTGTCTTTGTAAGAGCCCAGACCGATAACGACGCTAAAGTTCTAGCTGAAGACCACATTGAACGCCAAGGGCTGGAAAAGTCTGAGTTTAGCGTGATCGCTGTAACTAACGTTGTTCCTCTTCCTCCAGGTGAAGTTTTAGGAGACTGACATGGATGTTTCATGCAATAGCTGCTCTTGGGAAGGCGCGTCTGACGAGCTTGTTAAGATTGAGCAAATTCCATCTTGCCCAGAATGTGAATCAGACGAGATCGATTACATTACTGGGTCTGACCCGAGTTCTGACGATAGGATTGTCTGGACTGACGAAGTTGTAAAGCAAAAGCTAGCAGCTGCGTTTAGTGGAGATGTTGTAGCGCAAGGTCAGATTGAAGACCTCATAGAAAATTTGCGTTACTGGTTGGAGGACACAGCTACGGGGCTTATTGACGAGAATCCGTCAATAGACGCCGTATTGGGAAAGGAGTGACATGGGATTAGACAAAGCAATTGAACACGGTAAGGAGCATCGTGAGCCTTACCGTGATTCTAAATACGACAGGTCTTGCCGAAATCACGGTAGCTGTTCGTACTGCAAAGGTAACCGTTTGGCTAACACCAACAGGAAGTTGGAAGCCTGCAAACAAGAACTTAAGAAAGGCCACAGCGATGCGTAATTTCAGTTTTGACATTGATCTTAAGCCTGCAGCAGCTACTTGGTTGACCATTGATTTGACTCAACCAGAAAAAGATATGCCTCCTCCAGTCTATTCCGCGTGGTATGCTGCTCTGTATTTAGGTGACAAGTCTCCTTGCATTCTGCGTTGGGAGCGTGGAAATTGGAGGAATGTGGAAGGAAAGGTCATGCCTATTCCTATGCATGTGATTCGGTTGGCAGCTCTTCCACCGATTAAGAAGGTTAAGGATGACGTACGGACTACTTCTAAAAAAGCTAAAGCAGTTGACCCCAACCCAGTTGAGGCAACGGTGTCTGATAGTTGATCCGTCTGACACAGAAGTAATGGGACTGGCTAAACTGGAGATTTTAGCTAGTCCTGACAAGGATGACGCTTTACCCAAAGGAAGGGTTATTCTTCAAGCTGACAACTACGCATAGCCGTACGGCTTTAAACAGTTTCCGTACAAAATACCAACAGTTGTTTAAACTTGTTGGTATTTTGTACGTTTAGCTGGTTTTTGCGTCGGCTATTTTTTTATCGGTAACCTTTGTTGTACTGAGAGAGAGAATCATGGAAGAGAAAGTAAAAGAGCTGGAAGCTAAGATCGCTTCGCTCAATAGGTTTATCGCTGACCAAGTCCACGAAATTAACGGTATGCGCAACTTGTTGCGTTGGCGCGATGCCAAAAACGAGCCTCCTAAAAAGGGCGGTACTTACCTCACAGCTCAGAACATGAGTTTGGATGAAGACATAGACTTCATAATCACTGAATGCGATTACAGGCAAGGACGGTGGCTGCTAGATTCATTTGTAGAATATTGGCGTCCTTTAGGACCCATGCCAGGAGATGACCTATGAGCGGTGATGACTTGATCGACATTGTTAAGCTGCTGGCTGCTTGTCTTGACAGTCAGTATAAGTCAGACCAAAAAGTTGCTAAAGACGCAATTATTGAAATACTTGAAGACAAGCCAATTATCGTTCGTGATTTGGACGGTAACGTCACACACAGCGCCGAAGAACACAACTACGACGATGGTAAGCCCTTAACCAACCTTCAAAGAATACATGAGCTGGAAGAGATGGTGTCGAAGTTGGAGGAGAAGAATGCCAAGATGCGTGATCAACTTCGCTGGCGTAAATGGCCAGAGGAGTCCCCAAGCGAAAGCGGCTGCTATGCGGTTCGGCTTCCTGGCAAGTGTTTCACGATGACTGGATATTGGAACTGTTTTGGGGACTGGGATTTGAAATATGAGCGGTTCTACTGGATGCCGCAGATACCGCTGCCAAAGGAGAGCGAGTGATGAATGAGCGAAACTTTTGGCTAGATCAGTTTTTCGATGTCGTGAAAATATTAATAGGTTTTATGATCGGCATCATTTACTTAAAAATAATCAGAGGTGAGTGATGACTGGTGACGACCTCGGCAGAGAAATGGCAAAAGTGTTTTTTATAGTCGCTACTGTAATCTTTTTGTCTGGTGTTTTTACAGTAATAGCGGCTCAGACAGTGTGGCCGTTTATTAAAACTTGGATTCACTGGGCCACAGGTTGAAAACATCAAAGGTGACAGATGAAACCTCCAATTGAATGGACTACAAGCAACAGCGATATATGGTTTTGGTTTATATGCCTTTTACAATGGGTGCTAATCCTAGCCAGCATCGTCGTTGATTGGTGTGAGAACATGGAATTGGAAAACGCCAGACAAAAGGATGACGCATAATGCCACATGATGATTCGCCTACCTTGTCTGAAATGATGGCCATGGCCGACTCACCATACTTTGACGACAAGCCTTTGACTAATTTGCAGCGTATCCATGAGCTGGAAGAGATGGTGTCTAATCTTGAAGAAGAAAACGCCAAGCTTCGCACTTCAATTCAAAAGAATTGCGGTCATTGGTACGAGTCTGGGTATGGCTTGCGTTGCTGGATACCTGACAAGTGGGTGTCGGGAGTTTTAGGTTTTAAACCGAAAGGACCACATGGACGAGACCAAGAAAGCCAATCTTGAAGCCAGCGGATGGACTGTTGGTGATTACGCTGAGTTTCTAAAGCTGACACCTCAAGAAGTCAATTGCGTTGATATGCAGGCTCACAAAGAGAAACTAGACGAAGACTATCTGACCTTCCTGGATTCCTTGAATACTGCTGCCACAGCAAGTCCTTGGTATCCCAGGTATGGCGATGACTCACACTGTATGAACGCTAGGTGGATTTCGACAGAACAGAGTGACAAGTTTGGTTATTTGTATGACGAGCTTTCTACTTCTGTAATAGCCATAACGTTGTTACAGCAGCCCAGGCTTGCAGACATTCCAGACGACTACGACGCAAACATGAATCTTATTTGCGAGTATCGCTCTGCTGTGCCTTTGCTGATAAACGAAATACGGCGTCTCAGGGAAGAGCTGGAAAAGTCTAAACGTTAAGACAAGGAGGCCGTAATGGCTGTTGAAGAAGATCCTTACACTTTGCTCACTATTACAGTTCAAGCGTTGCATGTGACCATACACCGCATGAAGACTGCAATATTGGAAAACACAAAAGTAACAGTAAGGGGAGAAACGTTTTACCCAGACTGGGTTAACGAACTTATGAAAGAGATTTGACATGGACCGTAAAGCGATTCAGAAAATTTATTACAAAAGGAACAAGGACAAAACCAAAGCTGCAAAACTTTACAAAGACTTGAGGTGCGCAGCCAAGGGATGTAGATGGAAAGCCATGCCAGGCACGTTTACTTGTTTAAACCATAACAACGTAGGTGGCAAGTGGCATGGATGTTCCGTTTAAAGTCCAGTTCACGCGAGACTCGCTGCTCTACAGGGCAGCGTGTTTCGCTTTGTTCAAAAAGCTATGCCCAGACACTCAGTCCCTTCAGCTTGCCGTAAACAAGCTGATGGGGCTGTGGCGTATGCGTACAGCTGACCTAGTCAAACGACGCGTATATGAAGCGAACCCTGTTCGTGTTCAATACTGCAGAAACTGCCCACCAAGCGTGGGCAGTCCTTCCAGTTCTCTTAGACAGGCTATGACTTGCAAGTTCTACCCATGCCCATGGTGCTGGAACAGAACGTACTGCATTCGTATATACAAAACGCTGTTCAAGGCTTTCAGGGAAACCAAAGGACTCAGGGCCTACGTTTATCAACTGACCAACAGATACGACCGTACTCAGCTAAACAAAATATCTGAAAACTTTAAGGTAAACGCTACTTTGGCTAATCCTGTGATCAACAGACTACGAAGGCGCACTTGTGTAAAAGGAGGCGTGCTATTTCATTTTTTCCAGCCTACAGTGGATGGGTATGAGGTAGTCACAAAACTTATTGTTCTAGCTTCCAAGCCTGTAGAGTTGAATCACCCTTTTGTATTTAAGTTTATATCTTCTAACCCAGTTAAAATAGCCAGCTATTTTGGAAGTTATCCTTACTATTTGATAAAACGTGGGGTAAGTTCAAAACCTCTGGCTATGTTTATAAAGACCTTGAACAGAGGAACCAGACGTCTTATTAAGTTTGGAGTCTTCCTGAACAGGAGAAACAAAGATGACGTACGTTGATCACAATCCAGAAGACCCAACCATGATTTCTCGTAGGTTTGAGGACCCACTGGAGCACCTCAAAAACATAGAGCAAAGAATAAAATCAAAATACTTTGATCTGACTATCGGTAGCGGTGCAGCCGAGAAGTATCTGTACGAGCTGTATTACGATTTACTGTTTATGCGCAATATCTTGTCAAGGTTAGGTGTCATGAGTAGTATTCCTGGAGCTCCCTTAGAGCATAGCGCTGAGAGAAATGTTCAAAAGGTAGTTCAGCGCATTAAAGAGAACATCAAGGCAGCTGAGGTGAAGAATGTGGCGCAACCCGAATAGCAATCCGAATAGCAATAATAACTGCTTTACTGCAAACATTTTTAAAATCCCAGCTAAATATGCTGCAGTTATAGAGGAAAAAGCAGAAGAGCAAGATTGCGCCAAGAGTAAAATTCTTATGAAAGCGTTGGAAATGTATATACGACAGAATAGCAATTAACGGTCGCAACGGGCTGCCGAAAGGCAGCCTTTGCCTTTACGGTGAGACATGGAAGAAACAGAACTTGAAAAAACTTTTAAAGACAGAAGGTTCAAGGTATTAGTACCTCATGTTCCTTACCTGCCGTCTGATCAAGAGATCAAAGTTAATTTTAAACAAGTCAAAGACGACGAAGAATTTTACAAATACATAAGACTAAAAATTTTTCCTTTAGACGACGTCACGTACTCTTTTAGCGAAGCTGTTGATGTCTTAGAGATATTTACATCTAGGTGGCAGCACGGTAGATCGGACCCCTGGACTGAACCGTACGCCAAAGCTGTGGGTGACCCAGAAGCAACCTTTACTCTTAGCGAGCTAGCTGGAAGTAAAGATGCCTATAGACTTCTTGAAAAATTCTGCAAGAATCGTAAACGTAAGGACGGACTAGGCGGTAAGCTGTTCGTCAGACAGGATTCCGAAGAGGAGGACGGTGATGACTACGAAGAAGATTGACCGAGGTTAAACCATGCGCGATAAGGGGTATTACCCAGACAGAAAGCCAGGTGAAAGGAATTGTTTGAAGTGCGGTAAAAAGTTCAAATCTTTGGACGTTACCGCCAATAGGATATGTCCCCATTGCAGCGACTCCAATTCTAAAGAAAGAGTTGCTAAAGTATTCAGGTTTCATGGCGACTCTGACGGCTGAAAGGCAGGTGCTCTGTGTCCTTCGCTATTGCTGTGGTTGGAGACTTGATGCTCGACCACTACATTTACGGCGATGTTTCCAGAATATCTCCAGAGGCCCCAGTGCCGATAATGCGTGTGGAGCATGAGCTGTTCTCGCCAGGAGGCGCAGCTCATGTTGCCGCATCTATTCAAGCTTTGAATCAACCTTCGTTGCTTATGGCACCGATAAGCGTTGATGATGAAGGCAAAAAGTTGTCATTTCTTTTGAACACGGTAAACGTGGCCTGCAACAATATCGAAATGTTAGGCTGGTCTACTACAGTAAAAACAAGGCTGGTAGCTTCTGGACATCAGCTTGTTAGGTTTGACCGTGAAAGCCCTTTGTGTAATTCCCCGTCTTACAAAGACTATTACCAGAATGTAGCTTTTAGGCTACAGCACATGGCACAAGACCTAAAAGCCATTGTCGTATCAGACTACGACAAGGGAGCTGTGTCTGCAGACATTCGTACAGCTATAAACTCAGTAAAAATAGCTAATCCGCAATTACCTATCATGGTTGATTGCAAACCTAATTCCATGTGGATGTGGTCGTTTGCTGATGTAATAACGCCCAACTTCAACGAAGCTTGCAAATTCCTAGGTTGCGATAATTTAAAAGCAGCCAAGGAAGACTCGCTGTGTGAAAACATGGCTAAACAATTGACTGAAAAGCTTCCAGGATTAAAGCTTGCTGTGATAACCAGAGCCCAACACGGCTGCAGTTGGTATTACAAACCAGACAATTGGTCTGGTAGCCTTCCAGCGTTCAACACCTGCAAAGCCGATGTGATTGGAGCTGGTGACACGTTTATTGCAGCTCTGACCGTGGCCATGACGGAAGGCAAACCTATAGACGAGGCCGTCGTATTTGCAAACGCCGCTTCGGCTATAGCCGTAAGCAAAGGTGGTACTACTCTGGTTCACAGGATGGAATTAGATGAATACCTGACCAATACATTTACTGACAACGCTACAATTAAAAAAATAAAAACCCAAAACGCAGCCATAGATTGGGCAAGGCAGCTCAAGTCAACTGGCGAAAAGCTTGTCTTTGCCAACGGTTGCTTTGATTTGCTGCATACTGGCCATGTTTACATGCTTGAAAAAGCAAAGAGTTTGGGCACAAAACTAATAGTCGCGGTTAATGACGACGCGAGTATAAAAGCGCTCAAAGGCTCAGCTAGACCTATAGTGCCTCTGGCTGACAGGATGAAAATGCTTGCAGCTTTAGAATCTGTCGATTGCGTGGTACCATTCTCACATCATGACCTTGAACAGCTTTTAGACAACCTTAAGCCCAAAGTCCTGGTCAAAGGAAGCGAATACTCGGATACAAAAATTCCAGGAGCTTCTGTTGTTGAAAAATACGGAGGCCTCGTTATGCTTGTGGATATGCGTAACGGTATCGGTACCACAAAATTGATTGATGACATCAGAAAGGCAGAAAACCAGTGAGTAATCCTAAATGCGTGCTTGTCGTATCTTTGCCATTATCTGGCGAAGACATTCTAGGTAAAGCTTTGCTGACTTTGGGTTACCACTCAGAAGGACTTGGCGACAACGGATCAGTTGACCCAGGTTTGTTTCAGCTGAACACCTCTTTATGCGGTACCTTCGACAAACCAAACTTGACCAACATAAACAGACAATTTCTTCAAGAAGCTATTTCGCAGTACGTAGATGACAAGATTGCTGAAGGCAGACCTTGGCTTATGAGTGACACTAGGCTGTGTGCCACTCTGTGCGATTTTGTCAACGTGCTGATCAATAAAAAAGTAGACTTCAAAGTTATTACTATCATGCACCAGCCACACCTTAGCGCCATGACTCTTGTGGCAAAATGCAGGTGGAAACTGGAAACTGCAGCTGACCTAGTAGGCCGATACTCTGTAGGTAGAGGACTTTCGTTGAATACTTTTCTGGCAATGGACCCAGAAAATAAACAAAAGCTTGTCTACATAAACAGCGAAGACCTTCTAGAAAAGTCTGAAGAGGAAATCTCCAGCCTTGTCGAGATACTTCAATTGTCAGTTACAGACGAGCAAAAACAGAAGGCTATTGCGGTTCTGAAGGCTTCTTAGGCTCTACCTTCAGACACGGCCCTGTCAACTCACCTCGCATAATTGGAATGTCTCTGGGAGCGTCTATGCCTAAGCGCACGTTTCCGTGTCCTAGGTCTAGAACCCTTATGACAATGTTGTCATTGATTTTGATTGTCTGACCTTGCTTGCGAGTGATAACCAACATTAATACATTCCTCCAGAGCTGATAACGATTGTAAGCTTATTAAAAAAGCTTGCAAGTTCAATTTTGTTGCGGAGTTAAGTCATGAGTGCTAAACCAGTAGCCGTATTGTCTTCTGACTGGCATCTACTTCCAGGGGCCTGGAAAAAATACCCTAGAGTTACCAAAGACGCATACTGCTCTCTATCCCAGATTGTTGATCTAACCATAGAGTTGGATGTTCCGTTGGTGGGGGCAGGTGACCTGTTTGATAATAAGACCCCGCCAAGTGAAAGTGTTGTGTTTTGTAGCCAGCAGATGAAGCGACTGCAAGACAACAATCTGAAAGTTTACTACGTTCAGGGACAGCATGAAGAGTCTACGCCTACTTGGATGAGTTTGTTTCCAAACACTGTGCATATTGATAGCTTTTTGACTGGAAAAGCCCAGTTATTTGAGTTGTTTGGAGGCATGACCGTATGCGGTATGGATATCGAAAAGACTGCTGAAGGCATGGACGAAAAAACCAAAGCCATGAAGGCTTTGAAAAGCGGTCAGTTGGATCTGTTTATAACTCACCAAATTTGGGGAGACTTCATCAAAAAAGGCCAGCTAGACTCTTTCAAGCTAAGGACTGTTGATTTCTTCAAGATGGTTTATTCTGGCGACTGCCACGAATACATTGTCGATACTCACATAGAAAACTGCATTGCTTTGTCCACTGGATCGACCTGTATGCAGGCTGTGAACGAGAGTCCCTGCAAAAAGGTAAACGTACTTTTCGATGATCTTTCATTTAAATCCTACGAATTGATAACCAGACCTTTTAAACTTCTGACGGTCAAAACAAAAGAACATCTTGATTACATACTGGACACCCCCAAGGAAAACATCTTAGGTGTGTCTGACTTTGAGGCTATTCCTGAAGAAATCAGAAAGCCCTTGGTAATAGTTCGATGCAACAACAAACTGCAGTTTGCGTTTAGCAGACTGGTAGAAAAGTTCGCAGAATGGCATAGCGAAGTCACCCCAGTAAACTTTGATTCCGCTGAAGTGGTTAAAGCTTTGAGTGGGGATCAAGAAGTAGAAGAGACCGTAGATGTAACTGAATGCATTCACACGGCAGTAGGTTCTAAAGATACACAGCTGTACAAAGATTCTGTCCGTTTGTTTTTCAGTGCTGATGTCAAGCAAGAGCTTGAGGTAATGCGTTCAGAGCACTTGGAGGGTAATGACGATGAGACTGTCTAAAGCAAAATTTGTAAATTACTGCCAGCACGTCAATAGAACGGTAGAGTTTTCACCAGGATTGAATGTAATAATTGGGCCTAACGGCAGTGGAAAGTCTAATATCGTCAACGGTATTTACGGTGCCTTGACCAACGACTTTACCCGTAATGCTGGCAAGACTTCAGATAACGTGAGCTTGGCTGCCAAGGAGGGCGAGAAGACTCTAATCCAGTTGGAGTTTACCCATAACGGTGAATCCTATCTGATCGAGCGACGTCTAGACGTTGCAGAGCGCAGGCTGGTAACTCCTGGCGAAACTCTGCTTGCTGACAAAGATGTTCTCGAAAAGATATACAACATTCTTGGCGTCAGAAAAGAAATCCTGTCCAATTACGTATTCGTTGAGCAGTGGGACTCTTTCGGGCCTATTGTTCAGACTCCTACAAAAAGGTTTGAGAGCCTCAGAAAGCTGTTCAAGATCGATCAGATTGATTCGATCATTGCGGAACTGAACAACTCAGACTACAAGCTGTACGCAGCTTCAGCTGCTTTGATCGACATCAACGACCAGGTTACTAGGCTCAACAAGCTGAAAGAAACCGTATCTAGCTTAGAGGCAAACCTGGCGTCTAGCGAAAGCTTGGACGCTTTGGATGCCAAAATAGCCGAGCAGGTTACGATTACTTCTGCTTGGAACGCCAAGAAAGCTTTGGAAGCCAGTGTTGACAATAGAAGGCGCGAGCTGGCTACGTACGAAGATAAGCTGAAGACAAACAGAACGGCTGCTGACTCGTATCTCAAGTCTGTAGAAGATCTAAACAAAAGCATCGAAGAACTGAAGCCTTCGTTGGCTACAGCCAATCAAGTCGAAGCTGAGTGGATCAAATACAACTATTACGTTGTCAGCAAGCAGCAGTTGGACAACAAACTTGAAGCGCTCAAGACAGAGAGCCTCAGGAATGTAGAACCAGTTAAGCCAGAAACCTACGTCGAGAATATTGACGAGCTTACGGCTAACCTGGCTAACATCAAGCTGCTGCACTCGAAGTGTATGGACTTCGTGTCTAACTACGACTTTGAGTCTGCCGACGCTGTATGCCCTACTTGCAAACAGTCAGCCCCTCATCTGGCCAGCCAATGGCATGACCAGAAAAGCAAAATGCTACAGCTTGCTGAAGTTATTCAGCAAGTCAGTAAACAGATTGCTGATAACGCGGCTTTTGACAGGGCTGCTTACAACTACTCTGTATGGAAAAAGGGTTTTGATTCCAGAATGACAGACCTGTCTGAGACCTATGCCAGACTAAAAATAGAAGAGCAGCCTAAGTATTCCAGGGAAGAGGCTAAAAAAATCATCGATACTAGTAAGGCTCTAGGCGACAGTTTGACCAAAGCGTCTACTGCCCTTAATAGCTTGAACGTAGAATGGTCTAGTCTTAACGCTAAGACAGAAAGCCTCGTTAAAGAAATAGCTAGAGAAGATAAAGCGTTGCTTGAGTACAGCAGTATTACGGACACCGCCGTACAGGACGCTAATGCCATCATAGATCGACTAAAACAGCAGAAGACCGCTGTTAATACGCTAACCACCCAGTTAGCCGTAGCAAATAACGAAATTAAAGCCGTTAATGCCAATATCCTCCTGGCTGAAACGCACATGCGTCAATCTGAAAAGTTTGGCGAATGGAATAACAGATTTGAGGATTTGAAGCGAGCATACAAGGGAAGCAAAGAAAAAAGCATACCCATGATCATTACTCGCAAGTACATGGGAGCAGTAATAGATGAGTTAAACAGAACCCTTAGCGCTATCGATATGCCTTTTACAATCAATCTTATGTCAGATTTGAGCTTTCAGGCTGACTTCGGTACCCACAAGGTCCCAGCCGAAAGGTTGTCTGGTGGCCAGAAGGTTATGCTGACCATGGCCTATAGGCTGGCTGTTAACTCGACATTCGCAGCTGACCTTGGTTTGCTGTGTTTGGACGAACCAACTGTTGGCTTAGACGACGCAAATCTCGTAGGATTAAGTAAGGCGTTTGAAAGGCTAAGGGATTATGCTATTAACGCAGGTACGCAAATTGTGGTCGTTACACACGAGAAAGGAATCAGCCACTTATTTGACAACACTATAGACCTTGGGCAGTAGAGGGTAGAGTTATGGGTGTAAACGTAGAAGAAGAAAACACCCTTAAACTATATGTCTCTTTAGACGAAGAGATGTGGTGCCTTGTAGGGAGTGGCCTACCCACTCCCTCAGGCTACTCCTACGACGAGTTCTGTAAAAAGCCAAGATTTGTAAACAGCGGTACGCACGTTCGACTTATAGGCAACTCAAAGAACGCCAAACTTATCTGCAAGCTGTTCAAGACCAGAGAAGAAGGTGGCATAGCTTCTCTGTTGGTGTGCAGCCCTCAAGTTGAAAAAGTTCATCTAGATGAATACTCTCCAGAAAAAGTTTTGATCAATATGCGTAAGTGGGCGTATCCTTCATCCATAGGTGGGTTCCACCCAGTCGGATTAGATGACTTTATTGTCTACTCTCTTTCCGAGGCTCTCAAATCTGTAAAGTCGTTTGACGATCCTATGGAAGAAACGCTGGCTTTGTTCAAAGCTCATCCTATGTGTTCAATATTGAAATTCATTCCGTTTCTAAATCTCAAAGCCTGCGCGCTACTTACGTCAGTGATAATTGATCCAAGGTGGTATGTGGATATGACTTCACCCAACAAGTTGGCTAACTTGTATGGGTATTTAGGCATAGGCAGCGTAAAGCAACCAGCTCAAACGGCTGAGCTTTCGGATCCAGATTTTCAATGCCATAAAATGGAAAAAAGAAATCTCGTACTTCGTGCTTGGCGTAACGACATAAACGTTGAAAAAGATTTTGCCAGTAATTTTTTGATAAAAACGTATTCAAAAGTACGAGAAAGCTTTTTGCCTGGCAAAGCCAAAGACGGTGAAATAGCTTTTGACGAAGCTGATTTGGCCACTAGTCAAAAGTTTATCGCGTTCATTCATGGAATGTGGCTTGACTGGCTTTACAAGATGCCCAATCCTTGGAATGAGTCTTTGTTTGTTCCAGAGCATTTCTTTAGTTCAGAAAAAGAAGTTGCAAGGTTCAAAACATTTTTCAAGAGATAGCTTGAAAATTACAACAACGGGCTACTAAAAGAAAAACAGCTGCGTAGAATTGCAGCTGCACCAGGAGGATGGTATGTCAAAAACAGTTGTGCAAATACGCAGACACAACAATCTGGCTGAGATGACTGTAGTTTCTGGAAGCCTGCCAGACAATACCGTCAAAGAGATAGAGAGCCAGCTTAGCTACAATCACGTTTCTCAAGTACGCGGCCAGCAAGCCTACGCTTCTGGCTCCTACAAACCGTTTCAAACCGAGCTTGTCACACTTTACAAATACGACAAGAACGGCAAGCTGCTTTTCCCCAAAGGGTTTACAAGCAGAGTTTTCGGCATATGCCAAGAGGCTGGCTGTGAAGTTTCTCTTCTAGACTCTCCACCACCGCACATTAAGCCAGATAGGTACGTTACTGACTTTGAAAGAGTTTTTGCCCATATGGAACTAAGGGCAAAGCAAGACGAGTGTCTAGCTGCGGTATCCGTAAGCGACGGCGGTCAGGTGGTTGCTCCTACAGGTTTCGGCAAGTCTCACTTGTTCGGCGCTATCTGTCTGATGTATCCGAATGCCAAGATACATGTGGTTACTAGGCGTAAGGACGTTATGAAACGTCTTGTTCGTCACCTTGTTAAGTTTATTCCCAACATCGGACAGATTGGCGGTGGTGGTAAGACTTGGGGCAGAGTCACAGTTATCACAGCTGACTCTTTGCATCTGGTAGACCACTCACCAGCCAACGCAGCTGACATCGTCCTGTACGACGAAGTCCATGAAGCAGCTGCCCCGTCCTATTCAAACGAGCTGGCTAAATACCAAAATGCCAAAATGTTTGGTTTTACGGCTACTCCAGACGGCAGGTTTGACGGCGCTCATCATAAGCTAGAAGGCTTGTTCGGCCCCAAAATCTTTGAGATGACTTATCAAGAAGCAGTCAGCCACGGATTGGTTTTACCAGTAAGGGTAGAGTGGGTTGATGTCCGAATGGACAAAAACCCATGTGAGTTCAAACGTGAGGTGGTTAAAGAGCGCTGGGGCATATGGCGTAATGCTGTTCGTAATCAGCTTATAGCCGACAAAGCCAGAGAGTTTTCTGACGAAGACCAAGTGCTTATTCTGGTGCGTACTTTGGAACATGCTGTGTTTTTAAAGCAATGTCTTCCAGAATTTAAGCTGTGCTATGACAAAATAGACGGAGACTTGCATTCGTCTTTGATCAAAAAAGGCATGTTGGATATGTCAGATGAGCCACCCATGACACCAGCAGCCAGAGACCAGATGTCGAGAGACTTCGAGGCTGGTACTCTTAAGAAGGTCATTGCCACCGACGTTTGGTCTACTGGTGTTGACTTTCCCCAGCTTTCGGTTTTGATCAGAGCTGACGCTAGAGCCAGCGAGATCATGGACATTCAGGCACCAGGCCGTGTGGTGCGTAGACACGATTCTTCAGGCAAAGACCACGGTCTTGTAATAGACTGCATGGATTATTTTGACGGTGCTTTTCTTCGCAGAAGCACGGAAAGGAAAAAGACGTATATGAAACAAGGCTGGGAGATGCCCACAAAGAAAAGGGTTAGAGGACCCATTTGATGGAGAGTGACGCTGAGGAGGTCATGTGCGCCAGAATACGCGACACCTACGTCCGTGAACGGCGTAAGTTTGAGTCTCGTATCAGCGGCGTTCAAAGTAACTACGGAATCGGTCACATGCCCAAATGGGATGGCACCGATGATGACATACCTGGTTTGAATAGAAGGTCTAACTCCGACAAGTACGGCAGAAACTATAAACCTATTTGGCCAAAGATTTTGGCATTTGCTATTAGCAATGACGTAGATCCTTTGGTGCTTATACGTAATAGGTTTTTGCATACTAAAGGGCCTAGGCCTCCAGAACCAACTGACTGCATGTGCAAGTCGGCTCTGGCGTTATGCGCAGAAGACAGGATATCAGCCAAGGAGTTAAACGAAAGACTTTACTGGTTTCAGGAGGTGTTTGAAAAAGAAGTGGAGACCAGAGTTCATTACATAGCCAAATATGGATGGACCGCAAAACAAGTGGTCGATTCTGTTGTAAAGGACCTGACTCTACCGTTCAATTCCTTGTACAGGTATTATCTGGCTTCTGCGCACGGAATAAGCGACGTAGCCAGCCGACACAGACAGTCAGCTTTGCTGGAATACATGAGATACTTCAGAACTTACTCTGAGTCTCTCTGGGCTGAATTGATTCCAGCAGAATTGACGCAAGAAGCAACATTGACAGTCAGTTAAAGCCATGGAGGAACTATGTTTAATCCAAACAGCCCTAGAGGCGTAGTAGCGGTCAATAGGGCGCTAAACCCAGAGCACCTGGCTCTTATTTTGGGCGTGATGATAAAGAACAGGAACCTGTTCGTTAAAGTCAAATCTTCATTAACACCAGAGCTGTTAGACAGGCAGGGCGAGGAATTCCACGCTGCGTTTCTCAAAGTAGCTTATGGCTACTTTGATCAAAACTCAGAGCTGCCTTTAGAGCAGGCTTTGGTTGCTAATCTGGTGTCTATATCCAGGGATTCCAATTCTGGATTCTACGAAGGTATAGTCTCTGAAGAAGTTCGCCGTATCTACAGGATTACCGAAGGTGAATCCGAAGAGACCATCCGAGGCACTGAGCGATACGTCAACACTCTGATAGAAGAGTTGCTGATTGATCGTCGTGTTATCAATCCCACAAGAAACAGACTGATCAGCGTAGGCGATGCCAGCCTAGCTAATCCCAGTCAAATTCTTAACGACGCAAACGAGAATCTCCTTGAGATCAGAAGAATCCTCAACAGGACTTCTGTATCTTCAGTTCCTCAAATGCGCCGTAGAACCCACGCGTATGTTGAATTTGACCATGACATGGATTTTCTCAATGCGATAACCAAGGGAGGCTTGCCTCGAAAGAGCGTGAGTGGTCTCCTTGGTCCGTTCGGTAGTTGCAAGACAACCACAGCTACTCAGGCTGCGGCCAGTCGTATCAATGTCGAATGGCGAAGGTATCAGCGCGGAGAACCAGCTCAGTTAGTTGTGTACGCTAACTGCGAGGGCGATCCTGAAGAGATCAGCTTCAGAGTCTTGTCGTTTCTTGCAAAAATTCCTGTCAGAATGGTCAGGAGCCATTATTATCAGGAGACGCCTCTAAGGGACTATATTCCAGACGATCCTGACGACTACAACAACAAGTACGGTATGGCGTTGCCAGAAACAGTAAGGTTGGCGGAAGCTTGTGAAAAAGTAGACAAGTTTCTAAAAATCATTGATGCTTCTGGCGGTCAGGCCACTTCCACAAACATCGGCAAGAACTTTGTGGATGACCTTTCCGTAGCCGTGGATGAGTTTTGCCGTGAGTCTGGAATGACAATGTCTTTGTTCATCCTGGACTACGCGAAGGCTTTTACACGACGGTACATGGACCTGAACAAGATTGCTGCCGATTCAATTCGACACTACCTTGGCAAACTTCCAGACGTTGTTCGTAGTCAGATAGCCGACAAGTATGACTGTGCGGCTATTGTTTTGCAGCAGATGAACAAGAATGCCAATACTCAAAAGCCTGGTAAGTTGCTGACACACGGCGACTCCTCAGAGGCATCTGACTTTGGCGAGAACTGCTGGTTTTGTTTCTGCTTGTCCGTCCCAGATAAAACTGAAGACGGAAAGTTTCGTACCAACATAAACATGTCCAAGGCTCGCGATGTGGAGCCTCCTCGTAGAATGCCTTCGCTTGAATACTTGCCGTATTGCCAAGGCCTGAGGCTGTCTGACGACTTCAGGATCGTCAATAACAACCTTATTTACGAGGAGAACAGGACTGTTATGTCAGCTGTCTCAGCATCTAGCGGCCCCTCTCGTAGAGGGAGTTCAAGCCGAGCTTCTGCTAACGGGGTTACAAGCAATGCGTTAAATCCATTTGAAGGTGCCTGACAATGCCTTTATGTCCTCAGCTATACGCCAATCTTCAAACGAAGTTCGGCAAGGTGGCTACTGCTAATGAAGGGATGAATTTACAAGCTAGAAACATACGCACAGCCTATGAAACAAAAATGGAGATAGTTAGTCCTGGTGAATACTACAGGGTTAACTGCCCATTCTGTGGAGATAGGCGTCAGCGTCTGTGGGTTAACCACAGGTTTGCAGAGTTTCCTTACTTGGCAGTTTGTTACAACGAAACTAGATGTCTTCAAGGCGAAGCTGGAAAGGAGAATAGACAAAGGCTTTACAGCATGGTTTTCGACGCGGCTACAGCTGTTGTTCTTCCTGTTAAGGAAGGTAAAAACATCGAAGCTGTAGGCACACTTGGAGAAGTGCCTCTTCCAGGTGAGATAGTATTCTTCAGCGAGCTTCCCTCTGACCATCCAGCAAAGATGTACTTAGAGGGAAGAGGTTACAATTTAAATTTACTGCAATCAACCTACGGGGTAAGTTTCTGTCAGAAAACTTTTGACAGGCACAATTATCCACTGACCAACCGCATTTTCATTCCTATCATTATGCATGGAAAGCTGGTTGGTTGGCAGGGCAGGTTTGTAGGCGATCCAGATTGGAAACACAGTTCTGTGCAGAAATACTTTAACCTTCGCGGTATGAGTAAGAAGCACATGCTGTACAATTTCGACGTTGCCAAAAATCAGCCTATGGTAGTTTTGGTTGAGGGCGTGGCTGACGTATGGAGAGTAGGCCCAGAGGCTGTAGGTATTCTTGGATCAGATCTTACCGAGACGCAGGTAGGACTGGTTAGGAAAACCTGGGTAAACAAACCAGTTGTCGTGTTTCTAGACATCGATAACGTTAAAGCCTCAAGGTCCATAGTCAGCAGATTGTATCCGTTCTTTGGAAGCAAAGTATTTGCGGTTATTCCAGATGGCGGCAAGGATCCTGGCAGCATGTCTGAAGAGGAATGCTGGGATCTTATAAACAGAGAGTTGAGATCAAGAGGGTTGCCTGTAAGGGGAAGTCATGAGTCAGTTGTTCAGGAGCGTGTACTCAGAGTTTAATTTTTTGGAGATGCTGCGGGGCAACAATCCCACGTTGTTTGAGTTGTTTCCTTTTTACAGGCTTAGTTTCAAAGACATGCCTTCCCCAGGACCAGACTTTTACAACTATGCCGATCTGCTCAGAAACGACGGTATTTCTTACAAGACCAGAGACTTTGAATTAGAGCACCTGTTTTATCGAGCCATGTACGACGACAAGTTCACCTTGCCGATAGCGTACATGAACAAGATGTGTACGGTTCCATTCATGCTGGGGGGTATATGGGGCGAGCCACCAACTGGCCCTAATACTCCCTGTGACATCATGGTTATCTACAAGAACGCAGGCAGGGCTGACTTTGAAAATAGAATGCCTATGTCTGGTTCGTCAGGTGGGCTTTTAGCCGACTGTTTTGGCGCAGCTGGAATATCAGATGATGCACTGGTTTACATTACTCCAGTAATCAAACATGATCATCCAGACCCCAAGGGTACTAACTTCAAAGCTTGCTGGATAAAGAATTGCAACTTCATACTCCAGCAAGAAATACGGTTAGTAAGGCCGAAGTTTATATTGCTACTTGGATCTGAGGCAGTTACAGCCGTTCTGGGTAGAGGACATACGACAACTAGCACTCAAGGGCGTGTCATTGATTTCCAGTATTCAATCAACGATACGGAATTTCTTGAGGCCAAAGTCGTAACGTCCATAAGCCCAGCTATTGCTGTTAGAAAGCCTGAAAAGGTAGACACCATCAAGACGGCTGTTGAGCAGTTCGCAAGAGCTGTCAGCGGAACTGCCATGGCAGAAGAGGTTGTAGACCACAGAATCATACGCACAGTCGATGAGCTTATTGCCCTTAAGAAAGAGATAAAATTAGACCCAAGTAATGACGTTATCGCTATAGACGCCGAGTGGCACGGTGCTTATCCAACTGAGAAAAACAGCTACGTGCGAACAATCCAGATAAGCTGGCAACCGCGCAAAGCTGCTTGCATTGTCATGCATACTCAGGGCGGTGCGGAACCAATAGTCGGTGGTATAGAGGCAGCTGCTAGGGAGCTTAACGAGATCCTTGGATACGCTGACGATGCGCCTGTTAGAGTTGTTGGGCATTACCTGAATGCTGACATGCCGTGGCTTATGAGCATCGGCGTAGACGTCAGGATGGGTTATCTAGTACCTCCAGACGATTACGGGGCTAACGGCAAAGATAAACTGTATGGTTGGCAGAAGACAAAAACGAAAGGAGGATTTGATACTCTTCTTGCTGCCCACTCCGTTAACGAGACTGGCGATTTCAAGCTGGAAGTCTTAGCGTCAAGACTTTTGGGCATACCTAGGTACGATGTTGAGCTGCAGAAATGGAAGAAGGAGTATTGCGCTTCACACGGTTTGGACTCTGAGGGTCTAGAAGGTTATGGCGATTGTCCAGACGAAATATTGATCCCATATGGCACTTACGATGCAGACGCTACTCGCAGACTGTTCGATGTGTATAACGGGGACTATAACTCTCCTGGCCTTCTTGACTGTGACAGTTATGGCAACAACTCCAGAATTCCTTTTTGGATTTCATCAAGAGCAGCCTTAGCTTTTGGTGAAATGCATATGAAAGGTCTGACCATAGACCTGCAAGCTGCTGAGGACCTCACTGACCACTACGTCAAAGCCAGAGATAGACTTTTGGATATTCTCAGGCAAAGGCTGATGTGGCCAGAGTTCAATCCAAACAGCGTATCTCATTGCCGAGAGATGCTGTTCGGTATCAAGTACAACGGTGTCGTGGATAAAGAAACGTTCTTGCCAAAACAAGTTCGTCCTGAAGGCGCGCTTACGTTGAATCTGATGCCTTACAAGTCTACAGGCAAAAGGCCTAAGCTGTGGACAGACATCATTCAGAAGGGATTGGAGGGAGACAACTACGTATCAACTGATAAGGAAGTTTTACAGATTCTGGCCGACAGGCACCCTTGCGTTGAACTTCTAAGAGACCTTAGATACATAGCGCAATTGACACGCTATGTCCTACGACCTGGAAAGGGAGTGGAAGAAGGTGAAGCGGTCAAGGACGAGAACGGTCGTATTGAACACGAAAGTGGGCTTCTTTCTTACGTTCTGGCTGACGGTCGTGTCCGCAGTCAGTTCTTCCAAACCAAGGAAACAGGAAGAGCCTCCTCAGCACGACCTCCCCTCCAGAATCTGGGAAAGACGGCTGAAGAAAAATATAAGGCGGTCTTCAAAAGACACGGAGAAGGTATAAACCTGGGTTACAGGTACCCTCTTCGGTCAATCATCAAAGCCAAGCCTGGTCACGTGTTTGTCGATGCTGACTACACTGGCGCAGAGTTGGCAATCATGGCCTGGCAGTCAGGCGATAGAAACATGATCGAGCATGTTCGCAGAAGCGGCTTGCCCGACAACGATCCAGATTATTACGACATCCATAGCAACGTTGCTGTGCGTGCTTTCGGACTGGATTGCCCATCGACCAAAAAGGGTCTTGCTAGCATAGGCAAGGCTGCTTTAAGGACAGCCGCAAAGGCTGTGGTATTTGGCTATGCTTACGGCCAGCAGGCTGAGGCAACGGCCAGAAAAGCCAAGCAAGAAGGTGCTGATGTGACTGTAGAGCAGGCACAACAGCTCATCGACGGCTTGATCGCTATGTATCCAGCTCTCCCCATCTACTTCGATGATTGTCGAAAAAGAAGTCAGGAAGCTGGTTATGTTGTGAACTGTTTTGGAAGGTATAGGCGTTTTGTGCAAAGCACAGAAAGAGAGGTGATAGGGGAACAACAGCGACAGGCTATGAACTTCCCCATTCAATCAGCAGTAGCCGATGCGATGTCTAGGGCCTTGGATTATTTATATTTCTACAGGTACGAACAGGATGACACGTCACTTTGGTACGATATCGTGCTGCAAGTGCATGACGCCGTTGTACTTGAGGTTCCTGTGCATTGTCTCGACTGGGTAGTCAACGATGTGATTCCTACCTGTATGTCAAAAAGAGTCGAAGTTTACCCTTGCAGACTCGATGGCACGCGGTACGATCATGCAGGGCCTTACCATTTGCAAGTGCCTCCTCCAGATATTTTCACTAAGTGGTCTGTTCCGATCACTAAGGATGAGTGCCGTCAGATGGGTATTAATGAAAGCTACGGTGTATAGAAATGTCTATCTTAACAGGGCCAGCTATTCATGATTGCGTCGTCGCTGGGTTGATCAACATCTCCCCATATGACGAGAAGCAACTGAACCCGAATAGCTACAACCTTAAGTTAGGAAAGAAGCTTGTAATTTACAGGATAGACAAGTGTTCAGACTTGGCTTTGGACATGCGGAATGAGAATCCTACCGAGGAGCTGGAAATTCCAGAGACTGGTTTGGTTCTCTACCCTAATATTCTGTATCTGGGTGAAACGGAAGAATACACCGATAGCCCTCATCACGTTCCTCACATCGAGGGGCGTAGTTCCGTTGGTAGACTTGGTATGCAAGTTCACGTTACCGCTGGCTTCGGTGACGTTGGATTTCGTGGCAAGTGGACTTTGGAAATTACTGTTGTCCACCCTCTGAGGGTTTACGCTGGCGTAGAAGTCTGCCAAGTAGCCTTTCAGACAACTTTTGGAAAGGTAGAGCCTTACAAGGGTAAATACCTAGACCAGAAGGGTGTTGTTCCTAGTTTCCTTTTCAAAGACTTCAAATAAGACCCATTTGTTTTTCACCTTTTCAAGGATCTGATCATGAGTGATTTTGGACGTTCCCGTCGTTTGAGTGCTGTCCTTGGTAACAGCGGTGTTTCTGAATCGTCTTATCAGTCTTATGTCCTTAAGCCTGGTGTCGGTGATTTGGTTCGGCCTTCGTGGGAAGATCCCACTGTTCTGCGTATTCTGCCTGGTCTGAATCCAGATAATCTGGCCGAGTTTGACCCATGGCGTCTGTCCCTACGTCCAGACGATTATGGTCAATGGTTCTTCCCAGTTGACGTAGCCAACGTCAGCTGTGAGGCCAATAACAAAGCCTCCAGGGCTTGGATCCTCAAAGATCCATTTGACTCTGGTTATGACTCCATGCGTAATCCGCTGGTTATTCTGCGCAATGCCGTTAAGTCGGCTATCCAGCAGAAGCTGCCTCACGCCATCAACTGGTTCAGCCTTGTTCAAGGCGGTCAGGGCCGTGGTGCTGAGTTGGACGGTCCAGCTTCTTGCTGGCTGATCCGATGCTTTCTGCTTGAGCACGCAGGTAAGCGGCATTCTCCTCCCCGTGGCTTCACGGAAGATTCCAAGACTGTCTATATGCTTCTCAAGGTCAGCGCCGTAAACGCGCTGAAGAGGGCTATGGAGCAGAAGAAGGAAGGTTTCCGTGGTGACCCCTCTGACATCGCCAGCCACTATGTCTTTGGCGATCCTATCAGTTTGGCAGATGGTGCTTATGTCACCATCTTCAACCGTGAGAAAGATCCACGACAGGCTGGTGCTCCTCAGGGTGGTTTCAATCCGTTTCAGGGTAATTCCCGAGGTGGGTATGGCGGTCAGCAGCAAGTGAAAGGCTATGACTGTTTCCTCACCAAGGACTATCACGGCGGTACTGCCAACTTGATGGACTATGAGTCCGTTGTTCGCTCCAAGGTGGCAGAGTGGCACTCTGTCGTCCACATCCCAACTAACGAAGAGCAAGTTCGTTATTTGGAGCAAGTGTATCGTCCCTATAGCGACATGCTTGTGTACGCTCTAGACGACACTTATGGCAGCGTGCTTGATCAAGGCGTTCGTAGGGAAGGCCTGACCAAGCTTGGTAGGATGCGTCCTACTGAGGCTGCTTATGCCCATCACAGCTCTGCTCCAGCTAGGGAGCCAGAGCAGCCAGCTCCAGCAGCGGCTCCAGCGCCAGCGCCTCAAGCGCCGCGTGCTGCGGCTTCTCCGTTTGCGGCAGCGCCAGCAGCGCCTCAGGCAGCTGAGGCGACAGCGCCCGCATCCCCGTTTGCTGCTCAGGGTTGGCCTAGCAACGTTGTTCCCGCACACAGGAGCAGCGAAAGCCCCGATGTCCCTACCGATACCCGTGGGACTGATACTGCCAGTCTTACGGTGCCTAGCAAAATAGTATCTAAAGACGACGTTGACGCGGCTATGAAGCTTGTGGCCAAGGCGCGTGAGAGTATGCGCGGTGGCGCTATGCCTCAGCCCAACCCCAGCAACTAACATCGTTGCTGTAGTGACACCCCCAGGCGGACGCCTGGGGGTGTTGTTCTCGTTTTGTTTTCAAACTTGGAGATGTCATGTCAAAGAAGAAAGAAGATAGCCAGGTAAAAATTGCAGATTTCTTTTCTGTTCAGTTGGAGCAGCAAGAGCAAGAAGTCAAAGACAGCGCTGTGGTTGGTATTCCTCTACAAGCGATCAGCTTGCAGTACCTGTTCAGCAATGACGTGTTTCCGCTTGGTCGAATGACCGAGCTTGTAGGTGTTTCCGAGAGCTGCAAGACTGCTTTTCTGTTTGAGATTTTCAGGTGGCATATTTACAACAAAACTGACCATACGCGGTTTGACCCTACAGACCTGCACGGCGGTTATGTTCACAATCTTGCCGAGCCTAGGGACAGTCCCGATCTACGAGCGTCTATTCTGCGTCTTGGCGTGTCTAACCCTTTCCCTGTCTACAAAGCTTCATGCGTTGAAGACTGGCAAAAGCGGTGTTCCGACTGGATCAAGCGAGCTGAGGAGATGTACGAGCCAGGGGCTATGTCATACCCAGTATGCCTTGGACAGGACTCGTTGACTGCGGTTACCACCAAAAACGAGATGGATGCTACCTGGAAACAGGGTTACGCAGAACCTGCCTTTGCACAAATCGCGAAGTCTATCAATCTTTGGACTAAGGTGTTCTTTCCAAAGATGGAACCTTGGCCTGTTTCATTCGTGGCTGTAAACCACATGAAGGAGAACAAGGCTCCTAACGGCGCGATTATCCGCACTATTCCAGGCGGTGCTGCGTTGAAGTACGCTTCCACCTTTATGTTCAGGCTTCATCGTAAGGCTGACATCGAGTTGATTGGTGAAAGCGGTCGTATTATCGAGATCATTACTGAGAAGAACTCTTTGTCGCCAGCCAACCATGAAAAGTTGTTTGTGCGAATGACGTGGACTTACGACGATGAAGGCGAGCAGATCACCGTATGGGATTGGCACGATGCCACCATCGAACTGCTTATCTCTTTCGAGGGGTCCAGGAAAAAGCGTTTGATGGAAATTGTTCCATTAGAGTTTGTTGACAAGACTCGACGCACGGCTGACTGTTCTCCGCTTGGTTTGAAGAAAGCCTCATGGACAGACATAGGCGCAGCAATTATGCAGAATCCTGACATGGTCAGAGAATTGCAGCTGTTCTTCAATATCCGTAAGCGATACAAGTTCCAGCTTGGCGTGCCTTATTTCAAGCAACAAACCGAAGCAGCGGCTATCGCCAACAAGGAGAAGCCAGCCCAAGAAGAATAAACCAGCTGTTAGCCTGGTGCGGGGCTGCATTACCCACAGCGCACTACTGTGGGTTTTATAGAGAAGCACATGAACGAATTCTTCAACGTAAGAGACACCGACGACAGCCACTCTTTTGTATCAGAAGATAAAGTAGTAAAAGACATACTCAAATCTGCCAACGCCATAAGTAACTACAAGAATTTACTGGCAGAATGCAAAGAGCAGGCTGATTACGACGTAGACGGTATAAGCCTTCTTTGGTTTGTAAACAGGTTTCCGTCATTCCCAATTTGGTTGGGTATACGCCGTGTTGAGTTCCAGCGAGACACGTTTGGAACTATGCATAAACGGTTTACCAAGACTCCGTGTTTTCAAGCATGGGAAGAAATAAAAGATACCTTGCCTGAACAGGACGGCAGATCACCAGGATGCGTGTTCACATGGCCTCAGTTTGGGGTGTGTTGCATACATCAATATTCTCCGTCTTATCTGGCTTCGTCTGACGGGTTTTGGATAGTCAAGAAATTGCCGTCATTTGAAGAGCGCTTTATCATTGAACCCTTCAACCAACTGTTAAGCACTATCGGTTGGAATTACCCAGGATAGGAGGACAAGATGTCACTAGCTGAAAAATGGTCAATGTCCACGTTCTATTATGACAAAGGTTTCTACGACGGCACAAAAGCAATCTTGGACATGCTCTACAAAGCCAAGACTTTAGCCGAAGTTCAAGATGTGGTTACCAGTCTTGGCCTAAAGTTTAAAGAGCTTGAAGCCGTACACCAGGTTATTATGGAAAAGCTCACAAGCCCTCCTGTTGAAATTAAATCAACAGCTCCACCCAAGGCAAAAAAGGCTAAGGCTAAATAATGAACCTTGAACCTATATGCAAATCAGTAGATAGCATAAGGTTTGGCTGCAAAGCTTTATCTTTGCTGCAGCCTTTTCTTGGTGAAAAAGAAGAGAGCTGCAGCGAAGTATTCTTAAACAAGCCAATGCTCTTAATGCTGGACAGCCAGTTTAAGACGTTGTCTGGAAACAGAAGGTTTACTCAGCAAGCTCTGAGGGACGTCTGTTTCGCTGTGTCTCCCAGCCTGTATCACGCGATAGTAGACGTTGCTACTTTTTCTAAAGCTGAAGCTGCTGTAATGTTTTCCATGGCAGTCAAAGGTGCTTTCAACGTTTGTCTTAACGGTAAGACTTTGAAAGTAAACAATGACAATGAAATAGTGGCTTTAGCTGAGCACAAAACAACTGGTTATTCCAGCAGCCAGTTTTTTGATTACGTGAACAGGACTGTGGAGTTGTGTAAAAAAGATATGCATGTCAGGGAAGTTGTAGTTAACGGGGAAAAGCTCTCAGTATTCGTCAGATATGAAACTACAACTGACAAGCGAATAGCCAAAGTTTTAGGCGATGTGGTGTATGCTCTTAAAATAGACAATAAAAATCAGCAAGACTACAAATCAAATAGCTTGGTAGTTAAGTTTGGTTCTTTGGGTTTCGCTTCTGTAAGCACTTCTGACGAAGGGTCTTTGAAAGAACGTCTTTACTACGGCCTTAACACAGCAAAGATATTTGACGACAGTCTGGCTTTGTTTGTGGCTAAGGCCTCTGCAGCCAACTTAAGGTTTACTGGAGACAAATCAAAGGATGATTACAGGGCTAGAGACTTAAGAGCCAGACTTATGGCTATAGGTATTCCTTCAGAAATAGCTACCAGGGTAATTAAGAGAACCTTTTACACTGATAAGTCTGTAGTTTCTGAAAAAACTTTTTTGGATTTGTTTTTATCCGTATTGTGTGAGCAGTCTTGTGTTGGTACAACGGCCAAAGCAAAGCGTAAACTAGCAAGAGCCGTTTACCGTTTTGTCGTGGAAAGAGAGGTACTTCGTGGCTAAGGTTAAGACGGAAATCATGGAAACCAGGTCTGGCATCAATCCAAACCTGCAAGTCATCCTAGATAACGAGATCACAGCAAGAAACAGAATGATCCGAGAAGGTCTTCGGTTTCACCGCGATAGGGGCAAGGTGATCACAAGGGTTCGTGAAGGCAAAAGTCTTGATGGCAAGTCTAACGTAGATTACGGTCCCAAGCCTATCGACGTGTTGTCTGACTACCTTGGTATCAAGCGCAGCTACATCTACAAGCTGGCTACGTTCTACGAAATCTATGAGGACAACGATAAGTTCCAGGATCTTCTGGACAAGTTCGACGATAACCAGTTCCACCTGTCTTGGAGTCACTTCAACTGCCTTGTGCATGTTAATGACCCACAGATGCGCGAAGAGATCATCGAAGAGGCTGTGAAGAACAAGCTGTCTGTCAGGAGCCTGCACAAGCTTCTGGAAGACAGGCGCATTCAAGTCACACAAGATTCAGATGAAGTCATCGACGCGTCTGTTGCTGAAGACACTGATGAGGCTCCCAACCTCACAGCGCCTTCTGTGGACGTTAATCCAGAACCTCCAGCTGCTCCTTCTGCTACCACCAGCCGAGATGTGGACAGCGAAGAAGACTCTCATGTAGATGTTTCGGTATCAAACCCGAAGACATTGTTGAAGAAGCTTGTGTCATCGTCAGCAGGTTTTGGTGACAAGCTGGTTGAGCTGGTTGGAGACCTGACCATCTCGCTAAACGAGGTTAACGGGTCTGCAGCTGGAAAAGACATCTTCAAGGGCTTGTCTTCTGCCAAGGAGGTGCTAAACTCTCTAAAGCAACAGCTGAACGAGTACACCAATCAAGTCGCCGCTATCGAAAGAAGGCTGCTGGATGAGAAGGGGAGCTGACGACAGCAAGTTCACCGTATGCGTTCTTCTGTACGGTGACTATCTCAGCTTAGCTATGCGATGCCTTGAATCACTACGTCCATTAAAGGACGTAGTTGATTTAAGGATCGGTCTGAACGAAGTTGACTACGTCGTAGAAGACTATGTCAGAAAGACCTTTCCAGACGCTAAGGTGTCTGAGAATTACAAACCACAGATTTTCAAATACCCCATGATGCGGAAACTGTTTTACGAGACAGGACCGTTGAAAGAGTATGTGATGTGGTTTGATGATGACAGCTACGTCAAAGAAGTTGACAAGTTAGCGTGGTTGAAAGCAGTTGAATCCAACATGTCTCAATGCGACATGTTGGGTTCTGTTTACACCATAGGCTATACCGAAGACCAAAAAGCTTGGGCTAAAACTCAGCCTTGGTTTAACAACAAACCTCTTAGTGACAAACCCAGGTTTGCTACTGGAGGATGGTGGTGCGTTAAATCTGCGTTGCTCACCAAACACAACTGGCCAGTACCAGAATTAAAGCATTCTGGTGGTGACGTGGCTTTGGGAGTTTTGCTAAATCAGCAAGGTTACTCCCTAAAACATTTTAATCGCGGTGTCGCTATCAATGCGGACTCCAGCGGTAAAGAGTCAGCTGCTCCACGCCGAGGCGAGAGTGGCAAAGAAAAGCCTGTAGGCAAGGGCTTTATTCCGCGCTGAGTATGCGTGGGATATTTTTTTGTTAGGAGAGTAATATGGCTTCTAAGGTTACCAAGACTGTTACTAAGACTATGACTAAGGCCACCACTAAGGCAGCTGCCAAGGCTAAGCCTAAGATGACCAAAAAGGTGTCTGCAGCCGTTAAGGCAAAGGCAGCTCCAACCAAGAAGGCTTCTACTATGAAGATGCCCAAAGCCAAGGCCCCAGCGAAGCCGTCTCGTCGGGCAGCCACCAATAAGAAGTGAGTGAAAAAGAAGAGGGCCTGAAGAAATACTTTGATATAGCTGAAACCTTTAACAGGGTAGGCAAACTCAAAGCAGCCTTTGGTCAGTATCGAGTAAAAGATATGACCAGGGAAAACTTCAGGGAACTGCTAAGGCAGGTCTTGAAAGTCATGCCTCAAGACCTGCCTTCTCAAAGGATATTCGACTCGTTGATGCACCTGTACGGTCGCCCTTTGACTGACCAAATAGTCAATGACACGGCATGGCGGCTATCAGGCAATACTGAGATTCTAAGACAAGGCGAAGTTATAACTTCCAACATCGCTTTGGAAAGGTCTGGCTGGTGCGCCGTTCAAGTGTTATCCTGCCGACCTTTCACCAGGAATCCCAGGTCTAAAACATCAAGAGTCAGGGGTTGTATTTACAAGTGCGCTGTACTGACTGGTCACGCTGCTGGCCTGTCAGTTGAAAAATTCTTAACGCTAAGACATGTTAAGTATTTTGCGCAAGAGCTTGGATTTACACCTCCTTTCAAGAATAGACCTTTTAAAGACGAGCATGAGTTCTTCGGAATGCGTTTTGGAGCTTTGTTCGTTTCAGGTTTGGCTGCAGACGGTAAACCAGTTTTCAACGAGATGTGCGTATCTCCGTCTATGGTTACTTGGAACAAAAAGCTGATAAATAACAGACTGCGCCAAGGGCACGTATGCCCTATGGGCTTAACGGCAGAACAACTGCCGTGCTATAGATGCTGGAGAGGCGCTAACAGCTGTGTTGCTGCAATACGCCCCAAAGACCTAGAGCAAGACCTGTGTGAGTATTGCGGGAAGCACGAAGCTTTATTCGAGCCAGACTCCGCTGGTTACACTCTAGGAATGTGCATTGATTGTCAGAGGCATCAAGACACCACTGGTCTGGAACTAGTCAAAAGGACACATATAAATGCTAACCCAGTTCGATCCGCTTGATGATGGTATCTCTTTAATCAGACTAGACGACGTGTGCGGTGCTGACGTTTCTGTGGTAAACGCAGCACGCGTTAGCCATGCCAAAAAAGTTGAGAAGATGGAGGAGAAGGATGAAAAGCTGGTCAATTATTTGGCTGAGCATGAGCATGGCACACCTTTTGAACACAACTTCCTTAAGTTTGAAGTTAAGGCTCCTATATTCGTGTTTAGGGAATGGCACCGACATCGTGTAGGCTGGTCCTACAACGAGTGGAGCATGAGGTATTTAGAAGGCGGTAAGGACATCGAGCTTGAGACTTACCTGCCTGGCAAGCTACGACGACAGGCTGCCAGCAACCGTCAGGCGTCTGGTGAGTATTTTACTGACGATAGCCTGAAGACGTCTATGCTGGCTGGCTACAGTTCTTCCATCTCTTGCTACCGACGTCTTATTATGGGCGGTGTAGCAAGGGAGTTGGCTAGGGCTGTGCTGCCAGTCGGTATGTATTCCTCTATGATCGCTTCCTGTAACGTAAGGTCCTTGCTACATTTCCTTAAACTGAGACTGTCTAACGATGCTCAGTGGGAGATTCGTCAATACGCCAAGGCTATGCTGGTACTTGCCGAACAGCATTTCCCTGTTAGTATTGGTAATTGGCGTAAAAAGAACGGATATGACGCCAACGGGGAGAAAGTAGAAAGGACGGTTTGAGATGCCCATGAACATAAAAGGGCACATTGACACGCGAAGGTACAACCCTAGTCGTGACATTGCCTATGCCTGGCCTAATCTGATGCAGGCAGTTCTGACTGGCTTCGATAAAGAAGTAGACGAGCCTATCACCAAAGAGCTTATAGAGAAGTTCACAGTTAACGAGGCAGCCTTGGGGGAATTGGCAGCTAGGTACGCCAACTACTTTAAAGAATGTCTCGCGCAAGGTGATAAGGGTTACAAGCTGCCAGAGGACGCTCTTGCTGCTTGTGGTTTCTTTGACCTTCCTCCAGGTCACCAAGCTGTCTTCTTGACTAGGCTTGGGCAGGTAATGACAGGTGCATTCTTCTACGCTGTCAGAGACACCTTTGTAGACAGTGACGACCCTCCGTTCAGTGACGCTAAAATCATTGAAGCTGGGTTTAAATCCAAGGAAGCTTTCTTAAACAAAAGAAAGCCTAAGTGGTATACGTATATCCTTAAGCCTTGGCTACTGTTCCAATAAGGTGATTTATGACTCCAGGCCAGTGGTTACTATACGCACAAAAGCGTTTGGGTGAGTTGCCCAGCAGCTATCTTGTGTTCGACATAGAAACCACTGGCGTGGACATAAATATGGATTTGCCAGCCCAGTTAGGCTGGGCGATTGTAGAGAATAATAAGGTAGTGGACTCTGGAGCCAGACTTCTTAATTGGATGGATGGCAGATCAGAAGACGACAAGAGCTGGCTTACTAACAGAATACTTTGGACTAAAAGAAACTTTGAATTTAAAAATGGCTACGCTACTGGCAAAGTGTATAGCGTATCTGTGGATAGAATGCTGTCAGGCGAAAATCCTGTCAAAGTTCTCAGCGACTTTTATAACCTTGTAGCTGAGTGCCGTAAAAATAATTTTGGATTCATAGCCCATAACGGCCTTAGACACGACCAGCCTATAATCGACAGAGTAATGTCAGAAGTTACTGAAGGCGAGCTAAGATTCAGGTTTAAACCCAAGGACTATTTCGACACTCTAGCAATAGAGAAAAGCGTTCAGCTTTTTCCAGAAATAGCCCCCAACGAATCTTGGTTAGACTTTGCCAGACGTGCCTACCATCTAGGTGGGTATAAAGTTAAGGGATCACTAGACAAGCACTGCTCTGTCAAATACGATCTCCCAAAGAAGTACGATCTCTGCATGGATAAGGCGCATGAAGCTGACTTCGACTGCCTTCTGACGCATTACCTATTTCAGACGTACAAGGAAATAGCCGAGAAAGGGTAAGTCGTGCCTAAGTACAATGTCTGCAGCGATCCTTGGGTGTTTAAAGAATCCTTATCTTTAGAATCCAAACCTAAAACCAACATTGTACTAGGCTTAGACTTGGGCACTAACTGTGGTTACAGTTATGCCTACATCAAAGACAAAGAGTTAATAGTCCCAGAGAAGTTGGATATTCACATCGGACAATGGGACTTGTCTGCTGGTCCTTACGACAGCGGAGCTCTTAGGTTTGTACGGTTAAGGCAATTTCTATCCGTACTGAAGCCAGATCTTATCGCCTTTGAAGACGTTAGATACACGCCATCCGAGAAACTCACAAAGTTTAACATGCACGCTATCCTTGCGCGTGCTGCCACATCTTGTGAATTTTTCGGTGCGCTCAAAGCCACCGTGTCTTCATGGGCCGAAGAGAACGGCGTACCATGCGGCAGCTTTCCTATCGGAACAATCAAACGCCGAGCTACTGGGAAAGGTAATGCCAACAAGTCTGACATGATCAAGGCTTGCAACCAGTTCTTCCGTACTGAGTTTGATTCGGAGAACTATGAGACAGCTGGTTACGACAACGCAGCTGACTCTGCTTTTGTGTGTTTATTGGCGTTGGAGAACTACGCCAAGGGTTTAAGTTTTGAAAGCGTTGAGGGTGACTGATGCCTGTTAATTGCAGGATTCTTTACGCGTTGAGGGAAGTCACAGGTAAGAGCTATGTTCACGGAGTTGACTGGAACGCTACTCTTACCGATTTGGGCATGGACAGCTTGGAGATTCTAGATTTTTTCCATCAGCTGGAAAAAGAGTTTGATGTTAAGCGACTTGCTGACGGCAATCTTCTTAACGTTAAGAATCTGACTTTGAATGCTGTAAGAGCCCAAATTCTTTCAAATCTGGTTACACCCGCTTCTGCGGAATAAGGAAGAGAGGACAAAGATGTCTGCTATTTTCGTCGGTTACAAGACCACCACTTCTCCCGATTTCTCTGATTTTGTTGCTGAGCCCAAGGCCCCTAAGAATTACAAAGACCCAGAAAAGATTTCAGCGTATCTAGAAGAAGCAAGAGCCGAGACCAGGGCCAGCGCCTCCAGCAAACCCTTTACTGGTATCTTTGAAGAAGCGTCTATCTGCCTGTATGACGACGGAGCTGACTCCAAGAAAGAAGGGTTTACTTGCCTTAACACCTATAAAGGCGCGTCTGAGTTTCCAGACTTTATCGGAACTCTGGCTACCATGACTGGTGAAGGCACTCAGGCTTTCATGTTTAATGCATACGCCTTTATGCGTCTTATCACCATGCAGGCTCTTAGGAGCAAGTTGAATAGCCAGTTCATCAACTACTGGCTGCTCAACCATCCGACTTCTAGGGGTCTGATCGTTGACCTTCCCAAGATCTTTTTACCGTCTTCGGAAGAAGTATCCAGGATTAGCTATACAGGGCTGTTCCATTACTTCGGACTGACTCTGCTCCCTGCCGATATGACTGATACTCAGCGTCAGTGCCAAAAGCTTTACGAGCTTTACTGCGCTGCTAACAAGTTTAACGGTCTTGTGTTCAATGAGGTCAGTAGCAGCTGATGATTACAGGCAAGCTTCTTGAAAAGGAAGGACTTCATAGATCTGAAGGACCATCCAGTCAAGAACTTAAAAACTTGCCTCCTATCCAGAAAGTGCAGATGGCCGAAAGTCTGTCTGCACTTTCTGGAGATTTCGTTTTCTTCAATCATGGTCTTCTGTTTACGGAAGCTGGCTTTACCGCGGATCCCGTAGAAGAGTTCATGCTTAAGCTAGACGACTACCAAGCTGTATTCGCTGTTGAGTATGAACGACCCTTGTTTAAAGGTCTTAACTTTGTTGGTGACGGTTCTTGGAATAAGATTCTTCTAGGGTGCAAAGTAGAGGTTTGGCCAGACCTTTACAGACTGCTAAACACACTGATAGCGGTTGGCAGTAAAGGGGTTTATTCCTGTTTCATGCAAAACGCCTATATGCCAGACCCTAACCTATGGACTGGCGTTATGTCTGGTATAGACGTTAGTTCTGCAAAGTGGGGAGAAGCCTGTGAAAGGGCTGACAGAGGTCTGTCTGGAGATTCCAGGTACAAGGATGTGGCCTTTCCTAGTTATCCAAGTTTCATAAAGATATACCTGTCTGGAGTATCTGGCCCCTCAAGGCTAGCGTACTTCAAGTCAGGTCTTTGGCCTTGCGTTAACTACGATAAGGCAGAACCTGCTACTTTAAAGTTACAGGCTATTTTGGAGCAACCCAATGAAGGTTAAGACTAAGTTATTCTCAAGCCAGTTTGTCGTAGAACGCGACGAGTACGGATCTTGGGGAGTGCTTAACAAGACTGAAGACGTTGACGATCAAGTCAACAGTTGGGTTGAAGAGTCTGGAAACAAAATAGTGGGTGTGTCACCACCAGCTATGCACGCTGAGTGGATTGACAAGGAGTGCTCCAAGAAGACAATAATAGTTTCTGTCATGGTCATGTACACAGAAGGAGAAGGTTATGAGTACCCAGAGTTCAGAGAGTCCCTCACCTAATAGAAATTTCTATTTGGTGCTGGTGTCTGAGTTTTCTGCGCCTCAGTGCCTATACTTCTCTTCTGCTGAAGACGTGGCTCAGGCCATTAAAGACCATGCTGTAAACAACAAACTTTTCTACTCGTTCGTCTTTGAAGGCGAACAGTGGAGATCGACAACAGGTGCTAGGAAGTACCTGCTATCCCCGAACGCGGATGAGCGCGTTCCTTTGTTCGACGAGGAGGAAGAGCGGATAAATGAAAGTGGTTTCTTCGGCTAATAAATAGTTGGCGTAAACACGTCATAATCAAATGACCCATTCATTATTCATGGATGGGTTTATGTTTTTAAGGAGAGAAACATAGTATGGATCGGGATGACGGGAAAGATAATTCGACGCCAAGCCTAGTGGGGGGCTTGGTCAGCATGGCTGTTGCAAATCCTATTATCGGATTTGCCATGTTTATTCTGCTGATAATGATAGGAGGGCTGCTGTAATGTACAGTTGCTTCTTATCAGCTGATAGAGCCAATCATGGCTTTACTGGCATTTGCAGGTTGACAAACCTAACGTACCTACTTGAGAAGGACGCTAGGGTGACTGGTTTCAGACTACGGTTTGAACCAGAGACAGCTAGGCTAAAAGCCGATGTTATCTTTTCCAAGTGGGCGGCGTACTGGCGCAGGCCCAAAAAGTTTAATGGCGGTGCTGAGGATGGAGCTACTGCGGAGCTGGTAGCTGCACTTCTGAAGCAAAGCCAAAGGGGAGGAGTGCCACATACTCACGAATCTCCTAAGTTGTTTGCTGCTACTTCTAGCGGCTGGGCATGGAATTGGTCCTCTAAGAGGGCCTTGGATTTGATACTTAATGGTATCGGTCCAGGGAAGAGGGCCGTAGCGCCAATCCAGGAAGTAAGTCCTGGAGGCACCATCGACGGACTGGAGGCCGATAACGATGGGATATATGTTAGTTTTGGGGGTGGTGCTGTGGTGGAACTTCCACCTACAGCGCATATCCACCCGTGGGTAATCGAGGGCATGACCCTGGAAAAGGGTGTGCCTTTGGCAGATATAATCCCCCGAAAAGAATACTCGCTAGCCGATCTAGCCAGTATGCCTGCCAAAGCCATCGACTATATTGTCGATAAGGCTAAGGAAACCGTAGCGCAGACCTGCGAGGGGCACACGGTTTATCCTGTGGAGTGCATAGCTGAAGAAGATCGACTCGGAATTCTCCACGGGGGCAAAGTAAAGTCCATCTATGCCCAGACCGCCCCAAGAAAAATCTACATGACAGAAGATGTTCATGTAGATACTGAGATGGGCAGCGTGCTGCTGTTCAACTCAAAGTTTGAGGCGGTTGACCTCCAAGATGAAGTAATGTCATAAAGCATACTTGTTTTTGCGTTGCTCCAGCTGTACCAAATACAGCTGGGGCTTTTTTTTAGCTATCAGACGGACTGGCTTTTTTTCTTGGGTACCATATACTAGCTATCTGGCGCACTACAGAAAGGACTGTCATGTCAGATAAACGAGACGTGCCTATTTCATCGCTACAGCCAACAGTGTTCAGCGACACCCCTGTGTACGAGATAGTGGTAGACCCAGACAGAGCAAGTCTTGGCGAGTCGTTTACCATAGACATGCGGAGCTTAGGTAAACCAAAAGCTCAATCTAATATGACCCCTACTTCAGACAGACAGGTTATAGCCGAGAGACTTATGGCAGCTGCTAGAGCAAAAGTGGACATGAGCGTAGCACCCAAAGTTGGGTCAGCTATTCCAACCATCAACGATATTGATCATTCACACCCAGCTAACCCAGTACCCAGTACCACAGTAGGACCACCAACTGTAAAAGTATTTTTTGATATGACGGGCTTAGGCTCCATAGCAATTAAATACCATAAGGTCATTAGCCTTCCTAAACATGTGATATTTATCACTGATAAGCGTTTCGGAGGCCCTGGAGAGTTCTACCCGTACTGCAATATGCGAAGCTCTGAAGAGAAGAAGCCAGTAGGAATGTACGTGCAGGGCGAAGACAAATTAGTGTTGTTAGACCCAGGAGTGCCTAATTTTCCAATCAAATTTGAATGCGAACCTTTCGAGTTCTGCATCGTTCCTGTAGACGTGTCCAAAAATCTCAATTCCGCTATGATTAGGGAATTGGGTATAGTAAACTCTGAGGAGGAAAGCAACCATGGAAAAGAGAGCAGTGATACAGGAGGGGGTTACCCCAGAGACGCAGAACACGGACAGCCAGTACCAGACGGAGATTATGAAAGTGTCGAAGGTGGCAGAGGAGGCGTCCTCTAAGCTACTTAACCACACACCTATAAACTTGGCCAAGTCCGTAGCAACCAAGCTAATGAAAAGCTGAGGCTATTTTAATGGCTGGCGATCTATTTGATAGCACTATCGGCAAGAACTGGTCCTTGAATAGGGGGGATGAACCATTCCCTGACCCGTTCATGGACTACGCGTCAACAGTGATGCCTGAAAACATCCGTGACGCGCTAAGGTTCTGCGAATTCATCTTCCACACCAACTCCATGGTTAGGGAAGCAGCCAGAAGGATTATCTCTTACTTCATTACCGACATAGAGATTCAAGGCGTTAACGGCGAGAAACTTGGCGACGATGAAAAGCAAAAGTATTTAACGTTCTTAAATGACACTTTGAAAATTAAGAATATTCTTCACTCAGCTGGTTTAGACTTTCTTTGCTACGGTAACTCATTTACTAGCCTTGTTCTGCCTTTTCGCCGTTATCTGTCTTGCCCTAAATGCTTTTTCGATACACCTCTAAAAGAGGTTATGACCAATAAGGTATTTGGCTTCCAATGGAAGATGCCAGAGTTTATAGCCAAGTGCCCAAACCCAAACTGCGGCTACCAAGGCAAATGGCATAGAATTGACCGACGCCTAACTGACGAATCGCAGATAGTAGTAAAGCGCTGGTCCCCCTATGAAATGGAAATCAGACAAGATCTGATTACAGACCATAGAGACTACATCTGGCGTATTCCAGAAGACTACAGACTTCAGATCCGCAGGGGCGACCCTCAGGTATTGCCCGTCGTTCCTTGGGAAGTTGTAGAAGCCGTACAGTCTAACGGCTACCTGTTGTTCGATAAAGAAGTAGTCTTCCATATGTCAGAGCCTACTCTGGCAGGTGTGCGCTCCAGAGGATGGGGCATTTCAAGAACTCTGGTCAACTTTAGGCAGGCTTGGTACTGCCAGGTTTTACACAGGTACAACGAAGCAATCGCTCTAGACTACGTTGTTCCATTTAGAGTTCTTACTCCTTCAGCTACATCCTCCAGCAATCCAGAAGCTGGCGATCCTTTGATGAATCTGGACATGGGTGGGCTTGGGTCAGAAGTTAAAGCCATGCTTCGTAAGAGGCGTAGAGACCCAGCTGCCTGGAACTTCTTAAGTCATCCAATCGATTACAAGATGCTTGGCGGGGAAGCTAATCAGCTAGCCCCTACAGAACTTCTAAACCAAGGCATCACAACCCTTCTTAACGGCTTCGGTATGCCTGCCGAGCTGTACAACGGCACACTAAGCCTTCAAGCTGTTTTGCCAGCTATTCGACTATTCCAGTCTAGCTGGACTTACCTAGTTCATTACCTAAACGACTTTTTGACCTTTATCGTTAAGCGCACTGCTGACGGTATGGGCTGGGAACCAGCCACCGCCAGACTGCTAATGCCTACCATGACCGATGACATGAACAATGTCATGGCCAAGCTGCAGCTAATGCAGGCTAACCAGATCAGCCAGAGCACCGCTCTTCGCGGTATGGGTCTCGATTTCAAAGAAGAGACCAGGCAGATCATGGACGAAGAAAGGTTCAAGCAAGAGGAACAGGCCAAGATACAGGAAGAAATGGAAACCGCTTCTGTCATGGAACAGATGGCGGCTCCTCAGCAGCAAGGACAGCCTGGAATGCCTGCAGGTCCAGGGGGCGCACCTCCTCAACAAGGAGGCGCTCCAGCACCTGGAGGTCAGCCAGCAGGCCCTGCAGGTATGGCAGCGCAAGGCATGCAGCTGGCTATGCCTCCTGGGCCTAATCAGAAGATTACTCCTCAGCAGCTACAGGCTAACGCCGAGACTATGGCTTCTCAGCTTCTAAGCGTGCCCGAAGCCCAGCGACAGTCTGAAATGACCAAGCTTAAGGCTGAGAACCCAACTCTGCACGCAGCTGTTAAGCAGACTATTGAAAACATTCGTCAGCAGGCTAGGACGGCTGGCGGTCAGGCAGTCATGCAACAACAGTTTGGAGCTGTATAGAAATGACTTGCTTAACTGTAGTCGTTAAAGCAAAGAATCCTGACGAGCTGTTTTCTTTGCTCAAAAGTGTAGACACAGTAATTAAAGCCACAGACTGGTCTGGCACCAGCGAGCATAGCGTTGAGTTTGTTCATAGAGAGGGGGAAGCTTCTGTTGTAATCACCCAGGATGAGGAGACTTATCATGCCGCCAAAATCAATTGCTGCGAGTAATTGTTTTTGTGTTACTGTTCAGAAGTGCTGTATGCCGAAATGCAACAAGAACGGCACACATCATGTAACAGTTTCAGCTAACTACTCATCTGGCAAAGTACCAGATAGCGTAGAATTAGAAGCCGAAACCTGGTACTGTGATAAGCACTATAACCAAGTTTTTGGTAAAGATTGACTGGAGTTGTTTTATGAATCTTAGATATCAAAACCTAATTAGCGCCGTTGAAGAAGCTCTTACTAATTCTAAGAAGAGCAAACCTTTCAGAATTCTGGAAACAGGTTCTCACGACGGTACAAAAGCCAAGCAGATGATTGATAGGGCTGCGGCTTTTGGACGTAAAGCCATTGAATATTTTGGTTTTGATTTCTTTGAGGCGGCTACTCCAGACGTTCTTTACTCAGAGTACCTAGAGATTCCCCCCGTCCGTACTCTTGAAGCGTGCAAAGACAATATCCAAAGAAATTCAAAAGCTACCAAGGTAGAGCTGTTTGCAGGCGATACCGAGGACACTCTTAAAATAGAGTGGAGCAACTTAGAGCAGATCAACGTTATTTTTATAAACGGCGGTCATGCCCTAAACACTATCCAATCTGATTTTGAGCTGGCACTTAAAATCGCAGATAGTGGCACAGAGATTGTGCTCAATCACTACTACTCAGGCGACTACTCCAAGGGCTGCGCGTTCCTTGTTGACAAAGACTTGGTTAATAGGCCAAGCCTCAAAGTAACCGTGTGTGAGCCTTCTGACTTACTAAATGAAGAGATCGAAGTTAAACTTGTTAGGGTTAAGAAAGTAGCTGAGCCTTCTGTAGAAGAAATTGCTGAAAGGGCTGTCGAATATGTCGAACCAGTCATCGAACCAGCCCAAAATAGCGATAGTAATACCGACGTACAACCATCTGGAGTATGCACTACGCGCTGCGAAAACAGCACTTGCGAACACGCCGCAAAGCTTTGTGATGGTAGTAGACGATGCGAGTCCAACCTGGGATGCCAGCCTGTGGAACTCCCTACCGCAGGACCGATTTCTGAGCCACAGGTTTCCGAAGAACGACAGGAACCTGACACGAAGCTGGAACTGGGGACTGTCGAAAGCAAGGGAGTTGCAGATACCGATAACGACAGTGACGAACAGCGACGTGATGTTCCCAAAGATGTGGAGCAGAGCGATAACCGAAGTTCTGGAAAAAAATCTGGCAGATCTCGTAGGTCCCGTAACAAACGCACCTGGCCACAGACCGATTCAACAGATAGCGCGTCTGATGACGAACTATCAGCTGACTGACGATCCTGACTACTTGGATTTACTACAGGAAAAGCTGTTAAACAGATACGACAACCAAGTATGGTTTGAACATATAAACGGTTTCTGTTTAACAGCTTTAACTGATACGTGGTGGTCTGGCGCGTATGATTCTGAGCATGTATTCAGGCCAGACTTCAAAATGACGCGTAATGAAGATGAGCTCGAAGGGCGATGGCTGTCTTCTGGAAGGAAGATAGGCGTTGTACCTGGGAGCTTCGTCTTGCATTATAGAGGTGTGTCAAGAAACTCTATTCACGGTAGTCAGGGTAGAGGTTGGTTTAGGCGAGACGGAAAGGAATAGTAATGCGTTACTGGAAAATGAAGGCGATTGTTGACAACCCTAAGGTAGGAATGGTTGTAGTTACTTATGACCAGACAGCTTGCCTTCAATCTTTACTGGCTTGCTTTAAAGCTCAAACCTGGAAAAACTTCCTCATACTGGTATCGCATGACGGACCAGCCTCTGATGAAGTTAAAGCAGCGTATAAAGCTATAGTTGGTGATGACGCTAGATTTTTGTTTGTAGAGACCAAGGAAAGAACTAACCAGTTTGGCCACGACAGGCGAGGAGCTGGTTTTAAGACTCTAGTTGAATTGGGTTGTGACTATCTGGGAACCGCTAACGGCGACTGCTGGTATACCCCTAACTACTTTGAAAGTATGTTGCATCAGATGCAGAAAGATAATACCCAACTCGCTTACTGCGATATGATTCACAGCCATAAAATGTGGCAGCCTTTACGGGTAGAGATGAAAAGGGGTAAAATTGATGCAGGGTCTTGGATTGGACATAAGGACATTGTGTCCAAAGCGGAATGGACGGACTTCGGGTTCTTTGGTGACTGGAGTTTTATCCATAAACTGCACAAGATATGTGAAGGAAAACATTCAAAGGTAGCTGGATACTACTATGTGCACAACTAAGGTACCCAGCTATGAAAGTAGGTATTGTCCTTAACTACGTAAGGCATGACTTTACCTACGCAGCCTTAAAGACGGCTGAAGTGCTGAGGAACATGGGTTACTCAATAACCTTGTTCGACAAGAGCGCTAATAACAAATCAGCAAGATCTAAGCTGCACTGGTATTGGAACGACTTCGTATTATCTGATGTAGAAACACATTTTGACGATTGGCTAGACGACTGCGACATAGTTTTATGGTTTACATACCCAACGGCTAAAGAAGTAAAAACTCTTTACAACAATAATATTCCCAACGTTTGCGTTACCAGCTGGGATAGCATAGACTCTGAAACCGTATCAGCCATAAAAGGCTGCGATGCCTTAGTCTGCCCCTCTAAAACGCAGAAAGCTTATTTAGAAGAATACTGGCGTTTAAAGGATGTTCATTTCATTCCGTTTGACAGCAACTTTCCATTGACCAATCCAGGCAGACTAACTGGCGACGACATACGCATAATGGTGGCTTGTCCTGGCTATCAAATAAAACGCGTGGATCATTCCAAGTTGTTTTCTGCTCTGTATCAAGTAATGGAAAGAAACAAGAATGTTGAAATAGACTTCTTGTACTCAAATAAAGTTGCTTCCCAGATAAAGATAAACATACCTAAGTATGAAAAAACTTTTGAAGGCGGCAACTCTATACGCTGTATAGACGATCCGACAGGTTGGTCAGAAGGGCCGCTAGCTTACGGACTGTGCGATATTGTTTTGTGGCCAGTACAGTTAGAGAGCTTTGGTTATGTAGCCATAGAAGCCTTGAGCATGGGTACTCCAGTAATTGCTTACAACCATTTACCAATGTCAGAAATAGTGTCTGATCATGTGAACGGATTTCTTATTCCGTGTGAAAGAAAAGACACTGATGTAGGCCTGTCCTACGCCGTTCACAACGAGAAAGGGATTATAGACGTAATCGAAAAGATCGCTACAGACACGTCTTTGCTGAATAAGGTAAAATTGGGTACCCACAAAGGGTTGGAAGAACGCAAAAAAATGTTCTACACTCTTTGGGACGGGGTTTTGGACGAAGTCAGTAGGTTCAAGCCTAGAAAGGGCAAGAAATGACTCCTGAAGAACTGGATCGTATTCGCGGTAACGGATTTGTAGTTTCCACCAACGAAGACCCAGATTTGTTTGACTTTTTCAAGCAGAAATTTTTAGCAGCCAATCCAGACTTGTCCAAGAGCAGCGCTGCTAACAAGAAAGTCCTGAAAGCCTTGGAGGACTTTGTCGTATTTTGCAAGGCGCGTATCCTAGCCAATCCCCCAGTTACGTTTACATACATGGACAGGGGTATGGCTATACAGTTTGCGGATTACACCAGGACGCTGTTAGTCAATAACAACGAAGAGCTTCAAAAGGCTATCGTTGGAATCGACATAAATACAGCAGCCAGAGGACAGGCAGGCCCTAACGTGTTTCAACAAATAGACTTGTCGGTCCCTATAACGAGGTAGCCTGACATGACTGAAGAAGAAAGAGAAAAGATTATTGAGCATACGGTGATGGTGGCGGCTGACAGGGTTGACTCTCTGATCAGCCGTCCTGACTTTCAAGACATTCCTTTGAACAAAGCGCTTAAACGCTTGAAGCAGTCTATATCTGCAGCTATGTTAGAGACTGAGCACTTAAAATACGAAATAAAGACTAGGTCTAATAAGCGTTCACTTTACGTGAACATAAAGTTATTTGAGGATACCCCAGAGGACTTCGATATACAACTAAGGTACGCCATAAATAGCGAAACCACTTGAGGTTACGGCTATGATCGACAAAGCGCTTATTAAGTTTTCAAATAAAGACTGGGGTTCTTGCGCAGAGCTGATAGTTAATCACAATTTTGAAATTAGACACGGTAAACTCACACCAGGTGGGTTTACCGCTTGTCACATGCATATGCACAAGAACAATATGATTTACGTGTCTTCAGGTGTTCTGTTTGTACACCTGTACAGCTCAGAAGACACAGACTGCAGAAAGCCAGCCCACACTGTAACTCTGGAAGCTGGAGGTAGACTGATAATACCTCCAAAGGTGTGGCATAGGTTAACTGGGTCAGAAGCCTGTAACGAGGCTGACTTTTTGGAAGTCTATTGGCAGTCGCCAATAGATAAGGACGATGTCATTGCCAGGGACGCTGGCGGGAGCAACCCATTTTGACGAGGTAAGCTGCCATGTTCAAGAAGTTATTTGATTGGATTGGCAGCTTCTTCATAAAACACGATGAAGTCTTAACAGCTAAGACAGTGTTCATAGCCGAGGCAGCCAGGGATCCTAGATGGCAGACTTTTAAAAATAAGATCGTAGAAGGCAAACGCTGCGCCATCTGCGGCAGCACCAAGAACCTTACAGGACATCACAAGAAACCGTTTTTCCAGTACCCAGAATTAGAGCTGGATCCAGACAACATAGAAGTCCTGTGTGAAAACCCTTCTAGAAATTGTCATTTCGTTTTTGGCCATTTAATGAACTGGCAAACTTATAACGACGATTTAGCCAACACGATAGCATACTTTCAACTGATAAGGAATCGTGCTAAGATGAGGCTTAAACGTCATAGTTCCAGATAAGAGGTCTTTGGGATGCCGTTTAAATCTAAAAAGCAAATGCGCTGGATGTTCGCTAACGACCCAGAGATGGCTAAGCGTTGGGCTAAGCACACCGAAGACATCAAAGCGCTGCCTGAAAAAGTAAAGCCAAAGAAAGAAGAAGTCAAAGAAGCTTTGGCTAATCTGGAGCACAATCTATTTAACGACGTTATTAACTTAGCTTTGGCTAAGCAAGCTGCAGGTATTCCAGTAGCGTCTAAACCTCTGCCTGCTAAAAAGCCTGTAACCCCAAATCAGCCCAACGCCGTATCCTCGATTACTGGGTCTATGCAATACGGGGCAAACCTAAAGCAAAACGTTCAGACTACGGCTAGCCAGCTAGCACCAGCACAGCAAACTAAGATGGGATTCTTGGCAAAATTGGCTCAGGGTCCAGAAGCACCAACCGCAGTACCGATTCCAACAACTGTAACAACTCCTCCACCTGCTGCAGTACCTGCACCTGCAGAGCCTGCTGCTCAGCCAGCCCCTACCCCTCCTCCACCTCCAGTACCACTTGGTAAGTCTAACTGGACTAGAGGCGTGTCTACTGGGGCTGGTAATTTTTCTCTGCCAGCTAACGTAAAGTCCAGAGTACACAGCCAGAGCCCCGAAGATCATGCGAAGGCCACGGCTATGTGGAACCTTCGTAAATTTGCACCTATTCAACAGCGATACAAGATGGAAGGCAAAGACGCTATAACCTCACAGGATATAGCTGACATGCACGCGCATCACCAAAAGCGCTTTATGGACTTCGTTGCTTCTGACCCTTCAAGACAACAAGCTTTTGCTCAAAATCAACCAGACATGCTAGACGTTATGTCTGGCAAAACAGGCACTCCGCAGCAAAGGGCTGCGGTAGAAGCCTACTTAAATGACCTAGACCAAAGAATGGTAGACATAGGCAAACGCAATATTGAAATGGCCAAGCTGCGCGGAGATACCCAGGAGCAGCAAACTACTGTAGGCGCTATAGACGAAGCCGATAAAGGACTAAAAAACATATTCGGCACCAACACGCGTGAGATATACACTGGCGACGTATCTCCTTTGGATGTAGCGACGAGTCCAGCTGCCACGCTAGCCACTGGTAGAGTGGCTGGTATACCAGGAATGATGCTAAGCTTGTTGCGCCCAGACCAGTATGCCAACGTAGCTGCCAATGCTGTTAGACCATGGACTAGCGATACTTTTGCCCAAGGCGTAAGAGATTACACAGACGCAGGCGCGTCAGCTTATTACGGTTTATCTAGCCTGGCTAACGCAGGTAAATCAATAGGCGCTGGTGGCTGGTTTAATAGAGGGTTGGCTGCCCCTTATCACGCGATTAGTGGTATAGCTTCTGGTACCATGGCCGCTGACGCGTACAAGGGGGCTCCATCTCTAGGCGAGATGTACAGAGGTGCACCAGGTCCAGGATACACGCTTCCAGTAGACAAGGCTGACCTGGCTTCTGAAGTGTTTACACCAAGCCAGGCTAATGGGATGCCCAGGCCTAGCGACTTAAGCCAAGATTTAAAGTCGGTGCAGGTAGGCACAGACGCTAATGGAAATCCCATAGTACAGGATGTTCCAGCCTATTCCGTGGCAGGCAAGTTTAACCTAGGATCAGTAGGTCAAGCTTTAACTAAATCAAATATAGACAACAGAATTGCTGCTTTGTCTTCTCTGCCTGCAGACCAGCAAAGAGCAGAGATGGCAAAAATAAACCAGGAGCTTGTGGCCAGTACAGGGGCTACCTATCAAGAATACACAGCCTATAAGACAAGCGCAGACAGCGTTATTAAAGCAAGACAGTCCTACGACGCTATACAGAAACAAGTACAGCAAGATCCTGAGAACGCTGACCTAGCCTCGCAATATGCCAAAGCTGAAGCTGACTTTGTTTTCGCCCAGAAGGAAGCTGCAAGAGTCGCTACGCCATTCCTTACAAAGGTAATGGACAGACGGTATGAAACTGAAATAAAGCCTATGGAGGCTAACATCAGTCAAGTGTCTGGCCAGATAGACGCTGTGATGAACAAGATACGTAACAATCAGCCAGTCACAGCCGAAGACGTAGCCATAGTGCAGCAAGGCAAGCGGTACATGGCAACTGCCAAGGACTTTGCTTTTGAAAAAGCCAAGCTTGCGTTTATGCGTGACGGCAACCTAGCCAGCCCAGGTATCGACAAGATATTTGCAGAAGACGGGCAAAAGGGCTTTGAAAAATTAAGCGCTTTGTTTACTGGCACCTCTTCACCTTTGGTAGATTCTCAGACTGGTCAGCCTTTGATGGTGAAGATAACTGACGCAAGCGGTGCAGTTAAAACCGTACCGCTGACCAGAAACACCAACGTTCTTGAGTCTCTAGCCAAGAAAGAGTTCGATGAGCAGGTGGCCAAGGCTACAGGATTGCCTATAGAAAACATGCAAGTTTCCACGGAAGTTGCTAAAGGCCCAACACCAGTTAATGACGTTACTGGTCAGGCAGTTGGGGATCAACCAGAAGCTCAAGGCTTTATGGGCCAAATGAGTCAGCTGTGGGAAGGGCTCAACGGCACAGAAAAGATGCTGATAATGGGTGGTCTGTCGCTAGGAGCTGTAGGTATCCTCAGCAGCCTGTTCGGTGGTTCAGACGACGATGACGATGAAGAAGGCAGCAGCTTGCCTACAATATTGAGCATTCTGGGTATTGGTGCTGTTGCAGCCGTACCTTTAATGCGCTATTTTGGACTTACCCAAGCAAGCGCACCCCAGGCTCCAGATAATTCAATTGAAGCTGTTAAGAGTAGACAAGGCATGGCGGCTATACAGGAAGCAGCCAAAACGGATCCAGCCAAGGCAGCTAAGATGGTAGCAGACCAAGCTAAGACTAATCCAGAAACCATGAAAAGTTTTGGAGAATTAGATGCTTACTATAAAAAAGGCTGGAAACAAAGTTTAGGTTTCACGTCTATAGACATAACACCAGAAATGATTGCATCTAGGTCAAGTGGTAAACTTAATGCAGAACAAGCTAGAATGCTAAAAGACAACTGGCCTTTAGTTCGCAAAGAACTTGGGTTTAACTAGACTTGGTTTTGAGTTTTAACTAAGGAGTTTGAAATGGCAGACATCGAAGCAACAGCCCCTATTGAGATCGCAGCCACAGAAGCCAAAGTATACGACAAGTGGGTTGTCGATCAGCTGGTATTCGCAGGTAATGGCGTTAGCAGTCCTCTTGTTGCTGAAGCCTTCCTAGTTCCAGGCGCTCGCAAGGAAGACGGAACTTGGGATCTTTATCCACAAGGCCGTAAGAACATCTATATCGCTGATGTGTGGGCAGAAGTTGCTACACGCCCAGACTTTGCAGCAGCTCTTGGAGCCGTTCAAGCAGCTTTGGAAGCCTACGGCAAGGAAAAGGGAATTCTGTAAGAAATTCTTACATAATTTGCTTACACAATCTGCAGCTGCAATCAACGGCTTAAACCTGTAAAATCGGGTTAAGCCGTTGATTCGTTTAACTTGGCTTTCTGTTGGAGAGCCCAATGCCTCTACCTTCAAACGATAATAAAAGAATAGACCAGCTGGCTAGTAGAGATCCCCAGCCTGGTGACTACATTGCGCTTTCTCCAGACGGCGGACCTGCTGGTAAGACAACTCTAGTAGAAGCAATCGCGTCTATAGTCGATCCAGAAACAATTGTTGTAATCGGTCAAACTGGTGTAACGGGTTCAACAGGTGCGACTGGTCAGACTGGCCCAGCTGGTGTAACAGGAGCTACAGGACAGACAGGTTCAACAGGTGTAACAGGCTCTCAGGGCGTTACAGGAGCTACTGGCGCTACTGGACAAACAGGCCCAGCTGGTTTGACTGGGCCGATAGGCTTGATAGGCAACACAGGCGTTACTGGTCAGACAGGCCAGACTGGCCAAACTGGGTCTACAGGCCAAACTGGCGCGCAGGGCGCTCAAGGCATTACTGGTCCGTCTGGCATCACAGGCCAAACTGGCGCTACAGGCCAGACAGGAATTACTGGAGCTACTGGCCAGACAGGCGTAACAGGTCAAACAGGCCAGACAGGAATTACTGGTCAGACTGGTGTAACTGGAACAACTGGCGTTACAGGCCAAACGGGGGCCACAGGACAGACTGGACCTTCAGGATCTGCTGGCACACCTGGCGATAGATACTACACTAGCAGCTCTACAAGTTTTACTCTTGGTACTGGCGGTAGCCAGGTCATAACAGTAGGAACTGGTTTGGCCTACTCTGTAGGACAAACGATTGTCGCTGCTTTTAACGTAAGCAACTACCAAGAAGGTACTGTAATAGCTTACAACCCTACCACAGGGCAGCTGCAGTTTACTAAAGACTACTTTGCAGGCTCAGGCACTTACGGGTCTTGGGTTGTTAACCTTGACGGTGCAGCAGGCGCAGCAGGCGCTACTGGCTCTACTGGCGCTACTGGAGCCACAGGTCAGACTGGGTCTGCAGGTGCCACAGGCATAACGGGACAAACTGGCGTTACGGGACAGACAGGCCAAACGGGCCAGACTGGCATTACAGGACAGACGGGACAAACAGGTCAAACTGGTATAACGGGGCAAACTGGTTCTACTGGCCAGACAGGTCAAACAGGCCAGACAGGCGCAGCTGGCGCATCAGGGGCTACGGGGGTTACAGGTCAAACTGGCGCTACGGGAGCCACAGGAGTTACTGGAGGAGCGCCTGCGCCTGTTTGGATATACGACGGAAGTAGCAACGCTGATTCTGACCCAGGGTCTTCTTATTTCAAATTAAACAGCGCTACTATTACGGCTGTTACATTTATTTATGTAAACAAACTAGACGTAGTTTCTATAGACGAGTCTAGTTTGATAGCCTCTTGGGACGACAGTACGTCATCTCACAAAGGGTACATTCATCTATCCCCAAGCAGTTCCGCGTTTACCAACAGAGTAGTATTCTCTGTTACTTCTTCAATAACTTTGTCTGGTAATTACTACAAAATTCCTGTTTCGTATGTTAGCGGTAGTTCTCTAGTAAATACGTATCGATACCAGTTGGATTTTTCCAGAACTGGCGATGTTGGAGCAACAGGAGCTACTGGTCAAACAGGTCAGACAGGCGCTGCAGGCGCTAACGGGTCCACGGGTCAAACAGGCCAGACAGGGCAAACTGGACAAACAGGCACAGCAGGCGCTAATGGGCCTACAGGGCAAACAGGCCAAACAGGTCAAACAGGCCAGACTGGACAAACAGGTTCTGCAGGTGCCGCAGGCGCTACAGGCGTTACAGGGCAAACAGGGCCTACTGGAGCTGCAGGGGCTACGGGCGTAACAGGCATTACAGGAGCAACAGGGACTACTGGAGCAACAGGCGCTACAGGGCAAACTGGTCCTTCAGGTCCAGGCACTGTAAGCGGTACAGTCAACTATGTATCCAAGTTCACAAGCACCAGCGGAGTAGGCAATAGTCAGATTTACGATACTGGTTCTGCCGTAGGTGTTAACAACACATCTCCAGGAGCAAGGCTGCAGGTAGACACTGGTGCTTCTGGCACTAAAGGTTTGATTGTAAAAGCTGATGCTAGTCAAACTGCCAACCTTACAGAATGGCAGAATAGCAGCAATACCGTATTAACCAGCGTATCAGCTCAAGGCAAGACATACGCTCAAAGCTACACCTATAACACCACAGCTGGAATAACGCCAGCTGAAGGAGAAATGTCGTGGGATGCTGATTACGGCACAGTAGCTATTGGTATGGATGGTGGTGCGGTAGTTCAGCAAGTAGGCTTTTTCAACTTTTTCAGAGTAAAAGCTACAGCCGCAATAAGCAGAGGTCAGCTGGTAATGGCCACAGGAACTTTAGGTTCCTCAGGCTTGATTACAGGCGCGCCAGCCACAGGCTTGACAGACGGCATATACGTGATGGGTGTGGCCAAGGAAGACATCGCCTTAAACGGATTTGGTGACGTTGTATCTTTTGGCTTGGTTAAAAACTTTGACACAAGCGGTACGCCGTACGGAGAGACATGGGCAAACGGTGATATTCTTTATTACAATCCGTCTTACACAGGTGGTTTAACTAAGGTAAGGCCAACCTCTCCAAGCCCTAAAGTAGTAGTTGCTATAGTAATAAACGCAGTTGGGTCTAACTCTGGGTCTGTTTTTGTAAGAGTTAGCGCTGGGTCCACTCTTGGCGGGACAGACACCAACGTAGAACTTGGAACACTAAATAATAACGATTTTCTTGTTTACGACGGAACTCAGTCTAGATGGGAAAACTACACAGCCTCTAACGCTAGGACGGCTCTTGGCTTTAGCGGTACTACGAATAACCTAGCTAAGTTCACTAGCAGTAATCTGGTTGGCAATAGCGTCATCGTAGAAGACACAAGTAGCACGACGGCTACGCTTATAGCCACGACCAATACCGCATATGACGTGCTAGGCTTAAGGAATACAAATACTTCTGGCTATTCTTCTCTCAGAATAATTGATTCGGCTGGCACAGCTAGAATTGCATTTGGCTATGGTAATTCCACTTCTGGGTTGCCTGGTTCTTATATTTATGGTTACACATCTGATGACTTTGCGATCTACACAAACGCTACTGAGAGGATACGCGTCGGCGGCGGCTTGGGAAACGTTGGTATTGGCGACAATCCAGCAGTTGCTTACAAGCTGAAAGTTAAAAGCACCAGCTCCAGCACTTTGCAGCTGACTTCGACTGGAGCCACTATAGGCGGGCCAACCTTAGACCTTTATGACTTAACGCACACCACTGAAGCTGTTTTTACGTGCATTAGCGGCGGCGTTGCGTTAGGCGCTTATTCTAATCACCCACTGCGCCTATTGGTAAATGCGACAGAGCGTGTGAGGATTGATACTGCTGGTAATGTCGGAATAGGAGTCACTTCTCCAGGATCAAAGCTACAGGTAGACACAGGAGCTATTGGCACAAAAGGTCTAATAGTCAAAGGCTTTTCTGGTCAGACGGCTAATCTAACGGAATGGCAAAATAGCAGCGGCACCGTTTTGACTTCCGTCAGCAGCACTGGCGTCATCAGTTCACCTGGCGGCCCTAACTCTGAGCGTTTTGGGGCTAGCTCAATAGCAACAGGAAGTTACTCTGTTGCTTTAGGCAACACCGCCCAAGCTCAAAACGATGAATCTTTGGCAATAGGCGCTTATACTTTAGTTAATTCAGCTTACGCTATAGCGATAGGAACTAACACAAGCGCGCTGGCCGCAAACTCTCTTGCGATTGGTTACTCAGCTTCAGTTTCTGGCAGTAATTCAATTGCCATTGGAAATCAATTATCTTTATCTAACGCTAACTCAACGGCTATTGGCAATAGTTCGACCACTACCACCTACCTATACGGTGAAACACTGAATGTTGGTGGTGTTGCAGGTACGGCTGTAACTATCAAACCACAAACTCGTTCAACTTCAGGCGCTGGTGCCAACGTAACTGTAGCAGCAGGCGCTGGTGTTACTTCTGGTGCTGGCGGTAGCGTCATTCTTCAGCCTGGTGCTCAAGCTTCCTCTGGAGGCAACGGTAACGTAATTGTACGTCAACCAGGAGGAACCGCTGGCACAGATGAAATCCAGCTTTCGCACGACGGCAGCAAAGGAACTGTCATCAGCAAAGATGGTCCTTTGCAGCTCGGCGGTACGGCTATATCTATTAGAAATGCGGCAAATAACGGTAATACCACAGTTACGGCTACAGGCTTGTACGTTAGCGGCATTTACGCAAATGATGGTATTGACGCTAACGGTGTTTGTAATAGTTCATTCAACTGGCGAATCGACAGCAACAGTTTAAACTGGAACCAGGCGCTTCACATACGCGCTAGCTGGGCTCATATTGCTGGCTACGGCGGCGCTGGTATCGCTTACACTGGCAGCAATTCAAACGGGCGTTATGCCACTTTAGAAATTACTGACGGCAGCTCTAACGGCGGCTCGCTGGCTTATAGGTCTACAGACCATTCCATAACCGCTAATACAAACGATCTTACTCCTGTTCGATATTCAGCTTTTCAAAGGTGGTCAAGCACAGGCAACTTTAACGTTACAGGTCTGGCACCTGGAGCTTCTACTAGCTTTGCTGGCGGTACGCCGACTTGGGTTCACACCAACGGTAGAGTGATCTGGGTTTACAACGTCGGCAGCAACCGAATCACCTTTAAGAATGAGGATGCTGGCAGCACAGCTGCTAATAGATTCCTGACTGAAACTGGCGGTGACATTGTTCTTGGGCCTGGTCGCTACGCACAGCTTATTTACGACACCACTTCTTCTCGTTGGCGTGTTACTGGCGAAAACTTCCCATACATTTTTCCCACCACCGACGGCACCTCTGGTCAGGCTTTGTCCACAAACGGCTCTGGTACTTTGTCCTGGGCTTCTTACCTGACCAGCAGCAACGTAAGTGGAACAACTGGCTACGTCGCTAAATTCACTGGCAGCAATACTGTAGGCAACGGCGCTATTTACGAAGATGGTCTAAACCTTGTTGTTGGTAGCACTACGTCGCTAGCTGCTGGTCTGACTATCGATCGAAGCATAAACTCTGCTCTAGTAACGCACATAAGAAACACTAATACAGGCACAGCTGCTTATGCTGGTGTTCACCTCGGCACGAGTGCCGTTAGTAACGGCGGTGGTATAGCGCATTTAGGCTCTGGTTTTACAAGCACGGGGGTTTTCCGACAAAACGGGTTATACATTTACTGCAGTCAAGCTGGAGGGTTGACGCTTAATACAGAGACTACTCAGCCGATTTATTTTGGCACCAACAGCTCTGAAAGAATGCGTATTGATGCTTCTGGTAACGTAGGCGTAGGTACGTCTTCTTCTCTAAACGGCATATTGGCTCTCACTCATGTAAATGCTGTTTCTTCTTACGGCTCCATAATGGCATCACAGGCTACAGCTACAGTAGTGGCTGACGCTGGTGGTGAAATACAGTTTGCTGCAACATACAGAACTACGTTTGGTGGCGGCGACCTAACCCAAGTAGCTAGAATTAGAGGCTTAAGAGAAAACGCTACTAGCAGTAACTGGGCTGGGTATCTAGCTTTTTATACGTCTCCAGGCGGCGATACCCCATCTGCTTCCACGGAAAGGATGCGCATTACCTCTACAGGTAAAGTAGGTGTAGGCACTAACGCTCCAGCTAACGAACTTTCAATTGGTGCGTCAGCTGGCAAGATCGGATTTAATCGAGGTTCTGGTGACGGCGAATACGCTACGATAGGATTTAAATCGACAGCAGCTACAAATGACCGTTATGTCTTTGAAATTAACAACACCTCTGGAACTGGCGAGCTCAGATTAAATCAAGGCGGAACTTCTACGCCTATAGGAATGACGTTCTATACTAACAACACAGAAAGGATGAGGATTGATTCCTCGGGTAATGTTGGTGTAGGAACAGCTTCACCAGTTACAAAACTTGATGTTGCTGGGGCTGGTAGATTTGGTACTGGCGGAAGCACTAATGGAAGTCTTTTAAACATAACTGGCGGGAACTACAACCAATTCAACATCTCTAGCGGAAGTAGCTGGGGTTTGTTGCTTGGTCATGGAGACGGTTCTCAAACAGGGAATTATCACGGCACTAATGTTGCAGCTATTATCAACGTGTCTGCCGCTGCCTTGCACTTGGGAACGTCTAACGCTTCTAGGATGATAATTGATGCTTCTGGTAACGTCGGAATTAATACGACGTCGCCAGGAGCTAAGCTAGAAGTTTATAACGGAACTACTAGGCTATGGCACGGCGGCACAGGCTACTACACTGATTTCCAAAATACCAACGAAATAAACCACTACACGTCTGCTGGTGCTAGCTCCACCATGTACCTTAACTGGGTTGGTGGTGCGGTTAATATCGCTCGCGGAGCTATTCTTGCCAATAGCGCAGGAAATGTTGGGGTAGGTACAGGCTCTCCTGGCGCTAGGCTTCAAATAGATACAGGGGCTATTGGCACTAAAGGTTTAATAGTTAAAGGCTTTTCTGGTCAGACGGCTAATTTGCAAGAATGGCAGAGCAGTGGCGGTACAGCGTTAGCTGGTGTAAATTCCAGTGGCGATTTTATGGTAGCCGCTGGTGGTAAGATCGGCTCTGGCTTATCTTACTTGAATCCTGGCGCTACAAATTCAAACGAAATAACTCTATATGACGCTACGACGGGAGAACTAAAACTAAACGTTAAAGGCGCATTTCCTTTTACCGTTTATACCAGTAACACTGAAAGATTTAGAATAGACTCTAGCGGTAATGTAACGCTTAACGCGCAAGCAGATTTGCGATTTGCAGATTCAGACAGCTCTCACTGGGTAGCGCTGCAAGCTCCAGCTACTGTTGCAAGCAATGTTACTTGGACGCTACCAGCTGCTGACGGTACGTCTGGGCAGTTCCTGTCAACAAACGGCTCTGGTACGCTGTCTTGGACTTCTTCACTCCCAAGCGGCGGAGCAGTCAGTGGTACTACTAACTACGTTGCCAAGTTTACAAGCTCTACGGCTGTAGGCAACAGCCAGATATTTGATAACGGTACTAGCGTTATTGTCAACGGCACTACTACTAACTCGGCTCAAAAATTAGTAGTTAAAGATGGAAATCTGTTTTTTGATGCGACAGCTGGCAACAATAACCCGAAGATCTGGAGTTGGTTTGATTCTAGTACGCTTACTGTACAAGCGGGCACCTCTTCAGGATATATAGCTAGTGCTGATTTTGTCACAGGCGGATCTGCTGTCGGTTATATAACTTTTACAGTAGCTAGTTCTGAAAAAGTGCGGATAAAAGGGGACGGCAATGTAGGTATCGGTACAGCTTCGCCTTCTGGAAGGCTAGAAGTAGTTCCAGCAGGTTCCAGCGGCGCTGAAGGTATATTTATTAATCAAGGCGCTTCTCACCAGTCAACTATAAGATTTAAGTCAGCGCATAGCCTCAACTCTGATTACCGAATTGGCGCGTCCATTTTGGTGGACAGCGCGTTTGAAGTTTATAGCGTAAGCGCTGCCACTACTAGACTTTTAGTAACGTCTACTGGCAATGTAGGTATTGGAACAACCACTCCCATATCTACTTTGCAAGTAGGAGCTGGCCCTACTACTCCAGCCATTACAGGCACTAAACTATGGGTAGCCAACAACACAGGCAATCCAGGCTCTGTATCTGGCGTAGGCACAACTTTAGCTGTATTTGTCGGTGGCGGCGTTTATGTGCTCGGAGACAGTACCTCAGACCAAGCTGCATTCTTATTTAGAGGAGCAGACCCAGCTGGGTCAAAAACAAGAGTTCTATTCCTTGGAGACAGCTCTTCAAAGAATTCTTCAATAGCCAACGTAGTTGATACACAAGGGCAGTCTGGTCACCTAACTTTTGACACGGCTCCCAGTGCAGCCACAGGCCTGGTAGAGAGAATGCGGATTACTTCCGCAGGTAATGTAGGCATTGGTACTACTTCTCCAAGCGCCAAATTAGACGTAGCTTCAGGCACAGTTAACGTAGGCTCAATAATTGGTGAGTTTTCTGCCACCTACAATACTTCTTCTACAGCCACGACTACCTACGGCGTTGACATCTCAGTAGCGCCTAGTAGAGGTTCTTCTAACCAAACTACTTACGCTGCCAGAATACTGAATTCTGCTTATTACCCTGGCACGTTTGGTTCGCCCAACACTAACGGCGGTTTGCTTGTTAGATGCGCAGAAGGAAATGAAGTTGGTAATACTTCATATGGCATAAAATCAGAAGTCAACTCAGGCGGAAGCTTTACATACGGTATTCATGCGTCTACAAGTGGTGATACACATAATACCACCTACGGCGGTTATTTCAGCGTAAGCACAGCGATACACGCATATGGTTTATACGCTGAAGCGTCTAATGCTGCTGGTGTAAGAAACGCATACGCTGGCGCGTTTAAGATAGCTAACAACGTTACTGGTGATGCCTACGGCCTTTTAGTAAACAACACAGGTGGCATCACAGTAGGCGGTAAATATTACGGCTGCTACGTCAGCACTGGTAGTTCTACTGTAACAGGCTCCAAGATAACCTGTTACTTTACTGACGGTTCAAACATAGTAACCGTAGGCACTGGCACCAATGCTATCAGTGCTACTGGTGCTTCTATATTTACTGCCAACGGTATTTCGGTAAAACCGCTTATTGTCAAAGGCTTTTCTGGCCAGACTGCAAATCTTCAAGAGTGGCAGAATAGCGGTGGAACAGCCAACTCTTGGATCAGCGCAAACGGAGCAGAACTAAATACTCTTGGTGTAAACCTGACTAGCTATACTTCTAGCTACATTAAATTTGATACGTCTGGTAACGGGTTATACCGCACTAACTCTTGGATGGGTGTTGGAAGCTACCTTTTAGATGGCGGGTTTTTTATTGAGTCTAGCAATTCAAGCAGACCAAACATTAGATCATCCTATCCAGCAGGTAACGGCGATAAGGCAATTGTCTTTAACACTACAACCAGCCTAGTTAGTGCGCTTTCCAGAATCGCGTCGTTTGAAAACAATGGAACAATCGGCGCTTACATTCTGCGCGACGGCGATGGTGTATTTCAAGGTGTTCGTGTTGGACGAGGACTTAACGGAATTTCTACCAACACAGTTGTTGGGTCGTCCGCGCTAGCCGCAAATACCACTGGCAGTCTTAATTCAGCATTTGGCTCTTCGGCTTTGGCAGCTAACACGACTGGCACAAATAATATTGCCTACGGCACAGAGGCACTAGCAACTTGTACTACATCGTCTTATAACACTGGGATTGGATACCGCGCTCTTTACGCCGTTACAACAGGAAACGGAAGCAACGTCGCAGTTGGAGATCAATGCCTCGGAGCAACGACCACAGGCACAGATAATACAGCCGTCGGCGTTTACGCACTTCTTAATAACACAACTGGCGGCGGAAATGTTGCCATAGGTGAGTTCGCTGGCAGATGGCTGAATAATAGGTCAACCGCGTTGACAGCACCCGTTAACTCAATTTATATCGGCTTCGAAAGTAAAGGTTTTTCTGCAACTGAACAAAACGCAATTGTTATTGGCTATTGGGCGTTGGGTAAAGGCAGCAACACTACTGTCATTGGCAACACCAGTACCGTTTCTACAGATGTCTACGGTACTTTCACTGCTAATTTAACGGCAAACAGTCAAAAGGGTTTGATTGTCAAAGGTTTTACAGGGCAGGCAGCCAATCTTCAAGAGTGGCAGAACAGCAGTGGTACAGCTCTGGCCTACATGGATGCCAACGGCAACTTCTACGCTGTAACCAAGAGCTTCTTGATCGATCACCCAACGCCAGAGAAAAAGGCTGAAGGCAAGAAACTACGCTACGCTTCGCTAGAAGGTCCAGAGAACGGTGTTTACTTCAGAGGACGTCTGACAAACGAGAATGAGATTATTCTTCCAGACTACTGGAAGGATTTGGTTGACGAAGACAGCATTACGGTCAATCTGACTGCGCATAAATACGCTCAGCCTAACTTGTTTGTTGCAGACGCCAACAGCACTAAGATAACAGTTGAAAGCGACAAACCTGTATGCTGTGACTTCGTAGTCTACGGCACACGTAAAGACGTTCCAGCTCTGGAGGTTGAATTAGATGGCAACTAATTACAACCCCTCAATACGTACGTCAAACCTTCTGTTTGCTTACGACGCTGGTAACACGAAGAGTTACCCAGGCTCTGGGTCTACTTGGACTGACTTAACTGGTCAGGGTAGAAATGCTACGTTGGCTGGTACTTATTCTTATTCGTCTAGCAACGGTGGTTATATTTCAGCCAC
>JACCDP010069700.1_pt1 | contig 104558 bp, 115 predicted proteins | sample 7445841 | NCBI WGS metagenome assembly JACCDP01 (sample SAMN15323441, study PRJNA562643) | freshwater metagenome | isolation source: river surface water | place: USA:Blue River Watershed | collected 2017-08-17
AAATTAAATTTTGTTTAGGAAAGTTTACTAAAACATACTTTGAAAAGTACATTTTATAAAGTGGATTTTGAAACGATGCAGAAATGTCTTCAGCTGCACTTGGAAACGCATAAAATGATGTTCCGTTTGGTTTTAGTGATTTATAAAGTGGTGTAGACGCCATTATAATTAGATTTTATTTTACAATCTATATATAAATAAACCACCTTCTCTTTTTAATTACTTAATCATTTTGACTATCTCTAAAAAGGCTTTTTCAGTTCCTTTGATAGCATATTCATAAATTCCAAATGCGTTATTTTTAGTAGGAACTTCATCAAAAAACTTTATATTATTCAATATCTCATCAATATCGTTTCTCCATTTAAGATAAAAATCATAGATATCAGCATCATTGATAAATCCTCTTACTTTTACATCTTTAGGATTTTTTGTATATGATTTAATAAAGGACTTCAACTCACCTCCAGACTCCTCTACCGTTTTTTCAATCATTGATTTAACTTCTTCAACTACTTCTGTGTATTTAGAAGAGTCAGATGCATCAGTTTCTTCCGCAGTGGCTTGGCTTTCCTCTGGAACTTGAGCTTCAGTCTCATCTGCTTCTGTCAAAAATTGAACATATTTTTTGATATTCATACTGTATATATTAAGTTTGAAAAATTAATTTACATCCAAGTTGCCTCAAATACACCGTTATACCAGATACCACCTTCCCAAAGTCCTTTTTTGTAAATACCATTTGTCCAGATACCTGATTTCCAATTACAATTTGAAAATTTACTTACCACTCTTAAATTTAAATCGACCGGAGCTGTCTGACTTATAACAAAAGATGTTGCGACATAAATTTTAGTCCATTTATTTACAGTGTCTTCTTCTCTGTATAAAACTTTAAAAGTTTTAGGTGATGTATTTCTACCAAATACTAAACTTACCGCAGAATTCGAATTGTTATCAATAATAGTAAACTCATCTCCAATATTAAACTTAAATATTCCATTTAAAATGATGTAATAAGCTCCAACTCCGTCATTTCCATAACCTATCATTTGAATATCTTCTAATATACCTCCATGCCAAGTTCCAGTTCTCCAATTCATATTAAAGGCTACACCCCCATAGAAATCACCATCAAACCAATTACCTGTATACCATATAGAATATTTATGAACATCAGATACATCTTCTTCACCATTATCATTAGTATTTAATCTTGAGTGAAACTCACCATTCAACCAATTTCCACTGTGCCAAATAGATGTTCTACTATTGTAAGAATTTACACCAAATCTAGATTTTTTACCTTCAGCTTGATTCCAAGTTCCATTATACCAAATACCATTTTCGAAGTCGCCAGCAAACCAACTTCCATCTAACCAATAAGACGGTTCATTATCTGTATTGAAAACACCATCGTTCCAAGTTCCTAAAACCCAGATACCTCCACCAAATCGTCCTTTGTTCCAAGTCCCATCGTTCCAAATTCCTCTATACCAAGTTCCATCTTTCCAAGTTCCACCATACCATCTTCCATTAACCCAAGTTCCTTGATTCCATGTTCCATCAAACCATCTACCATTATACCAAATCGAGGCTGTAGGTGAAGTGACATTACCATATCTTACTTCAATTACTCTATCTTCGATATCTTTAGAATCCCAAATACCTTGATACCAATCACCTGAAATCCATTGACCGCTTATCCATTTACCACCGAACCATCTTCCACTTTCCCAAACACCTTTATACCATATAATTCCGGTATCTTGTCCAATTATTGCATCAGATATTTCAGCTTCAAGTAACCAAGAATATTTTTCATAAACTTGATTTAAGTCTAGTCCATCAATTAATCTAAATCTATATTTACTAAAATCCACATTGATAAGTTTAAAAGTTTTATTTGTTAAAACTTGATTATCGACACTCAATTCAATTGATTGTTTACCCATTTTATTTATACCAACATCAATCAAATCAACTGGGCTAAATTCTAAAAATGGATCTTGTTTAGAATACTTAACAAATCCAGAATCATTACCAGATAATGGAACATTACCATAAGGAAAGTCTAAATAAAAATTATACTCATCAACTACTATAACAGGATGATATCCAAAATAATTTTGATTAATTTGTTGAGAAGAAGCAGTTCCACCATTGAACTCTAAAACAACACTATCATTTGTTTTCAATCCGTGTTTTTCTGAACAGAAAATAAATAAGTTTCCACTAAAGTTTGCTGTATTCTTAATAGGAATTGTTATCTGTTCTTCCAGATTTAAGATATTCATTGACATCTCATTTTTATAATCTATATACATCATTGCAGAAAGAGATTGAAATGTATCAGTATCTGACAGTAAAACTTTAGCGTATGAGTCTGTTGGTATTTTAAAATTCAATTCCCTTTCATAATTGTAGAACTCATTTCCTGGAGGATAAACAATCTCTCTACGTTGAAATCTTCCTTTTTGAATGTTGTTCAACTCTTGTAAATCGTCACTAATTTGTTTAAGTTTTCTTCTTGAAGTAATATCAACAAAATAGTGAGTGTCTCCAATAGTATAATTTATATTTTTATGAAATTCTATAACATACAATTCATTAACAGAATCAAAGTATTTGTTTAAAACTAAAAGCCTTTCAGTAGTTGAACTAGGAGCTCCTGCTACATAAGGTGTATAATTCCAAAGAGAAATATCTACAAATGTATTTATGAAAATAGATTGCCATTCTAATTCTAAATCTTTACCAAATTTCAGTATATTTGAGGTTTTTTGAATCGGATTAAAATAGTTAGAGTAAGTTATACCATTACTTGATAAATAGACCACAGAAGCAGTGGCTATTCCAATTCCGTTTCCTGACATTGGTATACCTCTATAATCAGGCATCGCAAAATATTCTTTATCTGCTGTAAATTTAGGATTCGGATATCCAACATCATTTAATCCTTCTAAGTAACTTAAAATGTTGTATGTCGGAGTATATTTAAAATCCAAGAATCCTTCTGTATATGACATAGTAAATTTATTACCAGTTAAATAAACATTAGTTGCTAAGTTGTAATAAGCTGTATAGTTATTAAATTGAGGTGATAAATTTAAAATTCTATTATTTGAATATGTAACACCATAATTAGAAGTATCAACTTCTAAATAAGTTTCTGTGTAAAGACTTATGTCCTGTATGGAAATCCATTTGTATCCAGAAATAATTGGATCTCTTTCAACAACAGTAAAATCGAATTTAAATTGAGAAAATGAACCACTCAAAGTCAAATCAACGTGTTGAGGAACTGTTGTGCTAAGTGAAAAAGGAATACTATAAGTTGCTAACTCAACCCAACTTGAAGCCGAAAGTCCTTGAACACTTAAAATTGAATAAGAACCAGCAACTGCATAAGTTCCTGAACGATAATCATAAGAGAATGAGACATTAGTCACACCACTCATAGTCGGACTTATAATTGAGGCTGTCTGAGCTCCTGAACCAGAACTCGGAGATATTATAAGAGAGTTTACAGAAGACGTAGTAAAACCAGGAACAGTAAATGTTGATGTTTCGGATAAATTCTGTATCAACCAGTTAGAGTATGTCACTCCAGTTTCTGGATAAAGATTCACTGCCGTAATCTCATCGACATAATTTGATTGTAACAAATACGCTTTTGAAATTGGATGTTGATTGAATCTTGTTTCAAACTCATCTACATCCGAATAAACATTAAGATTTACTATAGATGCTGTATAACCTTTTAAATTTGTGATTATAGTATCATTAAACTCAGTAAACATATATATGTATTTACCACTAGTCAAATTTTTAATCTTATTTACAATGAAATTACCTTCAATATAAGAACTACTGAATCTCATTACATCACCAACTTTTACTGGATAACCAAAGTCACTAGTTTTGAAAATCATTAAGTATTTGTAAAGAAATAATTCATCATTTGCTGTAGGATTAGTTATAGCAGTCAATCCCATAGCATTGAATCTAGAAAGAAAATGATTAGATGAAGACCCTACTATGTCAGTAATTTTTGGAGCCAAAGGCAGAATAGATGATGCGGAACTCGTAATTAAAGTAATATTATTTAATGACTGAGTGGCAGAATAAGAGAATGTAGGTGAAATCAATACCATCGATGACTCATCAAGTGGATTAGTATCATCATAAAACTCAAATGTTTTTTGATTGTCTGTCCAATATGTCCACCAGTTGGTTTCGCTTTGTGTTAAATAATCAGGAAAAACAGCATCATAAGTAAGTGTTTCAAAATATAGATTACTATTACTTGAAAAAGATTTTCCTCTAAGATTTAATTCATTTGGTAGTCTATAATCTCCAAAATCAGTAAAGAAGTTTAACTTTGAAGCTGCGTCATAATCTAAAAATAATAACTTAGATTTAAGTCTATTTTGGAATGTCACATCTAAGTCAATAAAATTTAAACCTAAAGAGTATGTTGCATATCTATATAGTGATTCGTTACCACACATCAACAATTCTGTTCCATCATAGTCAAATAGTTCATTTGGAAAATATGAACTTTCAAAATTTGGAGTTGATGAAGTATAAGATATTGAATTAGAATACGAATTACCAATACCAATTGATTGAAAGTTAGATAAGTCAAAACTAAAAACTCCAGAATCTTGAGTAGACATTTTTATACCAGTGTAATAAAAACTAGTTGTTCCACCTCTTTTAGTTATATTTAAAATATCTCCAAAATCTCCACCTAAATCTAAATAAAGAAAATCAAATAATCCATTTGTTTTGTTAACATCATAGACTATAACTTTACTATCATCGGTAGTTATAAAAACAAGTTCTTTATCTGCAGGAATTGACTGTGTAAAATATTGAAAATTTAAATTCCAAGAACTCAATGTTGTATGATACAAATCATTAATATTATCAACAAGTAGATAATCATCGTCATCATCAATAATTTTTGAAATTCTTCTTCTATAGGCAGTCCAACCATTTATGGTTTCTTTAAACTCAATAAAGACACCATTTTTACCACCAATAATAAAGTTATTATTTTTATTGAAAATAACTTTTGTATAATAATAAGTGTCAAAGTCTCTTATTCTTAATCTTCTCCAATTATTGCCACTATCATCGGTTAAATAAATTGTATTTAAATCACCAACCACTACACCTCTTAAGTCACTATAAAAAGATATAGAACGAAGATTTATTGAATATTTATTGTCTAATTCTAAAGTAAACTTCTCAATTAAAAAATCGTGCTTTCTAACTCTAAGTAAGATACCAGTATCTCCACAAATCCAATAATATTTTGAAGTCTGAGAAATGCTTCTAAGATTGGTTTTATACTTATTAGCAATTAAATTAGAGATTCCTTTTTGATGACAAATAATAGTTCCAAATTCACCCACTGTAATTGTTCTTTCAGGAATTGAATAAGTAATTCCTTCTAGTGCGTAAGATTGTGTTCCGTGTTTGATTATATCATAATGATTTATTTCAAACAAATTGTTATAATTAACTTTATTTCTCAACATCCAGTTTTTGTTTTCAACAAACTCAAAAGGATCCCCAAGATCTATTGGGTAATAACCATCTTTTAATCTTGATAAGTGATATTGTCTACCACTATTTGTGTTACCTAATTTTACTACTACACTAAATCTAATACAATTTTCATAAGTTTGTAGCTCAGTAGATCTTACTAATATACCATTTTCAACTCTGTAAACACCATTCTCATCATTTAAGTATTCATATTCTATTGTTGATCCTAAATTTCTTAAAATTGTGTAATTTCCTTTAAAATAGACATTAGGGTCTATTGTATTAGCTAAGACTATTCTTGTCTTTTGGTCTTTTATTAAGACTCTATGACCCTCTAAAAGTAAGACACCATCAATAAATAAATTATCTATTTTAGCTCCAATTCCAGTAACATCAGTTGTTGTGGCTACATCAACCTCATTATAGTTTTTGATAAGATCATCAATTAATCTTTTTGGAGTAAATAAAGTTTTAAGAGACAAACCATATTCCCCTAAAAATTTATCATAGTAATTGATAGAGCTTGTAGGATTGATAGGTTCTGCATTAAAAGAAGGTATTAAAGTATTAGTATATTGAGAACCATCAATACTAATATACCAGTTTCTTGGTTTGTAAGAACCAATTACATCATAGATATTATTTAAATTGTTGATTGGTAAATAAGTAGCACCGCTTAAAGCTTTTGAATAGAACCTTACTAATGACAACTCTTGCAAATAGAATTGATAGTCATCATCTATCATATTGTCCATAGACATATTCCATTTATTATACTCTGAATTATATTCCCACATACTTATTTTTTAACTTTTAAATACCACATAGCTGTTTTACTATCAACACTAACAATAGATTTCAGTATTTTCACTTTAGACTTTTTAAGTATAATCTTCATCTCTTCAATGAAGTCATCATATTGATATATGTCATCAGCGTATTCTGCAATGTCAATTTTAAACTCGAACTTTTCTGAAAAAATCAAGTCATAAATTAATTCTTCTTTGTTTTTCACGTTGGAAGCTACCATTTTCAGTTTATATATTAAAACTTTTAAGTTCTTAATCAAATATAATGGGTAAAGAACTCTTAATGATATATAACCTATGAAACTAATTCAATTTTTTTTAAATCCTTTTGATGCGATTATGAAATGGAGAATAAAAAAACAACTAAAAGTTGACAAAAAATAATACTTTTTATGAGTAAATCTAAGTCTGAGTTAAATCGTGAAATTCAAGAAGGAGTTAACGATTGGGAATATAAAAAAAATATTCGTAAGAAAAATTCACTTACAAAAGAAGAATTTCAAAAAAATACTGTAAGACTATCAGATAAACAAAACGAACTTTACAAAGGTATTAGAAACAATATTCTAACAGTAGTTCATGGACCGGCAGGAACAGCAAAAACATTTGTTACCTGTTACACAGCATTAGCACTTTTAGCGGACAAAAAGATTGAAAAAATAATCATAACAAAACCAATTCAAGAAAGTGGTGAAAATTTAGGATTTTTACCCGGTTCTTTAGAAGATAAACTTCATCCATACAAACAATCTTATTATACAACTTTTTGTAAAATAATTGGAAAAGTAAATACTGATTTTCTTTTCTCAACAGAAGAGATTATTTTCGAACCTTTGGCTTATATGAGAGGTTCAACTTACGATAATTGTATTATGTTATTAGATGAGTGTCAAAACGCTTCTATCAAACAAATTATGCTTTGGGTTACTCGTTTAGGAACAGATTCAAGAGCAGTGATGATGGGAGACACTTCTCAATATGATGTAAGAAAAAAAGATTCAGGTTATAACGATTTCATCAAAATGGTTGATGGAATGAAAGACCTAAATCTTTTTGAATTTACAAATGAAGATATTGTTAGAAACAAATTTCTTATTGAGATTGCGAATAGATATGATAAATACCGTTCAGAACAGAAAGATTTTTAGAAATCATCTTCGTCTTCCCAGTCACCTTCTTCTGGCTCACTTTCTCTTTCAACCCTTCCACTACTTTGAACTAATACATATTCAAAGCTGTAATTTTGTGAATTAGAAAATCTACCTTTATATGGATCATAATATTTAAACGTATCAAGATAAGGATAGTAACTCAAGTCGTGATTATCTAAAATAAGATATAGATGTTTTCTGACTGGTTGATTATCAATATCTACATAGATTTCAGATTTAGCATTTTGTTCCCATTTTGTGAGATATCCATTTTCTTTTGCCCAGTTTTTAAAAACATCAACATCGTGGTCATAGACTGTATAAATTCTATCCATAAATTTATATTCTTCATCAGAATCAAATTCTTTTACCCCATCCCAAAGAAGTGCTCTTGCTCTAACATTACCATCATCAGAAAGTAACACAAGCATTTTAGCTTGATGATTTACAGCGTAAAGTTTCATAAATTTATTTCTATCCCTTTGTCGCATACAGGAATTCCAAAGAGTTCCATAACGACAACCATCTGGTTTAAAGTAATTATCTTCTAAATAATACTTTTTGATATCATCACCGGATACTATAATTAACTTTGATGGATCAAAATTAAAATAAGATTTATAGAAATTAACAAACTTTTCAACATCAGAATCTTTGATATTGAATTCTTCAAATGCATTTTCTGTAAGAAACTTTTTAATAAAACGACCTATTTTTATTGTTTGACGACCAACTCCATCACCAAATGGATCTTTTGATTGGTCTTCTTGAATGGATAAATATTTCTTTTTTGGTAAATAAGAAAGCGTGTCAATTGTGCCATCAACTCTTTTGATAAAGTTACCTTCTTCTTTTATCAATCCACTCATTCCGTGAATTAGAATTTGAGATATTCTCATATTATCACTTCTATATAAGAAGTTCACCATTTCATGGTCAAAAATAAGTCGGTTATACATTTTAATATATAGTTTATGAAGTTTATAGTTGAATTTAAATCCTTTTATAAAGTTGATGACGTTGTTCTAATCGAATACTGGTGGGATGATATGGTCACACCGGTAAAAATCTTAGAACAAACATCACCAAGAACAATCAAAATTAGTCATAATATTCCACAATCCAAAATAAAGAATGCTCCTGATGAAATCATTAAGACATCCGATATTATAGACCATGCTAGATAATATCAGCTTTTCCATCCTCATACATCTTATCTAATAGATAATCGTAAAAGAACTTATCATACTCTGTATTCATATCTAAGTATTGCTCTTTAATAATTTGCAATTCCCAATACTCTAAGCTATTATCAGTGAATTTTGACATAATCCAATCATATTTTGGATCTTTATTTGAAACAGTATCAATCTTCAAAAATTTTGATACCGGTTCAACATCATAAAAATCCTCGTAACTGTCATAAGCATATGACATATCCATCAATCCAGAACCTGTATCATAGTATGATTTTCCACTTCTACGAGTTCTTTTTCTTTTTTTCTTACCACGGTTTGAATGTAAATCTGACATACTATCACCATAACCCATACTACCGTCATAGTTACCATAGTCATAGTCTTCATATGCGTAATCTTTACGACCATATGTAGGATATGAATAATCTTTCCACTCGTGAGTTTTAGGATCTCTTTTTGTTGGAAGATTTTCCCAGTCAACTTTGATACAAGCCTCGGCTAAATCTGTCAAGTGAACAATATCTTGAGATTCATTAGTTGTGTGTTCTTTGTAATATCCAACAGAAACGTTAGTACACTCTGGGATAAGATGTGTAAACTCAGCAGAGTCGGTATAAACACCACCTGTGTCTTTTTTGTAAGACAAACTACGAGTTTGATTTAATTCTTTACAAAGAGCATCTGCGAAATCATCAGAACAACAACGAGAAGAAGATTGAAAAGTAATAATTGAACCAACATCACGTCGGTCAAATGAAATGATTCTATCATAGTTTCCTTTAAAGAAACCAAACTTAGCAGCGTTTCCAGAACCAATACATCCTACTTCTTCACCAATAAAAAAGTAATAAAGACCTGGAACATTATTTTTAATCATCCAAAGAAGAACTGTGATACCTGCTTTATCATCAGCTCCTAAAGTTGTTTTACCGTCTGTTTTAATTAAATTTTGGTCAAATACGTGTGTAACAGTGACATAATCTTTTGATACAGTATCTAAGTGAGCTGCGAAAATTGAACGACTTTCACCGACTTTGTAAAAGTAGTTTCCCCACTCATCTTTTTGCATTCCCTTTGGAAACAACTCTCTCATTGATTCAACAAGAACATCTTCTGAACCATAAGGAACTGTTTTAGAGGTCAATCTTAAAAATGTCTCAAACACAAAATCTTCTACTTTCATACTACAAAGATACGGAACTTTCTTACAAAATACAAATATTCTATGATAAATATGACATTGCATAATAAAAATATCAAAACAAACAAAATATTTTTCAATATATAACTTAGCTGTTCGCTACACTTATGTCGGGTATCAAATGGATGCCTTTGAGATTTAGAAATGAATCAAAGATATAGGATAAAATAAAAATGAATAACTATGGCAAAACAAATTGCAAGTAGCAATTCCAAGCCAGGAGCTTGGATTGTATCTCCTACAGACAAAGGGAGAAAATCAATTAAAAATGGAAAAGTCTTCCTAAATGACGGAGACGAATTCGAAATCGAATTATTTAATCCATTAACCGTTTCAGTTCTCGCTGATATCAAATTAAACGGTCAATCAATCTCAAAAACAGGATTAGTAATAAAACCAGGACAAAGGGTTTATTTAGACTGCTTTATTGATGATAGAAAAAAATTCAAATTTTCAACTTATGAAATTGAAAACTCTGGAGAAGCATTAGAAGCAACCGCTAATAATGGAGTTTTAGAAGTTTTCTTTTATAAAGAAGATGTTATTACTTTAGATAACTGGCAAAGAAGATTTGATAGAATAATTGTTGAAAAACATTATCCTTATAATCCTTATCCGTGGTATAACCCTTATAGAGTTTATTGTGGAACGTCTAATGGAACCGTTGGAACTATAAATACCGTACTTACTACAAACTCAAATAATAGTCTAATTGGAACAACTACAACATCAAATGGTATTTACTCAGCAAATAGCATAAATTGTAGTTATACTTCTGTTGTTGATTTACCTAATCTAAATATTGCTGGTTCAAATAATATGAATTCTATTAATTCAATTGAAACTGGTAGAGTTGAAAAAGGTGAAAAGTCTAATCAAAAATTCACCGAAGTTGATATGGAGTTTGAGAAACACTATATTGCTTCTACTATTATACAAATACTTCCTGAAAGTAGAAAACCAGCAGAAGTAAAAAATGTTAAGATTAACATAGAGTTACCAAATGGTGATTGGACTAAAAAACAAATAGAGGAAGCAAAAGAGGTAGTTCAAAATTTCTTATGGAAAGAAAATACCGAAGAAACACAAAAAGAAATGAATAATACAATTGAACTAATAAAAAAGTTGGGTGAGTTACACTCAGCAGGCATCTTAACAGATGAAGAATTCTCATCAAAAAAAGCAGAATTATTATCTAAAATCTAAAACAAATAAACGAACAGCTATAAATGAAAAGAGAGACTTAAAGTCTCTCTTTTTTATTTTATTAATTTAATCACATCTTCTGCAATTTCTGATTTATCTCTTCTAGTTCCATCATCATTATAAACCTCAACTATATGTTTTGATATATCTTTATTCTTTTTGTCTTCTTCAGTTGTTAGTGGAAATTCTTGGTCCCATCCTTTCTCCATATCAAGACCACCCCATCCTTCAACTTCAGGAACATTTGGTAACTCTTCTTTAGTTATAAGACCGGCTTCACCTTTTTTCATATCTTCAATCTTTTGAATATATTCTTGTTTCTTATCTTCTGGAATACTATTATCTTTTTTATAAGCATCTATTAATGTATTCATAAATCCAGACCATCTCTCATAATTTCCTTTTCTTAAAAATTCTTTTGATTTTTGGTCACTTAATGATGGCATTAAAAGAATGACATTAGGATAATCCTCTAAAAGTTCTTTAACTCCATCATTATAAACATGACCACCACCAAAATCTAATATTGAAGGAGTGTTATATTTTTCAAAATCTTCAGACAAAACAAACTTAACTAACTCAAATTCTTTTCCATCTCCATGTCCAAATTGTTCTTGTAGTTCATCAAGTTTAACATACTCAATTCCTAACTTTTTTGAAATTTCTTCAGCAACAGTTGATTTACCAACAGTTGGTGGACCAATTAAAATAATTCTGTTTTTACCAGTATAATTATCATCTTTTGGTATATCGAATCCTGGAAGTGATTCTTCCATAAAATCTTCATATAACTTTAGATATTTCATATTATTATATATTAAAAATAATCTCTGATTTTTATATATACTTTTATGAAACATTTAAGAAAAATAAACGAGTGGAAAAGCTCAGAGGATGAAAAACTTGATGCCGATAACATAAGAGAAATAGAAGATATTTTTCTACCATTAAAAGATATGGATTGTGAAAAATTTGAAATTGAGGTTGATGGACATATATCTCAATCTTATAATATAAAATGGACTTTTCCAATTAGTTTGAGTATAGGATCATATCCAGATAAAGTTACTTCAGAATCAATAAAAGCACACAAAGATAAACTTATGAGATTTAATAAAACACAGGAAGAAACTCATGAGATATTAGAAACATTAATAGGAATGGGATATGAAATCGCTTATTATAGAGTTGAACAAAGCGTTGACGGTAGAGCTAATTCTATATTTAACTTCTATATTAGAATGAGTAGAGTAAATTAATATGAAAAAACTTAAAAAATATTTAGAATTTATAAAAGAGTCATTAGAAACCAGTTCTATCTGGAAAATTGATGAAAATAAAATAAGAGAATTTCTTATTGAGTTAGAAGATGCTGATTATATTATTTTAGTCACTTTTGGATTTGTAGGAGAAAAAAAGGAGTATTTTTATAATAGACCAACAGAATATACTGAAGTTTTTACTGAGAAGATATTAGCAAATGAATTAACAAACTTAGCAATAAGTATTGAAATACAAGCAAGATCAAAGACATCAAATGTTGATGTTACAGATGACTTTTTAGCAGCACTTAGTGCAATAGAAATGGAATGTGATGCTGATATCGAATTATATGATAACGGTGGAAAATTAAATCCAGATGACTTACTTATAAAAGGTGGAATTTTCACAGGAGTTGAACCAGAAGATGAATATTCAGGGACTGAAATTGAAGGTTCTTTATTTGTATTTGTGAAATTCAATACTCAAATAAAATTTAACCCTAAACAATTAGCCGATTTTTATGGATGGAAGTGTGACGAAGAAACAGAAGATAACATATATGTTCATGTTGATTTAGAAGATATGGCAGATTATATTCTTACTTATAAATGCCAATGGGAAAAAACTTTAGTAGCAGGCAGTGAAGCACTTTGGGACCATTATGATATATCAGGTTACTATCAAGATATTAATTCTTTATTTGAATATACATTAGATAAAGAGAATGGAGATCTTCTAATAAAATCTATTATAAAAGAGGCTGGTGGATTAGAAGATATTAAAAGACATATTGGAGATGAATGTGATAATGATGTTTATGATAAAGTAAAAGAAATGTCAGAAGAAGAACTAATAGATTATCTCAAAAACAACTTCACAGAAAGATATAAAGATACACTAAAACAATTAGGAAAAAATTCAGAGATTTACAAAGATATTAATCACACAGTTGCAGATTGGGAATTATCAGCTCACGTTCATGATAACTATCAAGAGTTGTTAAGTGAATTTGATAAATGTGTTAGTGATGAATTTAAATTCACTAAGTTTGAAAAAGAAGTAGAAAAAAGTTGGAAATCAAAATCTACTGACGGAAATGAAGTTATACACAAATATACTGAAGAAGAAACTTTCTACAGAATTCAATTTGATAATAAGTGGATTGAAGACACAAATGATGAACGTGATGATGACCAATTCTATGGACTTACTTTAAGAAGTATATTTAGAGAATATTGTGAAACTTTAGAAAGATATGATTTAAATCCTAGATTTTCTGATTATGGTGATGTTGATTCAAAAAAAATGAACTCTGAAATAAAGGCAATACTTAATAAGTTTTTATCTAAATAATTATTGTCTTAAATTCAAATACTCTTTTAATTTCATCAACATATAATCAGTAATTAAATCAGATGAGTTTACAGAATTTATAAATTTGATATCAACTTTTACTGACTTACTAATTCTTTCTTCTTCAGAACCATCACCTTTTGGTATAACTTCGTGATAATCTCTTTCATTTAGTGGTAAAATAAATGGATGATATCTGTTAGTGTGTCCTTTACTAATATAAAGAGGCTTTAATTCTTCTTCAATTGTGAAATCTTCTCTTAAAACAATTCCTGCTTCCTCTTCTAATTCTCTTAAAAGTGCCATTTTAGGCGACTCACCTGTTTCAATACCACCACCTACAACAGTTGCATGAAATTCTTGCCCATCTACATATTTAAATGTTGGAATATACTCATATCTTAAAACCATTTGATTTGATTCAATTAGATAAGGAATACAAACTACACAGTCTTTTTCTTTAATTAAAGACCAGTCTTCATATTTTACTACTTTAATTTTATCATCTTGATAAAGTATTTCATCATCTGGTTCAGTGAACTCGTTTTTAGGTTTAAGTTTTGAGAATTTTTCCATAAATTATATATTAATTTATCATTTTAGAAAAACTATTGTTTTCAATACAAAGATTTATCTTTTCAATTACCATTTCTGAAGTTATTTCTGTAGAACATTCATAGTTTTTATTTCTTGGACAATATGACCAGCCATTTTGACTATGATTAGGAACATCAATGTCATTCCAACAAGAATTACATACATTTGAATTAAATACTCGATAAGGATTAGAAAACTCACTATCTGGATTGGAAAATCCACTAATCATAACAACTGGTTTTCCTAATGCCCAGGCTAGCCAAGAAAGTCCAGATCCAAGACCTATAAAAAAGTCACAATGTAATAAATCAGTAATTCTTTCCTGTAAAGGAAAATCTCCTGTTTTATTAATAACTCTAATCGGAGCGGAATTTATATAACCATCTTTTCCAAAATGGTCATTTTTATCTATACATAAAACATCATAACCTATTGAATTAAGATAATCAGCAACCTCTTGCCATCCTGTTTTATTATTCCAATACTTATATTGTGCAGTGCTTTGAACTCCTATACAAACATAAGGTTTTTGATGAACTCTTTTTGAATCTTTAACCCATATTTTTGGTTTTTCTTCTTGATAATCCATACCCAACATATCAGAAGCAACTTTTGATAAAGTAACACTTCTTAAACTGGGAATTCTTGAGTAAAAACCTAAATCAAAACTAGCATAATAACATTTACAAGGTGAGTAAAAACAAAAAAAGTTTTTACAAGAACTATTTTTTAATCCAGGAATTATAGTGTCTTCTCCTCTATCAGGATTTGGGGTAGCATCTGAAAAAGTTATATTTGAATAAACATTTTCAAAAAGTTCTTTGAATGCACAACTAACATATAACTCACAATTATGCAATTTTTGAAATCTATCTACTTGAGCCATCCAGGCTATACAATCACCTAAAGCATGACTATCAAAATTGATTTTGACTTTTTTACCATCTAAATTCATTTCATCAGAAAAAATAAGTTCGTTTTCAAAATAAACTTTAACATTATATCTGATAAATCTAAAATTTATAGAATGTTGATCATAACTTGTAAGACTTTCATTAGTCAAAACATTTAATATCTCATTGTGACCATCTGTAATTACAATGTTATAGGTTCGATAGTTTGGACATATAATTTGAATATGACACCCATCACAATAACTTACGGATATTTTAGGATTCATTTTAATTTATATAAATTAAAATGAAATTGGTTTATTGATAATATTAGTACTTATAATTTTTAGTAGGTTTTCTAGACTTTAATTGACTCTTAATATTATTCTGTTCTGTAGCACCTAACTCTAAACGAGCGTTTGCTCTTTTTAAGACAACACCTTCAATCATATCAATCGGAGTATATTTATCAAAGAATGATTTGAAACCATCACGATATGATTTAACACGATAAACATTTGTAGAAATTGAATAAAGATAATCCTTCTCAGAATCGATTTGATCATAAAGAGTGTTAAGTAGATTAACTCTTTCTTCAAAGGTTTTACCAACTAAGTAATCTCCATCATAACAAAGAATATCAAAAATAACAAACTTATGATTAAACGGTTGTCCTGTTTCATCAGATTTAGACTTGTTGAGATATTCACCATTCAAAATCATCCAACCGCCATTACCTCGGTAAAGGTTTTTTACTTCTACATCAGATAATTGAAAATTAGTAAGTCTTTGATTGTGTCTATTCATAACCATAATCTTTTGACCATTGGTAAAAATAAGACAGTTTGAGCCATTAAGTTTTGGCTGACAAATAAGAGTTCCGTTATCCCAGAAATTTAAATCATCTGGAGATATTGCGTTCTTGGGTCTTGGGGGAAAAATATAACGATAATTAATATACTTTGGCATAACACAAAGATAGTAAAAGATTGACTAAATATCAAATTTTGAAAAAATAATTTCTAAATCTCTATAGTGTTTATGATTACGAGACATTCTCATTTTAACTGAAATGATTTCTAATGGATGTTGAATTTTTAACTTAACTTCTTCAAATTGAAATTCAATGTATTTTGTTCCCAAATCTTTGAAGAAATCAACCTCATATCTTCTCTTTTTATAGAAAAATCCTCTTTTAAAATCAAATAAAATATATCCAAGTCTGTTATCTATCATTCCAGTCTCTGGGTCACCATATGTTTCATTTAGATAACCAGAATATCTATCAGTATCTTTTATTAAAATATCAATATCAGATATTTCTCTATCAATTAGACCAAAAAGATTAAGTGCTATAGATCCAGTGATGATATCATTTGTAAATTTCTTCTTAATAAGAAGAAGTTCATTATAGTATTTTTTTATTGACTTATTAGAAATACTAAATTGGAAATCACCCGAGATTAATTTCAGTTTTAAATCTCTGAATTGAGGAACTAAATCTATCTCGTAAGATGATTTTATATAAATTGCCATAAAAAATTGATTAGAGGTTGGGGGTAGGAACTAACTACCGTATTCACTTTTGCGAAGTGACACCTAAGATCTCGGTCACCCAACCGTATAAAGATTATACTAATCCTTCTTCTTGAAGTTGAGACATTAATTCTTGATACTGATAGTCCTGAGCCATTGAAATTAAATCAGAAAGTGACTCAAAGTCATATGCTGGATTTTCCAAATAGTCATTAATTGTTGAGTTGAAGTCCATATCTTTTATATTTTAACAAAAATAGTCAAAATATAATTATTGACCTAAAATACTGTCAATATTTTTTAATCTCGTTATCAATTTTGAATGTTTTGAAACACTTTCAGCAAGTTTTTTACATTCAGACTTAACAAATTCTAAATCTCTATAAATTCCACCACCATAATTTGTTGGTAGATTAGGACAAAGGTCACCAGCGTGTGCACAGTCAAATCCAATTTTCCAAGAGCTCTCATCACTATCTGCATAAGTTAATCCACCATGTGGAATATAATCTAGAATTATTGAAATTTTATCATAGTCCAAACCATAAAGTGTATTGTCTGAATTTATAGATACATATCCACAAAGAGCACCGAGACCATTTCTGATGATTTGACAATCAATTTCTACACCATTGAAATTGTGTGTGAATTGATGAAAGTCTCCTTCTAATTTTATTTTTTGTTCTAAATTTTCCATTATTCAAAAATATCTTTTCTAAAATTCATCGTTCCATCTGGATTTAGAGTGCAGATAAACTGGAATTGAGTTTGAAATAAGTTATCAATTTCTTTATCTTCAATAAAGTCATTATTCAGACCCTCAAAAATTGACCAGTTTTCCTTAGATACAAAATCACAACTATAAGACTGACAAACTTTTACCACCAAATACTCCTTACTATAGACATTTAAGTTAAGTATTTCACCAGGTAAATATGTTATTTCCGACGTAAAAGCTACTTTGTTTCCATTTTTAATTAAATCAAAATAGTTAAAAATGCCTCTTTCAAGAAATTCACTCCTGAAATAACTATTATTTGTTGGTAAAAAAATAGATTCTTTTGATATATCTACATATTTCGCAAAATTTAACTCATCAAAAGAAGGAATATACTTCCAAGTTCTACCAGTATCGTTATCAAATCCAAAAAAGTTTCTTAGACAGTCGAGTAAAAATTGATATGTTTTTGGAGCTTTAAGTTTTAGAGATGCCAAACCTGTTCCATATCCACCATCCGAAAACACAATCTGATTTCCAGACATTTGAAGATGTTTGATATGTAGAATATCTTGTAATATTTTTTGAGTATTGAATTCATATTCAGTATCTGAATAAAAAGAATCATCTGAATTAGATGGTATTTTCTTAGTTCTAATTCCGCAAGTATTACTACAATTTCTTATTATAGCTTGTCCTCCAGTTCCTAGTCTTAAGTCATTATCACCAAAAACAAATATCTTATCTGGATTACTTTGCACGTCACTGATTTTCCAAAATCCTTCAAAAATTTCAATTTTTTTCATTATTAGTCTTATATTTTATATGTTCAAATATTGTAGGTCTTGACGGAATTTCAAATTTATCTATTCCAAGTAGATAGTCGATTTTTTTTTGTCTCAATATACTCTTTGGGTAGATTGACATCATATCAATATATCTACCGTGAAGTGGATAGTGACTTCTCCATGAAGTCCATCTACCAAAACTTTTTGATAAATAAATCACCTCTTCACCGGATTGTTCTAAGTAATCATAGGTCTGACAATGATCATAATTTTCACAATAAGAACGACCACAATTATCACAGTAATTGTAGTAGTTGTTATATTCACCGTCATACCAATAATAAAAATAATCGATGTAATCATCATGATTATCTTTATCAATATTCTTACCTATTATATCCCACTTATTCTTTCTCATCTATTAATTTACTCAATCTCCAATCTCTTACATTAATCTTAAAATCATCAAACGAATGAGAATTAGACATTATTTCTATTTTAGTATTTATTTCCTCTATCAAGTCTTTTATTTCAGCATCTCTTACTCTACCCCAACCATCATAAATGCAAACTATTTCATCTCTATTTGATGCGACAAACCACATTGATGCGTTTTTATAAATATCTAAATGTTTTTGAGTCTGTTGTAAATACTCAATACTAGATTGACGACTTTTATTTGAAGTATTTACATAAACCACAAATATAGGGTTATCTAAATCTAATTCTTGAGTTTTCTCAGATTGAAACATACTTTTCTCTTTTATATCTTAAAAAATATAAAAAGTTAATCCATATGTCTAACATCTTTGTGAGGAGCTTTAGACTGACCACTGTGAGTCCATAATCTAGCAAAAGGAGTAGAGAAGAAATTATTGTAGATTAATGTATCATCTATATGTAAATCAATTCCATTTTCTTTACAATATTTAGCTTTAACAGAATCCCAGTCTTCATTTTTAAATTTTTTCTGGATAGTACCGTCGGGAAATTGAACTTTACCGATTACTTCAGCATCCGATTCCTTTAGGTAATCATAAACTGAAAACTTATGTGTCCACTTAATTCCAAAAGTATTTAACATTGTCTCAAATTCAGAGTCCCAACGACCACCAGTTATAATATGAACTTCACCTCCATTCTTAATAAATGAATCTGTTAGAAACGAAAAAAAATCAGGCATTGCGTCTACCACACCGTGTATATCCAAACCAAGTTTAAATTTACCACCAGCACTTTCATTCACCATTTCAGTAAATCTTTTCATTGATTGTATATATTAAAAATTAGAATAATTTTCTTAATACTCTATCCAATTTAGCATCTCTAATTTCTTCTGTAGTAAGTTCAACATCGGACCAATCCATAATGATGATAAAAATTATTGCAGGTAGGATATAAATTAAAAAATTAATAAGTGTTCCAACAAATATACAGACTACGACATTGAAATCAAAATAATTTGAAACTTGATATATTGAGAATAAATTAATTAAAGATAATATTAATGAAGCTACAAACATTTGTCTTTTTTCTGATTTAGAAAACTCTTCATTCCACATATAAAGTAAAAAAAATTGAGAGATAAAAGAAGCAATAAAAGAAATTTGAAGAGAACCTAAAATTATCTCCCACTTTTTTAATTTGAATAACTTTCTTAGTTTATATAATAACATTATTGTAGAATATTTTCAATTTTTCTATCTCTCATAAATTGCAAAATATGGCTAGGTTTTTCATTAAAACTACCCAAAATAAAACTTAAAAATATTTCTAACTGAAAATCATTTTTATCCCCAAATGTTTTTAAACTAAACTGACCAAAGTTTTTACCAACCATAGCATGAGAACCCATTTGTGATAAACTAAGTTGAAATGAACCTCTTTCATCATTTATGTAAATTTGTAATTTATCTAAATAAGCAGGTGAGTACTTTTGAGATGTAGAGTCAGTAATCATAGAAAAGGTGTCTAATGGACCAGAACCATCAGATTGATAATTTTCTTGAAATCCCAAAATTTTAATAAAAAGTATGAATTCTTGTTTTGTCATTTAAATGCAATTTTAAGGTTCCATATTATAACAAAAATTATGTGAATTGTTTCAGGAATTGCTAAACCCGTAAATAGTGAGAAAAAAAGTAGAGGAATTGTAATCATTCCAATTGAAATCAACATTCCATCTCTCCAATCTTTATACTGTAAAGTTTTTCTATTTATATGTGTGTGTATAAATATTACAAGTGGATAAATAAAAAAGTAGGTCCAAGCTGAAAACATATGAATTACTCCCCAACTAAGATTGAAAAATCCAGTAGCAAAAAGAGCTATTGACACAAATCCAAACATAGAATAAGAAAACCATTTCCAACGGATTCTATTACTTTTTTTTATATACAAATAGGAATTGACTAAGGTAGAAATAGCTAAGCCACAAAGAGCAGTGTTCCACAGGTATCCAATAATTCCAGATTTACCCCATTCAGAAAGTTGAATTTCAGTTATTTGAAAATTTGTTGTTTTCCAACAAAGAATAAAAACGGCAAAAAAGAGAACAATTGCTCCAACAGTTTGAAATCTACGAATCATATTGATGAAATTTTCTCTCATTAATATGATATATTAAAACGAAAATGTTAATTTAAGAAAGTTTTACTATATACGTCTCGAATTGCTTGTATACCATTCGATTTTATTTCACGAGTTCCAATTCCAGCAAAGTTTTGATAAGTAATTTTAGGACACTGACACTCTACATAAGAAAGTGAAGAATAAGACCATCTAAACCACTTATCTTTAACTTGGTCAAAAACATAAACTTCTTTTTGATTATTTATTGCCATTTGACAAGCGTATCCGGTTCCACCATCAACCATATCATATTTTCCTTTATTATAATAACCTTTTGGATTTTTTTGACCAACTTTTACAATAGTCCCAATTGCAATTATTTGTTCTGAATATTTTACTTGAGCCCAGTTTCTGGCAAGTAAATTCATATATTTATGAATACCGTATCTATTAAGCCACTTATTTGCTTTATTGATTTCTTCTACACCTTCTTTATAGTCCTGTTCTGAAATTTCTACCTTATTTTCAGAGACATGATATGCTGTTTTATACGAGTAAGCTTTAGTAGTAACTGAAAATTCTTTTCCAATATTTTCCCATTCAGTGTCAGAACCAACTGCTCCACCTGAGTGACAAACTATATTGTTTAAGTCTAATTTTTTTGTATCGAAAATATCAATCATTTAATAATCCTTTTAGTAGAAATTCTCTATTTAGTTCAGTGTTTTTGTCAAAAATTACATCGATTTCTGAGTATCGAACATTGTTGATAAATCTATTCGAAACTGTAATTTTATACTTTGAATTTAGATAGAATGGATTAACATATTTTATAAGTAATACACGAGCTGTGTCTATATTAGTAACATCCTCTTGAAAATGATACGTTTTTAACTTACTACTTTTGTTTTCTAAATATAAATTTACTTCTGTCATATTTTAAAATTACTCATAAATTCTTTTTATTTTTAATACCCTGTTTTGAACTCTATAGAATTTTTTCTTTTTGTCAGAATATTCATTTTGAAACTGTATCAAATTTTTATTCAATCCATAATATGAATTTAATTGAATCTTCATTAATAGTAGTTCATTTCTTAATTTATTCATGATGGTCAATTTGATGAATTTCTTTTTTGTCCATAATTCTTGTAATATCACCAATATTAAATGGTCGATATTCTCCAAACATTCTGTAAGCAACATCCACTCCTACATCCATAGAACGACCCCAATCTTCAATTGAACCATGCGAGTGACCATAAAGATGAATCACACCTTTGTGACTTCCATTCCAAACTCGGTGTGAATAGTGTGAAAGAAATAACTTTGTTTTCCCTATTTCTAAATGTAAAACATCTTGAACTGATGAAAAAAGTTCTGTTGGGATAAATGAATCATCGTGAAATTTAACCTCTTTATCAACTATATGTTGGTCGTGGTTTCCTAAAATAAGATGAATGTTTTGACAAACAATAGAATCTCTAAATAATTTTATGTTATGAATACCTCCAAAACTCCAATCACCTAAGTGATAAAGCACATCATCTTCTTTTACATACCTGTTTATACCATCAATAAGTGCCTGGTTCATTTCCCAAACACTATCAAAATTTCGATACCCTCTTTGCCAACGAGATACATTTGGACCCGCGATATTTGTGTGTCCATAGTGTGTATCCGATGTAATCCATATATTCATATTACAAATATAGTTATTTAAAATAAATTACCAAAAAAATTTGATAAACTTATATTAGTTCAATATATAAAACATAAAAATTATCTCTTTTAATGCAAAAATTATCATCAGAAGTAGGTCAAACACCACTTCTTAAAATCTCAGACAGAATATTCGCAAAATTTGAAGGTCAAAATCCAAGTGGTTCAATAAAAGACAGAATGGCAACTTATATAATCAATGACGCTGAAGAAAAAGGATTGATAAAAAAAGGAGACACTATAATCGAGGCAACATCAGGAAATTCTGGAATCGCATTTGCTTTTTTAGCATCAGAAAGAGGTTATAAATGTATTATTATAATGCCTTCTAATATGTCTGAAGAAAGAAAACAAATGTTGCGTTTATATGGAGCAGAATTAATTGAAGTTGAAGATGGTAAATTTGATGATGCGATTGCATTAAGAGATAAATTAGCTAAAGAAAATGGATATTTTAATCCAAATCAATTTCATAACCCACTTAATATAGAAGCACACTTAAAAGGAACGGGTGTTGAAATTTTACACCAACACACAAGTAAAATTTTGGCCTTCATTGACGGAACAGGAACTGGTGGAACTCTAATGGGAATATCTAGAATTCTTAAAATGTATCACCCTAATATGAAAGTAGTAGCAGTTGAACCAGCAGAATCACCAGTTATGTCCGGTGGTCAACCAGGTCTACACGGAATTCAGGGAATCGGTGATGGTTCTAAGTTTCTTGTTAATTTAGATGAAGTTGATGATATCATAATTATCTCAACCAAAGAAGCTATTGAAAGAGCAAAGAGATTATCAAAAGAACAAGGTCTTTTTGTAGGAATATCATCTGGAGCAAACATATTAGCAGCTGAAAGATTCTTAGAAAAGAATACCGAATTAGAAGGAAATATCATCACAATTCTTTGTGATAGAGGAGAAAGATATCTCTCTTGTTTTTAAAAAAATATATTTCATATTTAATATATAAATCATGAAACATTTAAAACTATTTGAAAACTTTGAAGATAACCAACCAGTGATAAAAACATTGGAAACAATATTGAGTTTAGTAAAATCTGGTAAAAGATTAAGTTCAAAGTTAAACGGTGGGACTGTTATGGATTTACATGACAGATGTTCTGATCCACAAGTTATGGAAATATTAATGAATGCAGTCGATGTAATTTCTCATGAAATCGAGGGAACTACTATTAAAACTTCCGACTTTATTGACACAGATGAATTAGAAGGATTGATTAGAATCCTAAAAGCTAATCCGGAAAAATCAGAGGAAGGAATGAAAGTTGAAAGATTTTCAAAATTTGTTAAAGAATCACACACAAAAAGTGTTCATATCTCTGATGATGAAATGAATCTTTTTTCACAGGAAGCAGCTCTACAAGAGCTTATCACAAATAAAAAGATAACTCTTAAAAATAAAGAAGTTCTTTTTGATGAGAATGATGAAGAGACAAGAGATTTATTAGATCAATATTTAGAAATGCCAGGAAAATAATTGAAAGACCAGTTTAACTGGTCTTTTTTGTTTTTATATAATTTTTTAAATTTTCATATAGTATTCTATAAATATCATCTATTTGGTTATATTTAATTCTAATTAGATTAATGTAATTATCTTCACAGTAATCAGTTTTTATTTTATCATTATTTTTTAATTTTTCAAAATATTTAACACCTCCAAAAAATTTAAGTGGTTCATAGTGTTGAATACCATCGAATTCTATGACTACTCTGTACTTTGGTAGATAAAAATCAAATGGTAGTTGAAAAGTATTTTTACAATCTAAAAATTTATGTTGTCTATAATATGAAATTTCATTCTTGTCTAAATATTTAGCAATTTCTTTTTCACCTCTTGACTCATTACATCTAGAACATCCATTTCCTTGTAGATGTGATAGTGGATTTTGATTAAAATCCCCATGAACCGGACAAGTTATTATAACCTTAATTTGATTTTTAACATAATTTGTTTTATCATATGAAAACTTAAAATCGTGAATTATATTAGCCTCTTTAATAAACTGTTCAGTTGTTTTTCTAACAGCTAATTTTATATTTTCCGGCGCACCATTTAAATGTCTATGTGGTGTTTGTTCAAAAATCTCACCTGTTTTATTATAAATTATTTTGACTTTTTTATTTGAATTTTTATAATCAACTAATGAGTAATCATATCTATCTTTACCCCACTTATCTTGAGCTCTTTTAATAAACCAATCTTTATTCATGTTTAATTCAGGAGCTGATATTAGATGAGAAACAGCTCTTTGTTCAAAAACAACACCATCATATATCACTTTAATTGGCTTTAAAGCACCTTGGTAATCCGTAAGCGTGTAATCATATTTTTTACCCCATATTTCCTCCGCTTCTTTAATAAATTCTTCATTTGTCTTTGTTGGTGTGTTTTTTTCAGGACATCTACCCAATGTAATATGTTTAACTACTTTTTGTTTATATAAAACTCCATTATAAACTATATCTATATCATCAGTTGATAAAACTTTATCACTAAGATTAGGATATTGATATTTATAGCCGTGTTTTTCTCGAGCTCTATCTAAAAATTCTTGTTTTGTCATATACTATATATTAGATTATATATCCTCCCTTCATTTTTAATTGTGGTATTTATAAAAAATAATGAAAGGAGGAAAGAATAATTTTATATATAAAGTATAAAAAAATAATTTTTAAAAATGGCTAAAAAGGAAACAGGAAAAAAATTCGAGTTTAGTAAAGTAGGAAGCATTTTAGACAACATCTCTAAAAGTGTTCCAATTGTTATTGAAAAAGAGGTCAAAGAAAGAACATTTATTTCAACTGGATGTTATTTATTAGATGCAGCACTATCAGCAAAGTTAGTAGGTGGTGGTATTTTAGGTGGTCGTATATTCGGACTACTTGGAGAATCAGGAGCAGGTAAATCGTTTATTGCTTATTCAATCTGTAAATCAGCTCAAAAAGATGGATATTCAATTATCTATATTGATACTGAAAATTCAATTGACTTAGAAGGTATTACAAAATTTGGAATTGAAAATACACCAGATAAACTAAGATTGATTAGATCGAACAAAGTTGAGGATATAAACATAGCAATTACTCAATTATTAGATGAGTTAAAAGACGCTAAACTTGGTGGTTTTGAAATTCCTAAAATTTTAATAGTATTGGATTCTATTGGTATGATGTCTTCTAATAAAGAAAAAGAAGACCTTTTAAAAGGAGCAATGAAACAAGATATGACAAGAGCAAAGGGATTAAATGCTTTATTTAGAAGTATTAGTTCAGACTTAGGATACCTTGATATTCCTATGGTTTGTTGCAACCATACTTATCTTTCTCAAGATCTTTTTCCAAAAGAAATCTCAAAAGGCGGTATGGGGCTAGTATATTCTGCTTCGGTTTTAGGTTTTTTAAGTAAATCAAAATTAAAAGATGGAAATGAAGATGAGATGGACTTAGGTCAATCAGGTATTTCAGTTTTATTTAAAACTCAAAAAAATCGTTTAGCAAAACCTAAGAAAATTAGATTTGATATCTCATTCTTAAATGGACTAAATAAATATAGTGGTTTAGACGCTTTCTGTAGACCTGAGTTCTTTGAACAAATTGGTATCGCAAAAGGTAAAATGGAAGTTGATAAGAAAACAGGTGAAATGACTTTCCTTCCAGGTGGTAACAGATGGTATATCAATCATTTAAATAAATCAGTTACAACAAAACAATTATTTACCCAGGAAGTATTTACCGAAGAAGTTTTGGAAAAAATGGCACCAATTGTAAATGATTACTTTAGATTCAAATCATTGGATGAAATTGAAGAAACTGAAAAACAGTTCAATGAAATGATGGGTGATGAAGAAGATGATACAAACGGATTTACAGATGCATCTGATGCAGATGATATCTTTGGATAAAAGTTCAAGAGTACTTTAACTCTAAAAAATAAAATAAATCAAAATGACTAAGCAAGAAATTTATGATCAATTAAAAGCTTTGTGGACTGAGTTTGAAACAAACCATGCTGCAACATCTAAAGTTTCTGATACTAGAGCTCGCAAAGCGTTAGGTGAAATCAAGAAATTGGTTACTCCTTACAGAAATGCATCTGTTGAAGAAGCTAAAAAATAATTCAAATTCAATGAAACACAAAATTAAGGAGATATTAACTGAGAGAAATGTCAATATTGAAAACTTTTCTATGGAGACACTCTATAAAGTAGGAATGGAAAATGTTAAAGATAACATTGAATTCTATTTTGATAAGCCTTACACTTGTGAATCAGTAATAAAAGAGTTATTTATTCGGGGTATAATTAGTTATATCCAACAAAAGAAGTTTCCTTATTTAGAAAAATAAGGTGGTGGAAGTTTCGGAGAAATTCGGACCCTAATAAAAGAAACCTTCAGATTATTCTGAGGGTTTTTTTATTTTATATCACAAACAAATTCTTCAAATTTGTAATTGGGAAATGAATCAACATATTTAATAATAACATTTACCGGAAAACCTACCCACTTTTTTACAACATTAATTAGTTCTATTTCTTTTTCACCAAGTGGATTACAAATAATACTTAATTCTAATTCATCTATTTTAGTTTGAACCATTTTAAATCTTTTAATGCCAAAAGATTCATATTCTAAAGATCCTATTTGTGGCCATTTTTTATCACCATTTGGTAGAAGCATCATATTTCTGACACGACCGTGTATCTTTTTAATAGTTTGTAGACGGCGACCACAATGACACTCTCCTAATTCAATATGATCTCCATGTTTATATCTTCTTAAATATTTATTACTTTTAGTAGTTATAATTAAAGCACCATCTTCATCTACTTCAACTATTTGATTTTCCATAACATGATAAACATTAGGATTATCAGGACATAATAGTGCAATGATTCCACATTCTTCACTTGAATATGCTTTTCCACCGACTTCTCCAGTTCCTTTCCAATCTATGAAATTTGAGATTTTAGTTGTATCTATTTGTTTGAAAACTGATGGAAGACAGTGTATATAGTGAGGGTTTTTTTCTTCTAGCCATTTTTGTAATTCAGAAATTGGTAATAAGTCATTTGTATATGTTAAACCCTGAATTGGTTCGATTGTGTGGGGCAATCCCCAACCTTGTAAATCACTTAATTTATTACCGGCTTTTATAATAGCTATATTTTTTGTAACATCCCATTTGAGCCATCTAAATTCTCTTATAGTAGAAACAATATACCAAATATAGTCTCTGTATGATTTACCAACTGTTACTGGCTCACCAGTTGATCCAGAAGTTTTAGAAATACCAATGTTTTCTTTCATTTCAATATTTCTTAAATCCTCTCTTGTCATTATATTCGATCCACTTATCATATTGAAATCTATTTCATGATTCCATTGAGCATTTTCTATAAAATCAAGTAAAAATTTGACATCTCTATTTACATCCTTTTGATTCAAAAGTGCCATACATAAAATGAATAATTTTCAAAAGGTATTGTGATTGTTGGTTTAATAATAAAATCGTATTCAGTTGGAAAATTATCAGCAATTCTCATAATAGGCAACTTTTTTGTAAATGTTCTACAAATAAAAACTTTACATTTTTTAGAAGCCATTAGTATTAAAGCATCTGCTAACTCTTTAGTAAATGAAAGAACACCATCACCAATAATATTATCGTAGTAAGTATCATTATTTAACCAGTCCTGTTTGATAACTGTTTCAGCTTCATACCAAGGATCAATATCCATTTGAATATTACTGATATCAATTAATTTTTTTGTACAACCTAACATTAGTGTAGTTCCTTCTACCATATTTTTTTCGTAGATTTCAACATCACTATCATCAGGTGATAATGGTCTTGGTAATTCAGATGCCCAGTAATCTTTTTTTACTTCATTTTTAGGGAAATACACTGTGTTAACAAATACCATTCTTTCATTTGAGTTAAATATCAATTGTTTATGTGGTATATAATTTAAAGACAACATAAAATCATTATAAACCACTGCTCTAGTGTCTATTTCTAAGACAATTATTGGTTTATCTCTTTCAATAATTTCTTTAGCTCCTTTTAAAGCATCAAATTCATAACCTTCTAAGTCTAAATGTATTAGTGATATTTTAACATCTTTAGGAATTATAGAATCAAGTTTAGTTATTTTAACTTTTATTCCATCATCACTCATTTCACTTCTAGGACCCATTTCTAGTCCTTTTTCATCTATATGTTTTAGAATTGCTATTCCGTCGTGATCACCTATAGCATATGGATGTATTTCTATATTTTGAAGATTGTTTAAAGATATAGTTTCCAATGAAGATTGATACATCAGTGGATTAGGCTCAAAAGTAAATACTTTATCACAGTCTTTAAGTGCTGGTAAAAAATCACCAAACCCTGATCCAGAGTGTATAATATTACCACCAATGGACTTTAAATATTCGATTGTAGTGTCTTCATGAACACCACCTTCCAATATCAATTGAGCGGTATATGTATATTCAACTTCTTTTGGTATTGAATATAAACCATAGGCATTTTTAGCTATCATTTTAATTTTATCAAATAAAACTTAAAATGTTTATTTTTTTTCTGACGTATAATATGTTTTATAAGTGACTATTAGCCACCAGATTATATTCAGTGAACCATAAACTACCCATAGTCCTAATTTCATTCCACAAAAAATAAGAACAACATCTAAGATAATAAAGAAAAAAACTATTGGTAAAAATACAAAGTGAATTTTTTCAAACTTCTTACTTACAATAACTTTTTGAAATTTGTATTTAAAAACTAAAAGACGGTTTTTAAGAGAAGCTATTTTTCTATCTCTACTGCAAGAAATACAAACTCTTGAAAAATATTCTGATTTCATAAGTCTGTCCCAAACATCTTTCTCCGAGATATTTAAATCTTCTTTACAGTTATAACAAATGTGTCCTTTTTTTATTTCCCAACTAAGTGACTTTCTCTTTTTTAAGAGATAGAATTGGAAAATTAAAAATAAAATTGGAAAAAAACAAAAAATAATTGCAAACATTATGATAAAATTAGTTCTAAGAATTTATCTCTCTTATCTGATTTAGAGAGTTTTTTTATACAATCCGGTCCAATACCAGTCAAAATAGAAGAAGGAACAGTCAGTCGTTTTCCACATTTACCACAAAAACCTTCATGCCAAACCTCAAGAAAATCTTGAACACTATCAGTAATTAGATTTCTTAACATATAATTGAAAACTTTTACAGATTGAATATCTTCTGATACAGTGGATTTTTTACCGTGCTTGTATTTTCCCTCAATACAGGTTCCTAAATAAGTATACTGATCAGGTCCGGTTAAAACACTAATAAAAAATAAATTAGAGTCTTTTGCTTGTTTTAATTTAAAAGTAAATCTATTGTCAGTTTTCGTATTTAAGAATGTTACAACCGATTTACCAGAGAACATAAACTTAAGAGCTTCTTTAGATGTGTTTATTTTATGGCCTTTCATAGTGGATTTATTTCTACAAATATAATATAAATATATCTTAAATCAAAAAACCGAGACTTTAATCTCGGTTTTTTTTTACTCTACAAAATTTTCTTTGTGAAGTTTTTCAATTTTTTGAACTTCATCTTCAGTGAGTTTATCCCAGATTGAATCCAAACTTTCTTTAACTTCTTCAAGTGTAAAACATTCACATCGATAACCAACTTCTTCCCAGAAATACTCGTTATCGTTATCGAAAAGATATTCCCAATAAGTCATTTCTACTCTTTCTGTTTCATCACCATCATTCCAAGATGTAATACCAGCGAATCCCATTCCTGGCTCTGCATACTCACAATTCACTGACAAATTAAAATCTTTAGAGATTTTTTTCCAAAGACCATCGGCTGGTGCCCAAGCAGAATATCCGTCAATAAACATCATGGTATCTCCTTCTGAATAATCAACGTTTGAAAATACTTGCCATTTTGAACCCCAATCCTCAACATCATCAATTGATTCAAAAAGAATTTCATAATTTCCAGAATGTAAGGATCCTGTTTTTTGAACTTCATCACATTGCAGTTTTTCATTCAATCTTTTAACATCTTCAGGTTCACCTGTAATTCTAATTTTGCAGTCACAATCGTTTGCCATAATTCAATATTTATAAGTTATATAATATATTATATTATTCAAAAAAAAAGTTTAATATATAATAAAAATAAATTTTAATAATGAAGATATTAAAATATGAATCTTTTTTAGAAACTATGCAATTTGCAGCACTAACAAATGCTCAAAGATTAGCAAAACAAGAAGAAGAAAGAAGAAAAGCTAAAAGAGAAGAAGAAGATTCTAAAAAGAATATTCCGGCTGAAAATAAAGACAATCCTCAGTTTCATAGTGATGTAGATATGGAAACTGAAGAAGAGTTACCTCAAATGGAAGATGAAGAAGAGTTACCTCAAATGGAAACTGAAGAGCCTGAAGAATAATCAAACTATTAAGGAAACCACTTACTATTCATATATAGAATTATGAATATAGTAGCAATTGATCCTTCACTTATCTCTACTGCACTTGTTGTCACTTCTGGTGATACTTTCAAGATGTTTAATTATTGCAGAGAATCATCAGCATTTGGTAAAACAGGAATCAAAAAATGGTTCAAATTGGCTGAACAATTGGTAACTTACAAATTTGTTGAGTATAGAGAATTTGAAGATTATTCTGAAGGTGAAATCACTAAACTTAAAGATTATGATAAAATAACAGACAATATTATTGATGATATTTTAGATAATATTGATACAACTAAGCCAACTAAGATTGGAATTGAAGGTTATTCATTTTCATCAACAGCTGGTGACATAATTGACTTAGTTACATTCTCAACACTCCTAAGAAAAAAACTATTTGATAAGATATCACAAGATATCACAGTTCTTTCACCATCAACACTTAAATTAGAATCTTGTAAATTAACTTATCCACCTATTATTAAAGAGATTGGTGGTAAAAAACCAAGACAAGAATTTATCTGGAGAAATACTATTGGAATATCAGGTGGAAAGTTCACAAAGACTGATATGTTTTTATCAATTGTTGATAATAATGAATTAGATGATTTTTGGTCTAAACATTGTAAGTTATCAAAATCAGATATTTTATCAGTTGCAACAATTCCTAAACCATATGAAGATGTGAACGACGCTTATCTTATTTACAAAATACTCAACAAATAACTTTTTTTTGATAAAATTCATATGAATGGTATTGTATATCCATATGGATCTAGTCATTTAATAAATGAATCTACTAGAGAAACACTTTTAGCTAATAAAGTAGATAAAATAACCTTACCAAGTTCAAAAGGAGCTATAAAAGCAACAACACTAATACAGTTTAGTGGTGGAATTGACTCGACTTTTGTTTTGTGGTGGTGGTTAGTAAACCACCCTGATGAATATTGTGTAGTTCATCATATTGATATGATACACTTTGAAAAAAGAAATAAAGAAGAATTAAAAGCAGTTGATAGAGTTCTTAGATGGTTGGATTCTCAAGGATTGAAAAACTATTTCTATATACAAAACACATTTGACTATGGTAATATACCAGGTCTTGTTTATGATGTAGAGGTTTGTGGGTTTGTTGCTGGTATAATTCTTTCAACCGAAAGATGGAAGTCCGTAGATAAAGTTTATTTTCCTATTTATGGACACGAAACCACCAGAGAACAAACACGAAGAAAGGTAATGCATCTAACATCTGAGAGAGAAGTAGAGTGCATTTATCCACTTGTTGATGTAACAAAAACAGAAGTTATGAAAATGATGCCATACGAGTTACTAAAACTTTGTTGGTATTGTAGAGTTCCAATTGATGAAAAACCTTGTGAAAGATGTCACACCTGTAAACAAGTTGCAGAAGGAACAAATGAAGTCATAGAAGAAAATCTTAAAAACTATTTAAGAGGGTTTTAATTACATTTCATCAACCCAAGGCTTCTTACCCCTTCTTTCAAGTTTATCACACATATCTTTCCATTCATTAGGTTCATATTTCATGGAATTTTCTTTTAGAAACTGACCTACTTGTTTTTTCAAATCTTCATTTGGTAGTTTTCTAGTATGTCCCATCCAAGCAAAAGCATCAACAAATCCTGTTTTGCAACCTTTAGACATTTGGTCATTAATAATATCCATTCTACCATATTCAGCAGCCCATTTAATTACAAAGTTTTTACCACCTTCTTCAATTTTGACACCATATTTTAATAACATTTGGTATCCAGCAAAATAAGATTCGCCAATATCTGTCAAACTTCTCCAAGATCCTTTACAAACTTTTCTAATAGGAAGATTTGAGTTAAAGTTAGCATCAGCTCCAGCTTTTAAACAAAACTCCAAAGCATCTTCATCACAAACTATATTATTGAACACATCACCTGTAAGTATGGCGTGATTAGAAACTAATAGTTTAATCATCTCCATATTCTTAGATCTTGCAATTGCTGAATCAGAACCTTTTCTTAAATTAGGAGATCCACCTAATTGAAGAATTAATTTTGCTCTTTCATAATCATCATCCTCAACAGCATTAACTAATGCAACACCATTATCTTTATTGACATCAGCTCCGAATTCTCTTACATATCCTCTAATATCTTCAGCAGTAATTGGTCTTTCTCTGCCTGTTTCTGGATCTGGAATAGTCTTTTTAATTATAAATCTTTCAGCATCTTTCGCTCTTTTTCTTCTTTCAATTTCTTCTTTACTTAGAGGTAAAAGAATATCCCAAAGTTCAGCTTCTAAATTATATTCTTCTTGCCATTGTTTTAACATTGATTTAAATTCTCTACCGATGTCATTATTATTTACAGTTTGACAAGCACCATTTTGATATGTTCTATCTGGTTTGATAGTAACACCAATAGTCCACCTATTATTTGTAGACGATAGATTGAAGTTATAAATATAATACTGAATATTATACTCACCAAGATAAGAATTCCAATAACTTTCAGAATTTACTATACAGTGAGAACAATGAGCATTTAACATTTTGTTAGCAGCATAAGAATTAACTTCAACAATCATAACACCACCTTCATTATAAACAACTCTACAACCCTTTACTCCAAGTAAATCGTTTGTTTTATTAATCTTTACTATTCTATCTGAATAACCCTCTGTTCCTGAAGCGTCCAAGTGTTGTTTCGCAGCTTTAATAAACTCAGTCAGTGGATTATCCATTTGTTGAAATCTAAATAGACGACTTCTCCACACTAATTTTCCAAAATTAGGATTTGGTTTTCCTTCTCTTGTTAATTCATAAGTGTCTTCTAACATTTCACCAAAGAAAGTTTTCCAAACCATTTCTTTTTTATCAGCTTCGACCTTTTCAAAACCATTTGCAATTTCTTGTAATTGCTCTTGTTGTAATGGATTTGCATTATTAGCTTCTCTTTTCAATTTAGGAGGTAGTGTATCAATGATTTTCTTTACCAATCTATACTCACCCAATTTATCCAATCCATCAGATAGATTTTCAGCATTAGTGTGATTGTTAGTAGCATTTGGTATTGACTCATCAATAAAATTGATATCAAACTTTTTAGGAAGTTTATCAAGTAAGTCTTTATACTCAATAAGTAATCCATAAAGTCTTTCTACTTCTTCATAAGTAATTCCTTCAATGAAATACATATAAACGAAATTATAAAGATATCCTATATTTGGTTGAAATAAATCTCTTAATTTTACAAATTCTTCGTTTCTTTCCAATTCTCTGACCTGATCATCAGTCAATCTAACATCTCTCATTTTCATTCTGATTTCGTTAAACTGTTCTGGTGTAAAATCCTTTGAGCTCAAACCTCTTTTTACACCATGTCTTAAATCATAGTCAAGATCACTATTGATTAATTTCAAATCATTAGCTACTTTTTTAATAATAAATTGGTCCTTTAAGAACTTTTTTGATTTATCAAGGTTCTCATTCAGAGGTTGTAAATCCATAAATTGATTATATCTAAATAATTTCATAATTATCTTTTTCTTCTTGTATGTAGATTTTCGTTTATTCTTTTAAGTTCGTTTTCCCAAACTTTCTTAGACTCACCTTTTAGATACTTATTCGTGAGTTCAGCAGCTAATTCATAATTTTCATCAGCAACAGCGTCATTAATTACTTGTTGAATCTCAGCAATTGTCATTTCATCATAAGACTTTTGTTGAACAGGTTCCGGCTCTTCATTACTTAATGATTGTCTAACTAATCTATCAATGTCAGACTCTTCTTCAGATTCTGTTTCTTCTTTATATTTAGCTTTCCAACTTTCTTCTTCTTGTCTTTCTCTTTGCTCTCTTTCCCACTCTTCAATCTCTCTTTTATACTCTTCAATATCATCAACAATATATGTGATTATTTTTTGAATTTCTGATTTAGCAAAAGAATCATTAAATCTTTCTTCATTTAAAACAAACTCCGAACCTTGTAAATCAAATGTAGAAAAAAGACTTTTCATAATTTCTAAAAACTGGTCATCTGTTCTTACAACATCTGCTCTTTTTTGCAAAAATTGTTTCCATTCTCCTTTTGATTCTTTAGCTTCAATCATCGCTCTTTCTTTATCATAAGCTAGTATTGTGAAAACTCTTGTGTCTAATCTTTTATATTCATTAGATTCTGAAAATTTATTAACAAACTTAACTAACATTTCAAGAGCCGGTGGTCCGTATCTAAAATCTTGAGCTTCATCAGAAAATGATGATGTTGCTTTTTTAATAATTTTAGCAGTCTCTTTATCTTTTTTGACAGCTCCTGACTGAAGAAACAAGTAAATACCTTTTATTGTTTCGTGTATCAACATTGGAAAATCAATACCTACTGCCTTAATAATAATTTTAGTAGCCTCTTTTTCCAATATCATACTCATTTGATAGAAATTACCAGAGTGACTTTCCCAGATGACTTGACAAGCACCCGCCATACCCTGAGGCATGTTTTTCATCATTTCGGACTTTCTATTAATTGGAATAACCCAGTCCATTTTATCAGCTAAGTCTGACATTCTAACCCAACAATCTAAAATTTGTTTACCTTGTCTTTCTCCAAAAATCTGAGCCAACTCTTTTTCAACTGTCTCGGAAACTCTAATAATATCTTTTGTTGCTTTACCTGCTGCTTGAGTTATCATATTTAATAACTTTTTCTTGTCAATTGCTAATGATAAATTAGTTCCCGGAACTTCTTCACCTTGTTCAGCATGTTCAGCTTTTTCTTCTTCTGTTCTATTTTCTTCTTCCTCTTTTCTTTTCTCTTCGTCTCTCTTATCCTGTTCTTCTTGTTGTTCTTCACTAGGTTGTTCAGCACGTTGTGGAACATTTCTAATATCAGAAATTTGATTAGAAACACTACCTTGTTGAACTAATTTAATATCCAATTCAATTGGTTTAATAGCTGTGTCTAATATATCACCAAACTCTTCTCTTACTACAGTTTCAGCTAATATCTCTAGACTTTTTATTCTTTGTTCAAATTGTTCTCTATTAAGTTCTTGACCATTTTGATCTGTCATTAAAAGTTGATTAGATTGCATCATATTTTGTTGAAACTCCGGCCATATTCTCGGCATTTCACCTCTTTCATCATCAGGTCTCACACCTAATGTTCTTCTAGCCTCTTCTTCAGATTTAGACATAAAGTCTGAAGGAACACCTTTACTACCTCTTAAATCAACCTCTTCTTTTAAAAATTGTCCAAATGTTTTCATATTAAATATTATTTTTCAAAGTAAGAATCAATTTTATCCTTTTCTTCTTGTGTTGAGTCAGAGTAAACCTTTTCTAATCTATCCATAACCTGTTTAGCAGCAGCCAATGGAGCATCTTCTTCAGAAGGTGTTTCAGTTGGAGTAATTCCTGGACGAGTTGGTCTAGGTCTTGTAGGAGTATCTGGTGTAGTTATTGGAGTAGCCGGTTTTGTCTCGGTTCTGTAAGCCAATGGAGCATCTTCTTCAGAAGGTGTTTCAGTTGGAGTAATTCCTGGACGAGTTGGTCTAGGTCTTGTTGGTGTATCTGGTGTAGTTATTGGAGTAGCCGGCTTTGTCTCAGTTCCCATAACAAACTCTTCTACAAATCTTTGATATTTTTTAATATAACTCATAGTTATAGTTTATTTTTTAGTATATATTAAAATAGAATATTTACTTTTTTAAATCAAAAAATGAGTTTTTAATATTTAATATATAATTCAGAAAAAAATAAATATTCAAATGAAAAGATTTTCAGAAATTCAAAAAAAATCAAGAGTCTTAAGAAGAATAAATGAGGCTGATGAAACTCAAGCAAATTTACCTTCAAACTATGAAGATATGTCAAAAGAAGAGCTTTTAGCTCTTATGTCCGGTAAAAAAGAACAACCAGAACCTAAAGGAGAAGAAAAAGAAGAAGTTGAAATCACAGAAGGTGGTGATGTTTCTAAATTTATCTCTAAGTTATTAGAAAGTAGAGAAATGGCACAAGTTTACCACTGGACGGTTAAAGGTGATATGGGTTCTCACGCTGCTCACTTAGCTTTAGAATCTTATTATGACGGAGTAATTGGATTTATTGATGATATCGTTGAAATATATCAAGGCCAATATGGATTAATTGAAGGATATGATATTATCGATACAACTGATTCTAAATCTAAAGATAGATTAGATTATTTTAAAGAAACTGTTGAATTTGTGAAATCTGCTAGAAAATGCATTAAATCAGAAGATACTCACATTCATAACATTATTGATGAACTTATAGCTTTACAATATAAGACAATTTACAAATTAACTTATAACAAGTAAAATTCAAAACCCACTTATACAGTGGGTTTTTTTATTTCTATAGTTCCATAATATTTAGAATTTACAATCTTTTTAGAATATCTACTCATAATTGTTTTACTTGGCGAGAACTCGTCTTTAATATCTAAATCTAAATAAAATATCTTATTAATCTTTCTTTTTCTTCTTATGTTTTTAGAACCATAACCAACTACTACTTGTGATGTTGTCATAGGAATATAAGGAGCATAAACATAACCTGGTTCTAAATCAGAACTTTTCTTTCCTATCTGAATCTTTTGTTTCATATATTTTTTTAATCTTTCTTTTTCTTAGAATAGTTCTTAGAAGTGACCAAGTACTTTGTAAATCATAATTAACATTCGGACTCTCAAATACTTTATTATATGGGTTATTTTGATTTGGATCAACAAACATTTTTGTATATTCTATTTATAGAATTAATTCTTCGCTTATTTCTATCTGGTTCTAATCCTAAAGATCTCAATATATCTCTATCTATTTCTTTTGCTAGTTGCTTAGATAACATCTTAGTCAATTCTTCTTCTATATCTAAAACATAGTTACTACTAAATTCAGTAGATAGTTTTTTCTTCATAAAGAATTATACAGTAAAATTAATTACTTGTTTTCGGTGTAAAGATACTTTCTACCCTCATCATTATAACTTGACATGTTTTGTAGTATAGTATCTATCTTATCTTGAGTGTCGTCTAAATTCTTTTTAATAATTTGTAGTGCAAATATAGAATCATCTATTTGGTCATTACCTTTTTGAGAATCACTTACATAATTATTTAATTCACTATTTAAAGATTCAATAGTTTTAGCTTTATCTTTTACAGAAGCTGAAATTTCATTTAACTCTTTAACAATCTCATCAATTCTGTCAGCAGAAATATCAACAGTTTCTGATTCATTAAATCTTTTTATTCTCATAATGAATTTTAAAATTTAATATATATATTAAATTATGAAACGTAGAAATAAACATCTTATTCTAGAATTTACTGAATTCAATTTACAGCGTTTTAATCCAGACTCAGCTAGAGCTTCAATTCATGTTGATGACCCTAAATTGAGTATCGATGCATTTGACAAACATCAAGATGCAATTAGAGCAGCTATGTCTAGAATTACTGACATTCTAATGAATGTGAAAGGAACTACTGCTTACTCACAATTGAGAAGTAAATTAGCTCTTGAAAATCAGGATATTCAAAATTTAAAAATTCAAAAGATTATTAAAAATGGAATAAATTATGATTGTTATGTTGTTGTTACAATAGACGAACAAGAATATTGGGGAGTAATTGAAGATATATTAGGACAAAATACAGACTTTACGTCAGAGCTATTTAAAGATGTTGATTTATACCAACCAATTGAATGGACAATTAAAATTAAAGGATTAGTAATTAAAACAGTAAAAGAATGGTTGAAACCAGAACAAGGAACATATAGACTTCTTAATGATGAAGTAATTTGTTATTCACAAGAAACTGGAAAACTTCTTAAAATGGAACAAGGTATTGAAATTGAATTAGTAAGAGCTTATGATGAAAAGTTAGTAATTAGATATGAATCTAATGTCTATAACTTAGTGGGTGATAATTATATCTATTTTAATTGGTGGTTTGAAAAGATTTAACCTCTACCAAACTTATAAATATAAATAGCTATTGGCACATTGGATCCAGAATTGTATTCTAAATATATTTTGAAACGTTTATTTGCCGGTATAATAGCTGATAAACCAGCGTATCCAGCATTATAAAGTCTACCAATCATTATATAACTTCCTGATGTAGTCTCAACATAAACTTGAGCCCCTGCGCTTCCAGTGCTTGAATGTGAAACGTAGACTATTCTATCATAATTTGTTGAAGCAAGTGAAGTGTCGGTGGCACTTAGACCAGACGTTCCATTCGTAAAATCCGTAACGTATCTTGTAGCGTTGATAGTTTTGGCACAACTTACCGAAGCAGTTGAACTTACAATAGCCATATCACCATCAACTGATAAATTTCTTGCAATATATACACCAGCACCGCCAACATTTGATACAGTTCCACTATTTCCATTAAAATAAAATCGTATAGCATCTGGATCACCAGGACCTTGAAAAGTAAGTAATCTTGAATTACTAGTTCCAGATCCATTGACACTCAAATAAGCTCTTCCCGCAAAAGCTAACTCATCATAACTATATCCACTGTCACCTCTTGACCACCAATAAGAAGAGTAAGTAACACCAGAAATAAATCTTCTCATATTTAAAGTAGTTCCTGTAGATATAGTGTTCAATAGAAAGTTAGTGTATGAACTATTATAAGATGCTGATATATTATCACCAGTTTGAATAGACCTTAGTCTTGTTGATATTGTTGAGGTTCCAGTTCCCAATCCTAAATATCCATTTGATGGATTTACTTTTGGAGCAGTAGTTGTATTTGTGTAAATTACAGTATTACCAGTTGAATTTGCAAATACCAAATTAGAAAGACCACTCAAAGAAAGAGAATTGACGTTAACTTGTGTAGCATATGCTGCATTTGTTGCATTTACAGCACTTGTTGCGTTACCAACAGTTATAGTAGTTGGATTAACCCAAGTCACTTGACCAGAACCACCAACTCCAGATGTTTGAATCCAGTTAGCATTTGCTGTATTTTGGATTCTATTCAATGTTAATGTTCCACTGGTAATATTATCAGCATTTATGTTACTTATAGTAGCACCGTTTCCAATAAACCCATCAGTTGTTCTAATAGCACCAGTGACATCTAAGTTGTAAACAGGTGTGGTATTTCCAACTCCAACATATGTTCCATCATCATAAATAAGTGAATCAGCTACAGTTGTTGAAGTTGCAAATTTAGGAATTTTATTTACTGTTCCAGAACCACCAATCGAAACTGAGTTTTCACTACTGTAAGTAGTTCCATTCCAAACATATGGAATACCATCATTTAAGTCCCAAACTCTCATTCCGACAAACTTCCAATCAATATCGTGACGATTTGTGTAAAAAGATTGAGAACCAACTACAAATCGATTGTCTATTGGCTTTGCTGAATTTAAATAAAAATTGTCTATTAATTGTATTGACATAATCTATATATAAAATTTTAAATACTCATATTAAAAATTAAAATCATATAATGTTGAGTTTGTGAATGTAGGAGGTGATGACCACTTATATACATAAAACTTCTTACCGGCCCAAAGTCCAGTAGGAGAAGAATATATAGAAGAAGTTGCTGAGAAAGAAGCTGAACAAGTCACTCCATAATTATCAAAAATATTTGACAATGTTCCCCAATTAAAATCATAAATAAAATAAAAATAATTACCAGATCCATAAAGATCCAACTCTTTATTCTCTTTGAAAGATAAATTTTTAGTTAAACTAGAAAGACCAACATTTGTCATTGTAGACAAACTTGAATATCCATAAAAATATGGATATATACCTGTCAAAGTTGTCGATGCAGATCCTGATTGAGTTCCATCACCAACTATTATTTTAAACTCAGTAGAAGTGGCCGAAATCGGAGAAATCACAATACCAGTTGATGAACCAACAACTGTTTGCTCACCAGTTCCGGTTATCTGAGGATAAGCCCCAGGTATCATATTTATAAGAGATGTAATTTGTGTATCAAATGTTCTCTTTTTGATTGTCCACTGAATGGTAGGTGAAGGAAAGGTCCCGACTTCGGCGTATCCACCAGCATATTGACCAACAATCTGAATTTGTCCTTCTGGTGGTAAATATGGAAATATAATTCTTTTCAACATCTCAACAATAGGCACTTGTGAAAAAGTGGAACCTATACTTAAATCATTAAAATCTATTGGTATCATTCTACTATCAGTAAATTCTAAAGGATAATCATTCATATAGACCGGAGTTCCAAAGAAATTAATTGGAGAACCAGTAACTCCCAAAAATCCACCTATCTGAGATAAAGGTGGAAATGAAATTTGTTGCCAAACTGTCGAAGCAGTAGGACCAGTTGCTCCTGAAAAAATTAAAGTTTCAAGATTTGAAGGTGAATTTACGACTTGTGGAAAATTTATACTATTTATTGATACTGTTCCGTAATCACTTTTTACTGATATATTACCGATGTTGATAAAATCCAAAGACGGCGAATTTTGTGTTAAACCAGTAACTATTTGAGATTGAATCAGAGGTGAATCTTGAAATGTAGCTGGCCCTGTTCCGGAGATTAATAACAGTTTAGTGGATTCGTTTGATACAGTATCAAGTTTTGTATTATAGAAAAATATATCAGTGTCATTACCAAGTAATGTTGAATCCATTATATTAAAAGTCTGTGGATCAGTATATGAGTATGTTCCTGAATAAGCTCTTTTTCCAAAAAATAACTTTCTTCCTTTTAAATCTCTACTTGTAGGATTTAACGTGTCAATACCAACATATGAAACAAGACCAGTTGTTGTTTCTTTAAATGGATAACTCACATTTAAAGAAAAGACCGCATCTCTAACCGACTCAGGTGTGATAAGACCGTTGAGATTATCTCTTAGATTGTATAATATGGTGTTGTCTAAATCACTACTTGTTCCTCCGAGTTCATAACCAGAAGTTTGAGTAGCTGATCCTATGTTAATACTAAATGTAGACATATTTAAAATATAAATTCAAATTCACCAGCTCCTACATAACTACAAGTAGCCGTTGTTCTATATAAATAGTAGGTTCCAAAAGGAGTTCCTGTATTTATTGAAGTAGAATATGTAAAAGCAGAATAAGTAAAGTTATTATAATCATGTATTATAAATCCATTAGGATCTTTAATATACTTCAAATAACCATAAGTTGTTGGACTAGCAAAGTATAGGTATCCATCACCATCAACATCTATAGTAACTGACTGACTGACCCCAGGATAAGGAACAATTTTTCTTGTGCTTGAAACAGTAATTCCATCAAGAATCACTTTAGTCGAATTTGATGTATCTACCTGGTCACCAATACTTGTTGGATTTAATAAAAAGTCTAAACTACTTGTTCCTACAAAAGCACTTACGATTGGTTGAATGAAATTTATTGAAGCAGTTGCACTATATGAATATCCCCAAGGTGCTATCCACTGATTTGAAACCTTAAGACCATAACTAATTGATCCAGTGGAAGAACTATAAGTAGTCCCACTTGCAGCTAAAGTAAGAGTTGAACCAGGAACAGCTGAGAAACTATACCCACCAACACTAAAAGTCGGATTAGAGTAAGTAGCGGAGTTAACAATATAATAATCTCTGATATATTCACTAGAATCTCTAGCAAATGTTTTTATTGAGAAATTTATTGTTATAGAAGGCGTCGTTCCAACTTCAGCATAAGTTGTTCCAGTTACATTATTAACAACTGAAATATTTAATTCTGGTTCAATATAAGGATATAATAACTTTCTAATTACTTCTACTATTGGCCAGTTTTGATAAGTTGAATTAATAGTGGAGTAATAAGATGAAGATGTAAAACTATCACCTTGTAAAACACCACCAATTGTTTCAGGGACTATTTGACCATTAACAATAAATTCTAATGGATATCCATTTACATAACTAGAACTACCATATATGTAAGTTGGAGAACCCGTCGAACCAATTACAGAAGTTGTTACATCCGGATCAGACCATCTCAAAAATCCATTCGGATAAGTTCCATAATATTTCAAAATTTTTCCACTCGATGCTGTAGCATTTGTTTCGTTTACTGTTGGGAAAGCAACACCATTAATTCCGACTCTTCCAGTGCTAGAATAAAGATTGATAGCACCTCCTGCCAAAGATGGGTTTGTGATACTCATATTTATTGTGCTATCTGTAACAGAATAACTAGCAGCTATGAAAGGTGCTGTATAGAATAAATTTGAATCAGTTCCAGCTAATATCGAAATTTTTGTTTGATTCTGAGAAACGTTTTCGGGTTTTGTATTATAGAAAAATATATCAGCGTCAGAAATATTAAGAAGAGTATCACTGACTACATCTAAATTACCAACTGATCTTTTACCAAGTAAAATTTTCTTTTTGATATCTCTATCCTCTGGATTTGATGAATCGATTCCAATATACTCAGTTGATATAGAATCAGGTTTAGTTAATTTAAAAGCAGCAGATGCCCAAGATGTAAAAATAGCATCTCTTAAATCTTTAGGTGATATTTTCTTTTGAACATTGTCTGGTAAATCAACTAATGCTGAATAAATATCGGATTTTTTCAAGGCTTCTGTTATAGTTCCTACATTAATACTGTAAGTTGCTGACATTTGATATAATAACTTTTTTGTATATATTAAAAAAACAATATACAAATAAAAAAGTCTGATAATTATTTATCAGACTTTTTGAATATTTTTTCTTTATACTTTGAATAACTCTCATATTAGACAAATAGAAATTCTAACTGCATTAAATCCTTTACTTTTGCGGTTTGTAATTCTAAATCTTCAAAATTTATTTTTTCAAATGGAAGTTCGTTTTCAATATCCATTAAACTTTGCATTTCTTGTGTAAAAGATTCAGCATCTGTTAAATTAACAGCACCTTCTATTATTTGACCATTTCCATCTAGTGCTGGTTTTGGATTACCATCCGCGTCCTTTTCAACCCATTTATCAAGGATTCTTTTTTCCATTTTCAGTTTGTCCTCAACAATTGAAGAAATCTCTTTTATTATTCTTGATAGTCTGAATGCTGTTGAGGCCTTAATATCTAATTCAATTAGAAAATTAAGAGCATTTACTGCCTCAGTGCTTAGTTGTGAATTTTTAACTATTATTGACATTGTTAAAATTTTATTTTTTATATTAAATAGTTGTAGGTTTGTTTAACCTATTTTTTATCATATTAAAGTATTCTTCTTCTTTTTCTATTAGAACAAATTTTCTATCTAATTTCAAACAAGCATCGCCTACAGTTCCAGTGCCGGCGAAGTTATCTAATACTAAGTCACCCACATTTGAGTGTTTTTCTATTAGTTGAGAAATCAATGATAAAGGTTTTTGTGTTGGATGTTGTAGTCTTTCTTTACCATGACATATTGGAAATCTATAAAATCCATTATCATATTCAGAATTAAAAGTCGGTTTTCCTCCTTTTACGAAAGTAAAAAAATACTCAGTAGCATTTGATAAATAATTTGTCTTAGAATTTATAGGAACAGGATTTGTTTTAGTCCAAGCACAAACTCTTGGTTGTTTGAATCCTACTAAGTTAGCTGAGTCTTTAATTTCATTAGACTTCCAAACATCATAAAAGACTATTAATGTTCCACCTTTCTTTAAGATTCTAAACCATTCTTTGAATAAAGAATTGAAATCTAATTCGACTTTATCCCAATTACCAAAATCAATTGAAATATTATATTTTGTGACCATTTCTTTAGAAGTTGAGTCAGATATTTGTTTGAAATTTGAATCTCTAGAAATTAAATAAGGAGGGTCAGTTATTATTAAATCTATTGAATTACTTTCAATTTTTGGCAATTCTTGTAAACAATCCCCTAAAATAATCATTAACTATATATTGGAAAGACAAGTTCTCTGTATTTAATATATAATCTAAATGAAGAAAACTATGTTATCTGTTTATAACATACTCAAAGACTTGATTTTTTCTCAGAAAAAAATTGATAAATCTAAATTACCATCTCAAGGTCTTTTTTATAAAGATGATTTTCACATCATTATAAAAAAAGCAAAATTAGAAGATATCAAAGAATATGAGAAAAACTTCGTCAAAAATAATCTTGCAGTAATCATACAAAAGGTAAAACAAATTGTAGAGAATAATATAATTCTATCTAAAGGTTATCTATTTGAAGATATTAAAAGTATAGATGTTGTTTTTCTATTTTTAGAGATTGTAAAATATACCAAGAATCAAAATATAGTAATTAACTATGTTGATGAAGTCAACAATAAGTTAGATGATATAGAATTTGACTGTAAAACTTTCAACTACTATAAATTAAGTGATGAGGTTATGACAGGATACGACTCCATTGAAAAAAACTTCAAAATAAACGGATATATCTATACTCTACCATCTATTGGTGTTGAAAATAGTTTAGCATTTTTTCTATTTAGTAAATCATCATCTTGGGATGCTTATAAATATCAAAGTTTGAACTATGACTTTACTTACTTTGTAGGTGATAAAAACTTCTTAACATTTAATGAAATCGAAAACCTAATTCAAATTTTCAATGTAGACTTGGAAAAAGATGAGATAGAAAAAGTTAAAAAAACTATTGAGACTTTTGCACCTCTACAAAAATACTCATTAATAAAAGAAGGAAAAGAAGTTGATATAAATTCGAAAATCGACTTAGAAAATATTTGGAAATAATTATTTCAGTAATAAGTTAAGATTTTTTGTCCTTTTGTCTTTAATTCTACCAATAACATAAGTATAATCAAATAGATGTAAGTCGCATCCACAACCACATCCATCACCAGCACTTCTTACAATTACTAAATCACCTGAAATAAAAGTATCGTGTGTTTCCCAATCATAACCACTACGACTGAAATCATTGTTTTTTTGACACCACTTAACGTAATGCTCTGCTTTCTTTTTAGTATTGAATATAATCATAATCAAAAAAAGACACCGATTTGCCCTACTGGTCTTCTTTAAAGAAGAGATTATACAACCACTCGCTCGGTGTCAAAAGCGAAACAAACAAAAGAGGTGTAGTTTTGTTTGAAATTTTCCTATCCACACACAGGGTCTTATCTTATAGATAAGACTAAACTAATTGTATAGCTTTTATTTCATTGTAAAGTGCTTGTTTATCAGTTTCCATCAACTTCATAATATCAAACACTTTATCAGAAAAGCCAGCTAAACAAAATACATTGTTTTCTGGAAACTGCATTGTTGAATAACCAGCCAAGTCCCAAGAATAAACATAAGGATTTGCTCCAAATTTATTCTTATAAGATTTGAATTCAGAGGCAGGTGTGGTATAACCAACCCATCCTTGCATATCTGAAAGAATAATCACACGGTCATACTTTTTGTTTGCCTTTTGGAAAATAGCTTTAAAGTTAGTTCCACCACCAGAATATCTAAAAGAATTTCTAATAGTCATAACTGAATCCATTGGATTATATGACTTATACTCAGCGGTAGTAGCAAATGTCATAACATCACAACTATTAGCCTTAGCCACGATAGCTCCAAATAGGGAAGCAATTTCAGAAGGTCTACCACTCATAGAACCAGAAACGTCCATAACAAGTAAAGTTTCACCGTCAAACTTAGGAACATTTTGAACTGAAACTTCAAGTGCTTGATTAATAGCAACAAGGACATCTCTTGTACCAGATGAAGAACCTAATTTATTAATTTCTTCATACGCAGTTGCAAAACGAAAAGGTAAAACTTTTGAATTCTTAATCAATTTTTCATCAACTAACATTTCACAAGCCGCCTTTACAGTATCGGGTGATTGATTAATAATATTTCTTAGGTTTCTAAGAAGTGCAAAATATCCAATCTTTCTTGTTGAAATCAATTCAGACCAAGCATCTGCTTTCAATTGCGCCAAATCTTCTTCATTCTCAGCTTTTTGACCAACTGCAGATAACTTAGATTCCCAAGTTTCTGTGTTTTTCAACTCACCTTTGATAAGAGCCTCTAAAGCTTCTTTATTTCTATGAGTTGGAACTGGATGAACAAGATTGACAATATCAACAAGTTTTACGTCTTTGTTCTCTCCTTTATACTTAGCCAACTGATAAGCATCGAATTTATCAAAAGCTTTAGCAAATCCTTTTTTCAAAGAGTTTGGAAACTTTGGATTTTCTTTATCAGTTTTATAGGCTAAGTAATAAGAAAGAATTTCAGTCATGTCATCAACACGAACAACTACTTTATTATAGAAATCTTTACCCCACTCAGCTCCGTTCAACTGTGAAGTTAATTCACCAGCAATCGCGTGAGTAATAGAACGCATTCCAAACTTTTCTCTTGCAAAAATAGCAGATTTAGCAACAAACTCTTTGTCTTTAATCTTTTCAGAAAGTTTTCTCAAATCAGCCAAAGTTGATTGAGCATTCTTATAGAATTGATCACTAACAAAAGAAGTTAGTAACATAGATACAAGAGCCAGCTCATTAGTTTGAGCGTAAGCTTGACCACCAGCCAAGTTTTCGGTTAGTGTTTTTTGTTTTGGTAATGTTGTGTTAAATTTTGACATAACTTTATTTTTATTTTATTTAATTTTTTTAACAAAAAAAAGACCAGACTAACATTTCTGTTAAATCTGGTCTTTTATATAATTTTGCAAACAAGATAATTTAGCCTGAGCGTTATAAAGAATTCTCCCGAAACTTTACCGATAGTTACAGAGACCATCTCTCTTGACCCTTACGTGGAATCATCCGGACTTTTTCACCTCATCCGTTAAGGACCTCTCGGTAGTCTAGCTGTCGCTATTGACACTTTTCGATCTTAATTGAATTTAAATGTATCGAAGTATCTCAAACTATCGCTATGTTTGCTTTATAAACTATATATTGACCAGAGTAAATTGTCAAAGAGTGTTTTTTCATAATCCAAATATCGAAGTAACCCTCTAACTCACTACTGGAGTAGTTTATCTTTTATATCGAAAATTAAAAAAGTTTTAAAGTTTAATAATTTTTTTTACAAAAGTATGTTATATATCTACCTTCAAAATTTCGTTTTTTTCGAAGGTGGATTTTTTATAGCATAAAAAAAGGAGAAAGTTTAATTTTTCTCCTTTTAATTATTTTAATTCTTAGGTAATTAAGCCCCACAAGCTAAACAATCATCTGGATTATCAAGTGAACAACTAATTTCTGACATTTGTTCTTCGACCGTTTTAACATCTTTTTCTTCTTGAACTGTGAATTTAACAGCATCAGAAGCAGATTTGTTTCTTAAGTAGTAAATACCGGTTTTAAGATTGTTTTTCTTTTCTCTATAGAATCTTGGGTTACCATCTTTATCATAAACAATCTCTGTATTATCTCCCTGTGGAAGAACAATTTGACCGTTGTTATCTTTCATAAAGTTTCTACGACCCCATCCATAAAAATGCATTGAAGTTAATTTAGCAAAGTTTGGAGAATCCATAAAGATATTCATTGATTGTGTTTGGTCAATGAAAGCTCCTCTTTCAGCCGCCATATCAATAACATCTTTTTGTTTAATTTCATAAACAGTTTTGAAAATCTCTTTTACATTTGTTGGAATTTGAGGAATATTCTGAACAGAACCATTTTCAGCAATAATTCTTCTTCTTAAATTATCATCCCAAATACCTAACTTAACTAATTCTTTTACCAAATACTTATTTACTAAGATGAATGTTCCAGAAAGAACTCCTCTTGTGTACATATTTGATGTTTGAGCTTCACAAGATGCTTCGTTTCCTAAGATTGAAGCAGTTGATGCAGTTGGCATAATACAAGTTGTTAAAGAGTTTCTAACACCGTGTTTCTTAACTTCTTCTCTCAACTTTTCCCAATCCCATCTTTTTGTAGGCTTAGCACCCCATAAGTCAAATTGGAATTTACCTTCTGAAATAGGAGAACCTTTATAAGTCGCATAAGTTCCTTGTTCTTTAGCTAAATCACATGAAGCTTTAATTGAAGCATAATAAATAGTTTCAAAGATTTCTTTATTAAGACTCTTAGCATCTTCCGAATCATAAGGAATTCCTAATGTAAAGAAAACATCAGCAAGTCCCTGAACTCCCAAACCAACTGGTCTATGAAGTAAGTTAGAAAATTTAGCCGCTCTTGAAGGATAATAATTAACATCAATTACATTATTCAAATTGATAATTGCTGTGTAAGCCACCTCATATAACTTATTAAAATTATAAGTTTTATTTTTGTTAATAAATTTAGGAAGGGCAATTGAAGCTAAGTTACAAACAGCAGTCTCATTTACCGATTCTTCACCATAAAACTCACCAAGTTCCAAAGATTCAAGTAGTTCTTTATTTTGTAGGATTTCTTTTTGAGCTTTAGTTACACCAGTTGCCTCAACGATTTCAGCACAAAGGTTAGAACTTCTAACAATTCCAATATTTGATTGATTAGATTTCTCGTTAATAGAATCTTTATATAGGATATAAGGAGTTCCTGTTTCAATTTGAGATTCTAAGATTTTATTCCAAACTTCTCTTGCTTTAACAGTTCTTTTTGCTTTTCCCTCACTCTCATATTTTAAGTAAAGTTGTCTAAACTCTTCACCATAAGACTCATTAAGACCATCACACTCATGTGGACACATAAGTGACCAATCTTCGTCTAAGTCAACTCTTTCCATAAATAAGTCATTCATCCACATTGCTAAGAAAAGGTCTCTTGCTCTAATCTCATCTTTACCTTGGTTTTTACGAAGGTCTAAGAACTCCATAATATCAGCATGCCAAGGTTCCATATAGATTGCAATTGAACCCTTACGTTTACCACCACCCTGGTCAACCGCTCTTGCAGTTTCATTAAAGATTTTTAAGAAAGGAATAATACCATTTGATGTTCCGTTTGTTCCAGCAATATAAGTTCCTTTAGCTCTTACTTTATTGAAAGAAATACCAATACCACCTGCATTTTTAGAAATTTGAGCTGATTCTTTGAGTGTATTAAAGATACCTTCAATTGAATCACCCTCAGTATCTAATAAGAAACAAGATGACAACTGTGGTCTTGTTGTTCCTGAATTAAATAAAGTCGGTGTAGCATGTGTATAATATCCCTCAGAGAGTGTATTATATGTTTCAATAACTTTTTCTAAGTTTTCGCCCCAAACTTGAATTGCTGTTCTCATATACATATATTGAGGTCTTTCAGCGACAACCCCATTAATTTTCAATAGATAAGATTTCTCTAAAGTTTTAAAACCAAAATAATCAAAATTGTGGTCTCTTGAGTGAACAATAGCAGAATCTAACTCATCAGCATATTTTTGAACTATTGTATTAAACTCTTTAGAAACAATCGGAGAGTGTTTACCTGTAATTGGATTTACATAATTATATAAATCCTTTGAAGTTTCAGAAAATGACTTTTTAGTTTCTTTGTGAAGTGCCGTAATTGCCAATCTAGCCGCTAGTACAGAGTAGTCTGGATGTTTTGTTGTTAAAGATGCTGCAGTCTCCATAGCCAATTGATCTAAAGTAGATGTCTTAATATCAGGAGTCACACCAGCAATAACTTTTTGAGCTACATCAAAAGGAGAAATCCATTTTGAATCCAATCCATAAGTCTGTTGATTAATTCTTTCTAAGATTTTATCCAGCATTACTGGTTCTTTTTTACCATTTCTTTTCGTTACTTTTATATTCATATTTGCCTTATAATTTTTTTGTTAGTTATATATTGAACCACTTTTTAAATCAAAAATCCTTTTTTTAATTTTTAAGAGGTTTTTTATATCGTCAATTTTTATTTTTTTCCATATTTTTTTACAAAAAGTCTATGTTGTTTAATTTATTTAGGTTGTACTTAAATTTAGTATTATTTAAAATTTTTGTAATTTCTGAAATTTCAACAAGGTATATTTTTTCAAAAGAATCAACTTTAAAAGTTGAGTCCTCGTAGTTAGTCTCTAAAACAACACCAGTAATTAGTTTGTCTTCTTCTAACATTTCATCAAACCAAACAAACTCAATTTCTGTTCCTTCATAAATATTTCTATTAGATACGTCTTTTGAATTTTTATTTTTACCAATGTGATCTTGAAGTTCATTTATTATTAAATTTCTCCAATTATTATCTAAAAGTTTGAACATATTAAAAAGATTATCAGAGAAATAAACAGCCAATTCATTAAATAATTCAACATTAGTAAAGCTCTCATCTTTTAAATTCATTTTTAACAATGAATAATATTGATTAAAGTCGTTACGAGAAGGTTTTCTTCTGTTATTTAAAAAGTTGATTGAAGTATTTTCTTTTAATACATCATAAACTCTTTCTTTTACAAGTTTGGCTCTGATGTAGGATTCATTATCCATCGACTCTGAATGATAAGCAGATGATTTATCCACTTCAATAGTCTCTTTAAAGTAGGTTGAGAATCCTTCAAGTGAGTCTTCATCAACAGGATCTTCTTTTTTTCCTTTGAAAATAGAGTCATATTTTAGTGAGTGTTTTCCTTCAATTTTATGTTTTGAAAGTATTATTTCATCTGGAGATTCAGAATCTGTTTCTTTTTCAGTTTCAACATTATCTTCTAACTCTAAATCATCTTCATCTATTTCAATTACTAAGTCTAAGTCTGAATCATCATCATCAACTAATATCTCATCATCACTTTCAGTTGTTTCTTCTTCAACTTCTTCATAAACATCTGGTTCATTTTCATTTTCAAAATCGTTTTCGAAGTCATCGTCTTCATCTACTCGCTTTTTAGCCATAGAATTTTTTTTATTTTTATATAATCAAATATTAATTTGTTTATTGGTCTAAAAACTGGTCATTTTCCAGTGTTAAATAAGTTGAATTTAAATTCAACCTAATTTGTGATTTCAAGAAATCACCATCTCTTTGCTTCAATAGTTTAAAACGATAAAGATTTTGTCTTTTCATTTCTTCTGTTCTAATAATAGCAAAGAAAGTGTCAGCGGTTTCAGCAATTGCCTTAGACTCTGGGACTGATTCTAATGTAATATCAGAAGAATTCCAAGCGTCTTTAGCAACCTGAACACCAGTTATAACAGGACATTTATACTTAGCACCAAGAGCTCTTAAACCCTCCGCTAAACTTTTACCTTTTGTATATAGATTATCAGCTCCCATTCCTTTCGGAGCAGCAACTAATGTAATATAATCAACAATTATTAAATCTATTTTTACATCTTTTTTATCTTTTAACTTTTGCAAATAATAATCAAAATCAGATACAGTTGCGGTTCCAGCGGCCCAAAACTTACTATAAATCTTACCAACTTTCTTTTCAAAAATATCACCACCTTCTTTTATATTTCCCAAAGCATTGATTCTCTTTTTAATCAAGTCAGTATCTTTAGAAACTGTATCATAATCATTAATTGGAATTTTGAGACGCATTGCTCCTAATCTTTTCATCACTTTTCTTTCTGACATTTCAAGAGTAATATAAAGAACATTATATCCAGCATCTGCTGATTTGACAGCAAAGTTTTGCATCCAAAGAGACTTACCATTGTTTGTTTCAGCCATGATACAATTAAGTGTTTGTATATCCCAACCACCACCTAACATATGGTCTAAAGTTTCAAGTCCTGATTTAATTTTAAATTTAGAAGAATCTTGAACGTGGTTTTCTGGATCATCGAAATCAGAGCCTAAATCATCATCTTGAACAAAGTTTGTAGATGACATTTCATCAACAATTACTTTAATTCTTTCAGCTGCTTCTATTGCTTTATCAAAATCAGATATTTGGTCTAAGTTTCTAGTCTCATCGATGATGTCAACTGTCCCTGTTTTTAAACGATTTGAAAGAACCCATGCATTGAATTTAGGCTCAATAAAGTTTTTCTCATCATATTCTTTGAGGTCAACTTGTAAAATGGATTTTAATATTTCTTTTGTGATAACTCCTTCTTTATCCTCTAAAGAAACCATATCTAAAATTTGTCTTGGTGTCGGAATTTTACTATCACTTGAATTTAGCATATAATTTCTAATAATACCATATACGAATTGAATTTCCGAGTTTCTAAAGAAAAAGGGTTTAACTAATTCAAAGTATTTTTTATAAGCCAGTATATAATTGAAAAATACCTTCTCTAATTGAGGAGTCATCTAAATAAAATCATTTTTAAGTTATATGACATTTGAACAACATGGTTTATTATTGTTCCTTAATTAAATCACCCTCTTGTTCTGATTCTGTGTCTCCGTGTGTAAAATCACCAAATTTTTGTATTATAGGAGTTTCTAAATCATTTAATATTTCTCTTTTACTGTTAGGAGAAATGAATTTTCTTAGTCTATCTAATATCTCAACAAGTCCGTGTTTTGCAATTCTTGTAGCAACGCCCATTGATAGTGCAAAAAAGTTTGCTATCACATCATCAACTGACATTTCATGAACACCTATTACATACATTATAGCATTCATCACCGGAATAAGAATCGAAGTATAAGCAAACATATCAATAATACCACCAATTGCGACTCCTAAGTGTTTTCCAATTGTTGAAAAAATATTCTTAATACTACTAATGGCTTTAATTACTCTTTTAACTATTCCATCTCCGATACCCTGCATCCTCAATTCCTCTAACATAGATTTTGAATCTTTAGTTAAAATCTCTTCTTCTTCAGCAGTTTTAAATCTTTTCTCTTCTAAAAATACTATTGTAACTGCGGCTATTGTGAGTAAAACAACGGTCGGTTTACTAACATCAACTCCTATTGACATATTTTCCATCATCTCAGAAACAACAGGATAAAGAGCTCCGATACCTGCACCGAAAGTAAGGACTAATTTTGAGTCAATTTTTAAATCAGAAATTACTTTTTTCTCAATTGATTTGTATGTCGAATCTTTTTCACTTTCTAATTCAGACTCTAACTCCGGATCTTCAGGTAGATAAGCATCTAAAATTTCAAAAATTTCATCACTATCGAATCCTTCACTTCTTAATTTATGATAAAACTCAGCAAACTGAGATTTAGTAGGTGTCATACCTTTGAATTCATCTTGAAATCTTTTAAGTATCATGTTTTCAACACCACCACTTCTCTCATCAAGAGATGATAAGAAATCCTCTATAATAGATTCTTGTTTGTAAAAATCTTCAAATCTCTGAATTTTCATAATTCTATATATTAAATAATTAAATCAATCTTCTTTAATGTCCCAATCTTCAAAATCATACACGTCGTAAGTTCCATCTGTATTAAGTAATCTCCAGTAATTACCTTTTGGCTCATAATTATAAGCTACATCATTTTGCACATAACTAAAAGTATCCATATAAGGATATTCTTCATCTGGAAAATCAAAAGCATTAATAATCTTAACACCTGTGAGTATAGTTTCCTCCTTACCGGATTTTATAAATTTTGTAGCACCAGTGTTTCCTTTTTTATAATAAAAATCATTTTCATTTGCCCATCTTATAAATTTGTAATAATCTTTATCATAAACAAAATAAACTCTATCCATGATATTTCTACCTTCTTTATCTTTCCAAAGCAGAGCTCTTCCTAAAATTGCATCTTGACTATCTAACAAAACAAGTAACTTCAAATTAGGACAATATTGATAAAATCTAACACAACTCATATCATTCATACAAGAATTCATTAGAGGATTCATTCCATGGTCATAATCGTTGAAGTGATATAATCTAGAATAATATCCTTTTACAATGTCACTACCAGACCATATGTCAAAAGTTGAACTTTCATCAAGAGACTTCCATTGATTGACAAATTTTTCAATTTCAAGATCTGAAAATTTAGAACCAAAAAAAGATCTTATAAATCTTCCAATATTCATTTCAGTTCTTGCAAATTGTAATAACTTATTATCGTATGATGGAAAACTTAACTTTTTTACAAAGTCAACCACATCATCACCATAAATTTTATAAGTATCTGAGATAAACTTTCTAACTTTACTAGAATCAGTATAAATTATTTTATCAGTTGATTCAGAAACTGAAATAAAAGTCCATCTACTTAAAGGTTTATATTGACTATGACCATAAGAGGTCATTCTCTCAAATTCGATTGAAATAGGCGAATTGATTTTTTCAGCTCTGTTTATGAATTCATTACTAAAAATTGTTGGAAGTAAAGCTTCTTCTTTTTCTTCAAGAATAAAATCAAAATACCTTAATAATCTCATAAACTATATATAAAAAAATGAAAAATGAAAATAAAAGTTTAATATATAATAGAAAATAAAACCCTTATATGAAACACCTTAGAAAATTTGAAGAATATGATTTAGGTCATAGATTTTCAACACCAGAAGAAGAAATCACACCATTAGAACTAAATGAACCTACTGGAGATGAAACTGATATTTACTCAGAAGAAGAAAGAGATGAGGAAGGTGATGAATATTGTGCACCTTGTGAAGACGAAGATAAAGATCCTTCAGAAGAACCTACAAAAACTTGGGGTGATGAGAATATTTATGTAGAAAGAGTTGTTTCATTCAAACAATTTGAAGCTAAAAAACAAGAAAAAGGTGAATCATATAAAAAATCAGGTTTAAAACACCCAGAAAAAGCAGACTTAAACAAAGATAAAAAAATCTCTGGTTATGAAAAAACTAGAGGAAAAGCTGTTCAAAAAGCTGTCCAAGATGAAAAAGAAGAGGGTAAAGATAAAAAGTCGAATAAAAAAGAAGAAGAAAAAGGTGGTAAAGGTTTAACAGCAGCACAAAAGAAACTTCCAGAAGGTTTAAGAAAAGCAATCGAAGCAAAGAATAAAAAGAAATAATCTTAATATAAAATAAAGAACCCACCAATTTGGTGGGTTTTTTTATGCTTCTATTTTTACATTCACTTTCTTAATGGCTTCTTGTATCCAATCAGGTAAAAATTGAGATGAGTGTTTTATAACATCTCCAAAACCACCATCGATTATAATAGTATCAGCGTAATCTTTATCTGAACGAACTGGTCTTCCAGTCATTTGAATCAATCCAGAAACAGTTTTCCAAGAATACCAATCAGGATTATTTTTCTGTCTCATCTTATTCTTTTGAGAAGCCAAGCTTGGATATGGAACTTTTGCAATTATCTGAAATCTAGCACTATCATTATCAAAACTAACTCCAGTATCCATAGAAGGACTTACAATTACCGTAGGCTCTTCTGATTCCATGTGCATTTTTAACATCTCATCTTTATTAGATGAATCATGAAAAACAAGTCTTGGATCTTTGATTGAATCTTCAATCCACTTAGCTAGTTCGAAAGAATTAGTATGTATAATTCCCTTTTTCTTTTTATACTTGTCCAATAACTTCTGAATATAAGGGACATATCTTTTGAATGTATCTTCTTTAGATTTAAATGACATTTTACCAAGTGGCATATAATATATAAGTCTGTTTTTTAAAGGAAAAGGCGAAGCTATTGAGTAATAAGATGCTTTGGTCACATCAAGTCCATTCAATTGACAAAAAAGATTTTTATCTAAAATAGTTCCCGACATTAAAAATACCATATCATAATTTGAAAAAACATATTTATCTAAATAATCATAAGCCCATATAGGTTCAAGTGATAACTCTTTACTTTTTGCTTTTTCATTCCAATTGGATTCCAATACCCAATTGTTAGGATTGTCTTTATACTCTTTTAAGAAAACTTCTATTTTTAATTGATACTGTTTTAAATCAGTAATCAAATTCATAACTCTAACATCTGTGTTTTTAGTTTTAAGAACTTTAGAAATTTTCAAATCTCTTTTATCAGATTTAACGTTTCTTGGAGCCGATGACATACCTCTTTCCATATCCTCAACAGTTGTGATAATCTCACCGTTTAGATACTTTAAGAATTCAACATAGTCAGAAATTGAACTAACACTTTTTAGTTTTTTTAAAATATCATATTCATTTGAAAATTTAAATTTCTTTACAACATTATCTGTTATTTTAATTGAGATAAAATCAGACATAACATCATCAAACTCATGTGCCTCATCTACAATAAGAACTTTAGCTCCTCTGTTCTCCATTAATTTCGGATTATAAATAGCATAAAGAATGTATAGATAGAAATTAGTAAGAGATATTCCACCAGAGATATAGTTTTCTCTAGAAAATGAGTAAGGACAACTTTCACAGCTTGTCTTATTCAATCTATTAAACTCAGCACCCTGTGCACAAGAACAAGAATAAGACTCACATTCATAATTTTCTTTACCTTTTAAATCAGCGATAGATTCATAGGTATCTGCATATTGATCTTGTAAAATCTTTGAGTTGGTAATTATATCAACTCTAGCAGTTTTATTGATATTTTTTCTATACCAATCAGCAATCATAAGAGCCAAGTGACTTTTACCACTTCCAACTGGAAGATTTAATAAAAAGAATTTATTCAATTTATTTTTTTGATACTCAGAATCAATAAAACTTAAAGCCTCTTTTTGTTCTTTACGAGGCTTGTATTTAGATAGGTCATTCTTTAACGACATTAAAAAGATATTTTTTTATAAAAATTATATCAATTTTTTAGATTTTAGTTTAAAAAATAAGGTTTTTTACAGAAAATGATTAATATATAAGAAAAAATCAGTTTTCTTTATGCAAGTTATCCCTCAATATGATGAGTTCGGCATCTACACAACAGTGGAAGATGTTAAAATCTTTGTCACGTCACTAATTGAACAAGGTATCTCATCAGAGGAAGAAGTTTTTTCAAACTGTGTTACGGAGTTTGGAAGATCACACTTTGATCTGATAGAGAGAGTTCTTTATGGTGAAGATTGATAGATTTAATGAATTTAATATAGAGCAACAAACTCTATATGTTTTTGACTTCGATGATACTCTTATGGTAACACCGAGATATGAAGATATTGCCATAAAGTTCTTAAATGAAAATTTAACTGTAAGAGATTTATTAGATAGAGCAGTCAAAAGAATTGGAGTAACAAAAGACAAACTTAAAGTTCAAGATAGAAGAATATTCATAGAAGACCCTGATAAAATATATAAAGAAGAAAAAGATTGGGTCAGAAAAGGAAATCGACTTTACTTGGTCCAACCAGACGAGTTTTGTTATTTAGATGAAAGTCTACCAAATAAAGTAAAAGATTTAGTAGAATTATACAAATCAGTTAAGGATAAATGTATCGTAACGGCTAGACCACAAAGTATGAGAAATAAAATAGAACAAGTTCTTAAACAATTTGGTTTAGATAATCCTAAGTGGGGTCTACATATGTGTCCAGATGGTAAGATAAACGCGGGACAGTGGAAAGGAGAAAAAATAGTAGAACTTGCTAAATCAACAGGTTTTAATAATGTTATCTTTTATGATGATAATTCTAAATATATTAGAGGAGCAAAAAAGGTAGTCTCTGAGAAACTACCTAATTTAAATTTTAAAACCGTGAAGGTAATTTAGATTTACAATCATCACAAAAAATCGGTTCATCTTTAACTTTATTCCAGAATTCAAAGGACTCACTATTCATAATACAAGTATTTTGACAATGGTTTACTCCGAAACTATGCGCGACTTCATGAATTGCATTTGATTTTATTAATTCAACGGAAGATTCTCTATCATGAACTATATTACTTCTTAAATAAATTTGATTTCCAAAACAAAGACCTTGAACAGATTCGTTATTCTTAGTTGAATATAACTTTTGGTTTGTAACATATATGATAATTTTTTCACTTTCATCATAATAAAAATAGTCATTTTTTCCAGTGGAAAGTTGCGCATCTTCACAAGTTGATAAATCAACATTTTTAGGACTTGATATCACACAATCAAATCCATAAAATTTCATAATTGTAGATTTTACAATATCTAAATCTTCTTCAGAAAAATTATTCAATCCAACAATTTCTATTTTAGTCGAATTACTGTCATATATTTTTTCAACATTTACACTTTTTTGAAAAAACACAAAATATAAACAAAAAACTATAGAGGATAAAATAATTAGATTTTTCATAGTGGATTTATTTATACAAATATACAAAAAAACCTCTAATAAGTAAATATTAGAGGTCATTTTTAGTAAGATTTTATTTAATTCTGAACCCAAACTTTTGTATCAGCTGGCCAATCTAATAGGTCTCCAGCTGTTTTACCGGTTCCGGACCAATCACCTTGGAATATTTGACCTAATGTATCACCATTTCCATGAGGATCTGAACCGATTGTTTGAAGAGTAGTAATAATTTCATCTTTATCAGCACCTGAAATTCCTTTTGTTAAGTTTTCAATACCTTGATTGTAATCTCCTCCCCCAAAATCTTTTACAGCTTTTATAAAATCTTCGGGACTTGATTTTGGATTTAACTCACTTCCGGTATACTTATTAAGTGTCTGAGTGATACCCTGCTCTGATGGCATAAATTTTCCATCAGATGGTGGTGGAGGTGGTGGTTCGACGTTAGCTGCTTTATAAATCATAGCAGCTCCAGCTATTGTTAGAGCTAATCCTAAACCAAATTGACTATTTTTTTCTTTTATTATAATACTTCTTAAGTATTTAGCTGCTTCAGTTGGATCTTGTTTGTATAAATCAACCAATTTCTGTTGTTGGTCCTGGGGTAGTTTTTCAATTTCCTCACCAGCTGATTGACCAGTAACGGTTCTTCTCATTTTTGCTGCTAACTCTTTTAAACCCTCGTTAGTAAATTCATCAAATTTTTCAATTTTACTCATAGTCTAAATTTATTTATTATTATAATTTTTAAAAGAAAAAACTTTACTTTCAGCTACAGATTCTGCCTTAAATGAAGCCATTATTTCTTTGAGTGTCGTATTAAAATCTCTCATATCAACTCCAAATTCACCCAAAGACGCATACATATTTTCACCTTCAAATTGCATAGTTCTTTTTGCAAGTCTTGCAATTTTTTCAGCAACCACTTTTCTTTTATTTTTATCAGAAATTACTTCTACACTTTCTTTATAAAGTGGACCTAAATCAGCCATAGTCTTTGAATATTTACCATAAAGATGTTCATAAACCTCTTCATATAAAGATTTGATAGAATTTTTAGCATCGACATCCATTTTTTTATCTAAAATATCAGTGATAAAATCATCGGTAATTCCAACACCCTTATCTTTTTCATCTTTTAAAACTTGTAAAGATTTTCTAATATTTTTAAAAGCTTGAGTAAGATGTTCTTCAGACCTGGTGATTTGAACTTTTATTGGTTGTTTTGAGAATTCTTTAGAAAATTCTTTTTCAAAAAGTAAAAAGGACTGAATAGACTCTCTTACTTTTTGTCTTCTAGCTCTTTCAACTTCTTCTTTATTTTTTCTTTTAATCATATCTCCTTTTTGAGTGAATTCTTCACCTTCAATTCCCACACCTTCAAAAGAAATAATCATACTTTTCAATGCTTGAAGATTTTTAATCATTGAAGGATAAAGAGATTTTAAAGGTTTAGCATTTTCAACGTCTTTTGATGTCAATTCTTCTGATTCAGATGAACCTGTGCCGGAAATATCTCCTCCTTCAATGTATGTAATATCGACATCAATAATGAAAATATTAGTCATTCCGTTTTCTTCTAAATTACCACCAAAAGCCATATGTAAATAAGCTAAACAGTCATCAACTGTCGGGTAAGGTTTACAAACCCAAATTGCTAATATAATTAAACCAGCCATTAACAACATACCACCAATAGCAGCCATTGCAACTGGACTCAATCCTAAAGTAAGACCAGCTAAACTAATACCAGCAAGTTTAAGGATTCCAATAATAATTAAACCTATTGTAGTTTTTTTCATTATTTGAGAAACAACTCCGTTGAATCTAGCATTTTTGATACCTAAAGCATGTGCTATTTTTTCAAAAACTCCATAATATTTCACCTCATCATCACCAATTGATTTACTATCAGACTCATTTAATTTAACTTGATTACCAACAGATTGTAGTTTATCTGGAGTTACACCAGCTTCTTGCCAATTAACAGCAGATTTTGCTTTTTGACACAATACAGTCCAAATTCTTTGAAAATTAGGTCTATTATTTTCATCAGCCAAACCATTCGATACGATGAACTCTTTAAATCCACTCAACATATCTTTTATTTTGTTCCAAGTTTTAGTTCCGATTTCTTTAATTTTATTATAGATAGAACCAGCTAATTTCTTAAGTGAAAAGTCTTTGAAAAAATTAACAACTCCTGTAAAGAATTTGCTAATAGCATCTTTTACATTAGTATAAACATTAGAAATAGCTTGTTTTCCTTTTTGAATTAAGTTCTCAATAAATTCTTCAGTAATTAATGATTCTAAAGGATTAATTATATCATCAGCTGTGATGTTTTGTTCCGTAAGAAATTGACACTCCATCAATTTTGCTTCATAAAGTTTAGAGTAGTTTGTGAAGTTTTGAACTCTCATATAAAATTTTTAATTTTTAGGTAAATTATATATTAAATTCAAAAATTCTGTTTTTTTTTATATTTCAGCCTCTAATCTTTTTATTTCATCCATGACTTCTTTTAACTCTTCTTTCTTTTGCATCATGATTTTTTTATTCTTCTTTCTATCAGCATAAACATCTTCAAGCATAATAAGAGTTGGTGATTTTCTTTTTTCAAAAACAACACCGTTAACACACAAAACGTGTTTATTTAAGTCTATTTGTCTCCCATTTGTGCATTTATCTTTGTTCTTATCATCCTGAATACCAACAAATGTTTCAGGTGCGATAAAGAACTGTCTTTGAGTTGTTGGATAAAGTGAAGCGAAGTCATAAGTTACACACCACTGATTCATACCAACTACTGGGTCCTTTACCCAACCACCCGCAATTGTAGACTCAGCATCTCCTTTTTCATCTCTAAAAAGAACTATGTTTTCCATATCACGGAAACGATTTCTTAAAACACCTTCTGTAATAGCAAGAGAACCTAAAGCGTTATTCATTTGAGAAACAACATCAACAATTCTAATTTGAGCTAGTGATGAAATCGCGTAAATAATTGAGATATAATTTCTAGCTTCGTGTATTTTTTGAACAAGAACACTATCGACCGCGTTATAATACATAAACGTCTCAAAATCATCTTCGTATAATTTTTGAAGAGAACCAGTATATTTAATCTTCTCAACACCAACAAGTTTATTAGAGACAAAGTCTAATGAAGATGATTCTTTTACTTTAATCGAAGTATCACAGATCTCATAAAGTTGCATGTAGTCAAAAATCATTCGATGAGCAGGAACTTCATACTCAGTTCCCCAAGCTTTTGTAATTCTCTTTGTCAGTGAAGAAACAGCTGGGTCAATTTTATACTCTCTACCGTTAGCCCACTTACTTATTTTACGAGAACGATTAACTAAATATAACCAGTCATATTGTAAGAAGTTCCAACCAGTTAGTAGAGGCATTTTAGGAACCATTTTATAAAAGAAAGCATATAACATATCAAATTCATCCTCATATTTGATATATTTAAATTTATATTCAGTTCCAAACTTTTCAAAATACTTATTAGTATTAGTAATAATTCTATCCTGCATATCATCAGGCATTTCTTTTAAACCTAATAATATGATTTTATCATCATAAACAATTGAAATAGAAAGTACTTGAGTTATAGCACCTTCTTTCACTACATTACCAGCGGCATCTTTAACATCAGCCGCTTCTGGAAAACCATCAATAATTTCAGTTTCAATATCTATAAAGTAAATCTTGGGAAGATTGAACTCAAAAATTTCCTGCTTTTCTTTTTCAGGTAGAGAATCCAGAAATTCATAAGTAGCATATCTATCAGGCTGATTAACTTCGATTTGTTTTACTGATTTTCCATCCCAAGAACGAAATGTTGGATGTCTTTGAGGATCAGTATCCTCACAAGCAACATATTTCATAGGATTATCCCAGTTATAGTATTTCAATTTAATATCACCTGTTTTATCAACGTAACTTACTACTAATTTCTTACTATTAGTCAAATATTGGGTCTCTACGAGCATTTATTTTTTTTTATTTTTTACATATATTATAGACTATTACTATCTAAAGTTAGAAGTCACAGTCAAAATAATCTAGAATAATTCCATTTCTTTTGTTTATGAAAATTAGTTCATCTCTTCTTACAAGTTGATATTCATAGTGTCTACTAGTTTTGAATAGAGTTCTAATAAAATTGATACCTTCTCCGAAATTAATTATATTCTCATCAACCATAAGACACAAAATCTTTGTATCATCTTCATTTGAATAATTGACAACTTCATTATCATGATCTTTTTCTAAACCTTTTTTTCCATAACAAACAAATTTTGTTTCAAGTTCTTCAAAGTCATCAGAATCTGTGATTTTGACACCATCTACAAATGTCGGTAAAGATTGATATCTAATTACTACATCATCTCCTACTTTTATATTCAAATCTTCTTCTCTTAAATAAAGTCTAATCCAAAAGAATACTTTTTGTTCTTCAACAACTTTAGAAGAAGAGATAATATCAATCTCATCTGATAAACCTTCTGTTTCTAATTTTTTTATTGACTCAATAAGTTGTTCTCGATAGTCTGTTTTTACTAAATCCATTTTGTATTTTTATTTTTTAATATTAATTAGAAAGTGGAAACTTAATTGAAGATGATGATTTATATTTTATAATTTCAAAATCTTCATATTTCAAATCAAAAATTGATTCGTTATGTAGTCTTAACTTTGGCAATTTAAAAGTTTCTCTTTTTAATTGTTCTCTAACTCCTTCGATTTGATTCAAATAGATGTGACAGTCTCCACCGGAAAAAATCAAATCTCCAGGAACCATATTAACTTCTTTTGCTAATAAGTGAAGCAATAAAGCATAAGATGCAATATTAAAAGGAAGACCTAACGGAGAATCGACCGATCTTTGAAACCATTTAAGATCTAATTTTCTTTTAGGAACTCCTTTATCATTTAAAATAGACTCATTTATGTCATCAGCATATGATAAATTTTTACCTAATGAATCACACCACCATTTTTTTCTTTGTTCAATTGTCAATTCTGATGTATAACACTGAAAACCAAAATGACAAGGCGGAAGTGCCATCTTCGGTAGCTCATCCACATTCCAAGCCAAAACCATTAATCTTCTTGAATCAGGATTGTTTTTAAGATCATTGATTAGATTTACGATTTGGTCATTGACTGTTGTAACCACTTTTCCGTCTTTCACCGATACTTGTTTACCACCCCAATTTCTCCATTGTTTACCATACACAGGACCTAATTCACCCCACTTGTCAGAAAATTCTTTATTAGTTTTAATTTGTTCAATGAACTCATCAATTGTATATAACTCTGGATGATTTCCGTTTTCATCATTCACAACCTTACACCATTCACCAGAACTACTTAATGAGACATTTTTAAAATAATTCTTATAAGCATCACCGTTCCAAATGTGAACTCCATTATCAACAAGATATTTAATATTAGTATCACCTCTAAGGAACCAAATAAGTTCATGAATCACACCTTTAAGAAAGACCTTTTTAGAAGTTAGAAGTGGAAACCCCTCAGACATATTAAAACGCATTGAATAGTCAAAAATTGAAATAGTTCCGGTTCCGGTTCTATCTGTTTTTTTAACCCCATTGTCTAGTATATATTTTAAATATTTTAAATACTGTTTATCTACATTATTCTTCATTACTAACTTTTATTAATTTTTTGTAATTAGTTTTATATGGACAAAAATCTATCCATTTCTCATCAAACCAAAATGTTCTATTATTAACGTCTTTACAATTGAGACCTTTTTGATAAAAAACCCATTCTTGAAATTCTTGATAATCAGTATCAAAAGGATTTTTCCAATCTTGTAACTGACCACCATTTAAGTTATAAGCTTTGATTGGAATATCACGACACATAGAAAGTATAGTTGGATTGTCGGTGATTACTTTTCTAGCCTGTTCAAAAGGATTTACATCTAAGTAGTAAAGAATTGTACTTCTCAGATAATTTCCAATACCATTAAAATATTCTTGATTTAGTAATGCCTCACAGATTGGTTTATCAAAAGCCTTTTTATCTAAATTATTAATAACATTGTTATAAAAATCTGAAAAATCTTTTGTTGGATCTGGCCCTCGCCTGACACCAGTAAATCCACCTATCTTATATTTAGGACCCATATAAGATCCATATAAAATTAGTGACCAACCGTCAGTAGAGTCTAAACGTAGTCTGACATATTTTGTATCATTCCAAACACCAGTAGGAACCCACTTCCAGTTTCCAGACATACCCATAAAAACAGAGATTTTATGAATATTCTTACCATCATAAAATCTTATGATAAGTTCTTTACCGAAAGACTCAGCATCAACTTTGAATTCATCTAAAATAGTAAATTGTTCCGGATTGTTACCTTTCATAACGTGAAAGGATTTATTAAATATTTTATTCTTTACATTCTGATTAATATAATCAGCCATTATTTTTAGTTCGGCAAGCTCAGGCATAGATTCAATTTTAATTCTCTTAAAATTGTTCTATAAAAATCATGTGATTTTGTTGTTGAAAAGAAATCTTTTGGAGTATCTCTTAGTAATTTTCTAAAATCATTTCGGTCATATATTTTATATAAGCCATTAAGAGTTATGGTAAATAAAACCATATCAGCAACATCAGAGTATTTAGCAAACTCATATTTAATCAACGTATCATTCATTTTCTTAAATGCTGGAACTTCCATAAATGAATTGTAACTTTTATTCAATCTAATATCAGTATCATCTATGAGAAAATCATAAACACTTTGAGCACATTCTAATAATTCTAAATCAGTCATTTAATAAGTCTATTCAGGAATATCCAAAATTTTATTTAGTTTATCAATTCTATTTTCGTTTTTCTTAAAAAAATCTATCTTCTTTTGTAGGAATTCTATTTTAGATTCTAGCTCCTTTATCTCTATTTCAGGATATCTCAAAAAAATATGATGCGGCTCCGATAAAATATTTTTTTTATCACAAGGTGATAGGTCTTTTTGATAAATGAGTGGCTTAATAAGTAATTTGACTTTTGAGTTATTATCACCACGACCAGTTATGATATCGTATTCATAGTGTGAATTACCATCATTATCGATTATATCAATGATTTTTACATAAATATCAATTGATATGCCATTATTATAACCAAGAGAGTGTATAGCTATATCACCGACCCTATGTTTTATACCTTTACTCATTACATTTTATTTTAACCCATTTAACCAATATATCACCGTGACAAGATTTACCACCACCGCCTAAATTTTTACACCAACAACCAAGAACTTTATCTTTTAATTCGTGTAAATCATTCATTAATTCTTCATTGGAAAGTAAATACTTTTCATAAGCATCCACAATCGTTTTTCTTGGGGTTCCTTCTGGAAAAGTATCACGAAGTTCTTTTGGATATGCCCATTTATTGTATTTACCATTCGGAAGACGTCCAATATAAATATCAAAAGGCTCTTTTTTGAAATGAACCACTCTGACTTTATGGTCATACTTAGGTTTACTCTTAAAGCTATCAAAAAAATCATCCATTTAGTAATACATTTCTACAAATTTCATACTCTTCTTTTGTGAACCCCAACCAACTTCTACATTTTACAATATTTTTTAAATTGTAAGATTCAATGTCTCTGATATTATCATCTAATACAATATAGTTGTCATATTGATTATCTTGTAACCAATTTTCTATCTCACCACCACGTCCTTCAGTTGTAATTATTGGAGTAAAATCATAAATATCGGTTTGTATTCCTTGATATTGAAATATTCTACTCAATTCAGATATTGAATGTTTTACTCTCCAAGTAGACGTAATAACTGGTTTTAAGTTAAATTCTTCACAAAGATTATCATATAATTGCACAGATATTGGATTCCAATCAGTTCTACTAACTGTGTTAAATACACCATCAATATCTGTAAAAATATAATTATTCATTTCTTTCTTTTTGAATATCTTCTAATACTCGAATAGTCAATTCTAACTCTTCAGTAAGTTCTGTCATTTCTCTTTTATACCATTTAAGACCTAACCACCTCCAATAAAAAAGGTGTGACACTAAGAAAAAAAGATACATTCCTGGTGTATTATCAAAAAAGAAAGGAAACAACATAAAAATAATGAAAGATAGCGACCAAAAGAAAAACTCTGATGAAAGACTCAGAAGAAAATTATGTGATTTAATATACCTTTTGAGTTTTTTATCAGAGAATTCTTTTGTATTCCTTAATTCATTTTCTTTAATTTCATGATAATTTGCCATATATTTTATATGTTAAATTTTATACATTGTTCAGTGATATATTTAGAGTGTTCTAATTGTAAGTGAGTTGCTAATCCAATAGTAATGTGAAATCCAAAATAAGGATTTCCAATATTCATTACATTTCTGATGTTTTGAGCATCATCAGATTCGCCTTTCAACCACCAGTGACCTTTCTGATTAGAGCGTATTAAAGTAGGATCATACTTAACGGTAATTTCTTTACCATCAAACATTTCTTTAGCCATTAAATAAACTTCATCATCAACAATGTCATTTATTATGGTAAAGTGAGTTCCTCTTAACGGTTTATTAAGAAACAAGTTAAATCTTTTTTTCAAAAACCAAGAGTAGTATTCATAAAGATCACAGTCAAACTGAACAATAGCCACTTTTTTCCAAGTAGATTGCGCATTGTGTTTTTTAGTCACATTAATCGGATCGAATACTATTTTACCCTTAATCTCAAACATATAGCAAAGATAAGCAATTTTTTTAATATATAGTTTATGAGTTCAAAAAAAGACAGCAAATTAGTAAAAAGCCTAATCAAAGAAAGAACTATGACTAAGCTTTGTAAAGAAAGAGGATGGGATATTAATGAATTAACTACTGGTCAAATGCTTTTCATTTTAAATCACCCAGAGGTGAAAAACTCTAAATAAAACTTTTCAATTGGTCAGCTGGAATTTGTTTTAAATCCTCTATATAATCTATTAACTCGGAACGACTTGCAATAAAGTGATACTCACCTGTGTTGATAGCTCCGTGTAAATTTTGACCATCCCAAGTAAATTCGACATAATCAGAAGATAAACCACTACTATTGAGCCAAGTAATAATAGTATCTTTTTCGACATCAATCTGTTTATCAGAAATCATCATTTTAGATGTTTTTCCTTCCCAAGAAACCCAAGTAAAATTATGTGATTGAAAATTTTGGTCTGTATCTGTTTCCCAATCATCATCATCGTGAAAATAATCATCATGGTAATAACCTGGTTCTTTAACAATTGAAAGAGCCTCCCAATCAACTTTACAAACTGCTTCACAAAGTTTTTCTAAATGTTTTATATCTTGTTTTTCAGACTTAGAGTGTTCATTGTAATAACCAACTGATATATTAGTGCATTCTGAAATAAGATTAGTAAACTGAGCAGAGTCTGTATAAATTCCAGTAGGGTCTGGCTTGTAATTGAAAGATTTTTCAACATCATTTAATCTTTTAGATAAATCTTTTGCAAACTCTAAAGAACAACAAATACCGTATAGTTGTTCAGTGATAATAGAATCAGTTCCTCTACGGTCAAATGAGATACACTTAGTTATATAATTTGACTCTGGTCTATTTGACCAAACTCTTGATAGTCTACTTGAACCAACACACCCTCTTTCTTCACCAATAAAGAAATAGTAAAGACCCGGAACTTCTTTTTCTATCATGTAAAGCATAACAACCATTCCTGCTTTATCATCAGCGCCTAATATAGAACTACCATCAGTTTTAATAAACTGACCATCTATAATGTGCTTTACTTTTTCCTGTTTACGGTCTGCAGTATCAAGGTGACAAGTAAACATAGTAGTAGGATTATTACCGATTTCAATAAAGTAATTGCCATTTCCATCTTCTTTAAAACCGTTGGGTAATTGATTTTTTAACTCGGTTTCTGTCCCGTGTGGATACGTCTTTGAAGTAAGTTTTAAAAACTTCTTTTTTATATTCATTTTTACAAATTTTAACAAATTTAACAATAAAATCAATCATTTCCAAATAAATGCTCTAACTTTTTATCTCTAATATAAGCTTTTTTGAGAGAGTCTATTGTAGCAGATGAACCATTAATTTTATCAATAAGCCAAGTATCGTGTTTATTCAGATCTTTATATTCCGTTCTAATCAGAAAATCATTAACATCATCAGTTGTTTTATAGTGAAACTCTTTTGCTACAATAATTATATTTAGAACTGATTTTTTAAGTTCATTAATATATTTCCACATACTTTCTTTTTTAATAGACCACATATCAATAACTAATAAATCAACTCGGAAAAGATTAGATTTGTCAGTTATTTTTTCACAAAAGTCTTCAAAGTTGTCAAATTCTATTTTATTATTTAAATAGTGGTATAAACAAAGGTCATTGAATTTATGACCATCGGATGGTCTTGGTGGTGTAAAGAGAACATAATTATATCCAGCTAAATCTAAAAACTTAACAACATCAGAGACTCCAAAAGCAACAGATGATTGGTCTCCGGTAAAATAATTATATTTTTTTAGGTCTACCATAAATATTCTTTTTAGTTACATCTACTAAAAAACTATTAGAATGTAAAAATCTTCTACCAATTAGAAAAGGAAATTTCATGCTTTTTCTATTAGTTAAAGAAACAAATATCTTATATTTTTTTTTTCCTAATTGAATTTTTAGATTAACACCGAATCTTTTTTGAACTTTACCATTTGAACTCTTTACCTCGACTTCAGACCATTTATGAAAAATATAAGTGTTATTTTTGATTCTTACTTGAAGTCCTGAATCTATAACTTTTACATCGTCTACGTGTAGAGCAGCATTGAAAGCACCGGTATCAATTTTCGCAGTGATAACTCCCTCATTCAAAGAAGAGAATTCAATTTTTTCACATCTACCTATTTTTTTCAATTAGAGAGGTTTTACGTTTATATATAAATACAATATAAAAAGTTGATAAATTTAAAATGAATAAAGGAAATACCATTTTTGGACATAAAAGTAGAGTAAAATGGAAACCAATAGACGACAAACCTAAAGTTATTAAAAGATCCACACAATCTATTATAAACGCGACAATAAATCAAACAATTGATAAAAAGAAAATAGATGTTATAATAACATCTGTTAACTATAATGACTTTTTGATATTATCATTAGAAAATAATACAAAATATTTTGAAAACATCACCGTAGTTACATCAAATGATGATATCATATGTCAAAATATTTGTAAAAGTTATGGAGTAAAATGTATAACAACCGATGTCTTTTACGAAGATGACTTCCTTTTTAACAAAGGAAAAGCAATAAATATTGGAATTGAGTCAATTGTAAACCCTGACTTTATATTATTATTAGATGCTGATATAATAGTAACAAATAAATTTGACCTATCTAATTTAGAACCCGATACATTATACACATCAGATAGATGGATTTGTTATAACCATTTTCAATACGAAAAATGGAAAAAAGACGAGATATTAGTAAATAATTTACCAAAATACGAAAAAGATAATGGGTATGGATTTTTTCAACTTTTTAACTTTAACAATTCACTAAATGTGAAGTGGTATCCAAGTAAACTAGAAAACTCAAATCATCCTGATTTGAGATTCAGTAGTTATTTTCCAAAAAAACAAACTATAGATGTTGATATAATTCACTTAGGAGATGTTAAAAAAAATTGGAATGGGAGAACATCAGAAAAGTTTATTACGGATGAAGTATTTTACGAATTGAAATATTCAAATGAAAATTACTCTTTTGATATAAATTCATATTTTGACAAAATTTACTGTCTAAACTTAGACAGAAGAATTGATAGGTGGGCTAAAGTAAAAAGTGAATTTGATAGATTAAACATATTAGTAGAAAGATGGTCAGCCATAGATGGTGAAAACTTAGAAGAATCAAATTATTCTCAATTAATTAATGAAAAAAAATCAAGCAAACTTGGTAAAATTGAAAATAAATTTGCAATGGCTTGTCTACTGAGCCACCTTTCAATTATAAAAGATGCAAAAAATAATGGGTTTAAAAAGATTTTGATTTTTGAAGATGATGTCATTTTTTCTAATGATTTTTCAGAGAAAATAAAAATTATATTAAAACTAAATTGGAAACTTTTATATTTAGGATCATCTCAATTTTATTGGCATAAAATAGATACATCAGAAGAATTTTATAATTGTCATAATACATTAGGAACTTTTGCCTACGCGGTTGACATAAGTTTATTCGATGATATCATAAATACTTTTGAGAAAAAAACCAAATCAGTAGATAACTTATTGTCCGAGATACAATCCAAACATAAGGAAGAGTGTTTTACTATTTATCCAAATATAGTTATTTCAGATGTTGAAGATTCGGATATAAGACAATCAACAAATATATCAAAATATGCCGAATCCATGAAATGGGATTTAGACATGTTTGTGGAAAATCAAAACTTTAATAAAAATGAAGAATATTTGAATATAGAGATTATAAAAAAATCAAAATTAAAAACTAATCAAAAAACTATTCTTTTTACAATAAACTACAATGATACCGGTGGTGCTGAATATGTTTCATACCAACACATAAAGATTTGTAGAGAATTGGGATATAACGCAATAGTAGTCTCATCTGAAAAAGGCATGTTTTTTAATAAAATCAAATCATTAGATGTGGACTTATACTTTTCAAATCTAAATAATTTACCAAAAAATAGAATTTTAGAAATATTAGACTTTTTAACCGAAAACGTAGATATAATTTATAACTGTAACTTTTTTTATCTGACAGAATTTATTCAAAAAATTAAAATTAAAAAAAATATAGAGTATTATACAATTGCTCATTCAGATATTGACTGGGTAGTTGATGAAATTTACAAATATGAAAAAAATACAGATAAAGTCATAGTAATACACGACAAAATCAGAAATGAACTTAATAAGAAAGGAGTTTCCAACACTAAAATATTTACGTTACCCAATTTCATAGACTATGATGAATTAGCTGTCAAATATAGAAATTTCAATAACAGTGAACTTAGAAAAAAATACTCACTTAATAAAAATGATTTTGTTATAGGAATGATTAGTAGAATCTCACCTGATAAAAATATTTTAGACTCACTAAAAATTGTAAAAATGATAGAAAACTCAAAGTTGCTAATAGTCGGTGATGAATCTAACAATAATGAGTCAATTGAGTATAAAAAAGAAGTTTCAAGGACAATTAAAGAGTTAGAATTAGAAAATAGAGTTATCGTGACTGGAAGAGTTGAAAATGATGAGATTTATAAATATATCTCATGCTTTAACATATCAATTAATACATCACCAAGCGAAGGTTTACCAATATCTTTATTAGAAACAATGGCATGTGGTGTGCATTGTTTTTACCCATCACATGGTGAAATACCAGAAGTATTAGAAAAATTCGGAACTGTCATAAAATTAAAACAAAAAAAATCTTTTAATAAAAAAGATGTTGATAATTATATATTTAGTAGATATTCGGATGGCGAATTGATGACATATGTTTCAGAAATAAAAAAATGGATAGATGACAAAAATCCAATCAAAAAAGAAAAGATATCAAATCAAATAAGACTTAATAGAAATACCGATTCATTTAGATATTATTTAGATTTTTTATACGGAGGATACAAAAGTGGTATTAGTTTTGTGATTAGAGCCAGAAATGAAGAGTCAAATATAGAAAACTGTTTAACTCAAATAGCTGATATAGCAGATGAAATTATTTTCGTCGACCATTTATCAACCGACTTAACTTTTGATATAGCAAAAAGAGTAAGTGAAAAGTATCCAAATATAAAAGTTTTTAGATACAATAATGAAATTCCGAGACCTGGTAATTCATATCACTCAAAAATAAAATCAGTAGGAGATAGTATAGCCAACTACTACAACTTCTGTCTTTCAAAATCAACTATGAATACTATAATAAAGTGGGATGCAGATTTTATACCGATTAGAGAAAATCTAATTGAAATGATTTGCAAATTTCGATTAAGAAACAGAAATGATAAATTCGCACTCTGGTTCAGTGGAAAAACCATGTTTGTAAAAGGAAATGAAAAGTATATTAATGATGATTCCTATTATGACGAGTTTAGGTCTTTCTCTCTCTCTAATGGTGTATTTTGGGAAGATGCTATAAGATGTGAATACATATCACCAGACTATATGAAAGACTGTATAGAACTAAGATTTGAAAAGCCATGTTTTTATGAAATCAAAAATACAGAAGTGGATGAATTTGCATTAAGAGATAGTCTTATTGACAAAAGAGACATAGATGATTTTAACATAATAAATGAAATTAATAAGGGAAACATACCAAAAAATTTAAATAACTATGAGTCATAAGTTAATATCGATAATGGCTGTTTGGGATGAGCAAAATATGATAGCACTTTCAATAGAGAGTACAAAAGATATTGTATTTGAATATGTTATTCTGATAAAAAAAGGCACAGATAAAACTAAAGAAGTTGTTGAGTGGTGTAAAAGTAAATGGAATCTAAATATTAGAATTATAGAGACTGATATAAAGTTAAGAGAGGCTAGAAAACTAGCTGTTGAATTAACAAAGGAATATGCGGACTATTATTTAATACAAGATGGTGATGAAATATATTTTACAGAAGAAGAATTAAAAAATATGGGAAGAGAGTCAATAAATGACCTAATGAACCAATCATATGATCACTGTGAAACAACAATAATATATCTTTATCACGATCTTCTACACACTAAAGTAAATAATACTTGGTTAGTTCCTCATCCATTCCTTATCAAAAATTTACCAGAAATATTTTGGCCAGAAAAGGGAGACTTACCATATCTTTTATTTGATTGGGGAAAAAAGAAATATAAACTTTATAACTCCGATATTCAGTATAAAAGTTGGAACAATGGATTATGTGATACCGAACTTAAAGAAAAAAGACCTTTCAAATTTGACTGTAATATCAAGAACTATTCAAGACTATTCAAAAGGGAAGTTTTTACATCTTGGCACGATGGTAATAACGACGTTTCAATAGATCAATATTGTCTGGAAAATGATCCTAGATGTAAATGGTATAAAGAAAATATAAAGAATAATGTAAGATTAGAGGAAATAATAGAACACTATGAAAAAGAAGATAACTTAAACTATATAGAAAAGTATGACGAATCTAAATTTTATCAATATCCAAATATCATAAAAAGATATATCAATATAGGATTGCTAAAAGGAATAAATAACTTAGACGACTTAGAAAATCAATCAATAAAACTATTTTACTATAATACTACTAAAATTGGAAACTTTGGAGACATACTATCAAGATATATTATAAAAAAAATTTCAGGAGTAGAACCTCTACATTATTTTAATCCATCAATAGATGAGTTTAATAATATGAAAGAACCAAATCTACTTTCAACCGGATCCATTCTTAATTTTGCCAACAAAAACTCAATAATTTGGGGTTCTGGTATAATTGATAATGGTTGGTCAATGAATTGGGGTATTAATAATATTCTAAAAGATTCTATAACTTGTGTGAGAGGACCATTAAGTTCCGAAAAATTAAAAGATAAAATTGATATTTCAATAGATAAATTTGGAGATCCATCTTTATTACTGAAGGATTTATACAATCCCAAAATACAAAAAAAATACAAGCTTGGAATTATACCACATTTAAATGATGAGCCATTTATAACAGAACTAAAAATATTAGACGAAAATGTAAAAATAATATCACTTAGATGTGAAAATAATGATGAATCGATTGAGGATAAGATTGATGAGATGCTAGAATGTGAGTTAATAATATCATCATCATTACACGGTCTTATAATACCAATAGTCTATGAGATACCTGTATTTTATTTCAGAAGAATAAAGGACTATTATAAAAATGACATTGATGACCAATATCATAATCAAATTCTGACAAAATATAAAGACTTTTTTTACAGTATATACCAAAATGAATATATCCCGGAAATCAAAATAGACTGGAGTGCATTTTCATCTAAAGAAATTATTGAAAAATTTAACTTTTATAAACATCCTTCACTAATAACTAATAGAGTAAACGACTTACTTACATCTTATCCTTTTAGAAAACTACTAAATGAAAATAAAATCTACTATATCACAACAAGATTAGATGAGTCAAGTCATGTTAATTTTGCACTATTAAGGTCAAAATATAAATCAAAAATAGTTTGTATAGACTACGAAGACTCAAAAAAATTAAATTTCAATAATAATGACGTTTATTTTTTAAATTGTTTAGCATCATCAGATATGGCCAAGTTTTTCTTAAATCTAAAAACAAAACAGGTAATAAACAAATTAGTTTTACATTGTAGTGGCAATTTAGATTTTATCCCAATAAAAACTCTCAATGTATTTGATTTGATATTTTATGAAACTCTATACACATACAAAAGAAGTTATGTTAAAGAACACATAAATAATTTAAGATCGTTTGGTATAAATACTGAAATATTTAAAAATAAAAATTTAGAAAAAAAATACGACTACATATGGGTTGGTTCCATAAACGACCAATTGAAGAGGTTCACAGAAATTACAAAATTAGTAGATAATAAAAATTCAAAAATATTATTCGTAGGTGATTTTAATAGCCAAGAAGATATTGAAAAAATATCGAGGTTGTTAAAAGATGGTTACAAAATAGAGGTAAAACCAAGGTGCTCATTGATGGGACTAAGTTATTACTATAACATATCAAAATGCGCACTTCTTACCCAGCCTGAGTATGGTGGTGGAGAAAGGTGTCTACTAGAAGCAAAATATTGTGGTTTAGATATAAAAATTCTTGATAATGAAAAATTGACTGAACTGGACCAAGAGAAAATTATATTTGACATAGATTACTTCACAAATCAAATAGACTTAGGTTTAGAAAAAATAATTAACAAATAAAAATGGACCCTACTAAATATTGCACATTTACAAATGATAATAACTGCATAATATTTCTACCCAACATCAACAATAAATACAAAGAATTTGATTATTGTGATATATTCTCTAAAAGAGATAACCATGAGGTGATTTTTAGAAAAATAAACACAATACTAATCAATAATAAAATAATAAAAGGAAATATAATAGACTTAGGTGCCTGGATAGGAGATAATTCAATTCCATGGTCAAAAAACATTGATGGTATTGTTTATGCAATAGATCCGAGTGAGTACAATTGTAATTTTATAAAAGAGGTCATTAAAATTAATGATATTAAAAATATGATAGTATTAAAAGAAGTGATATCTGATAAGATCAAAGTAGTATCGACAGATGATGATTTATGGCATGCTTCTTTCCAATCAAATGAAAATGGTACTAATAAAACTGTTTCAACTTCTTTAGATACTCTGTATGAAAATGGAGTATTAGAAAAGATTGACTACATACACATAGACGTAGAAGGAATGGAAAGACTGGTAATAATCGGAGCTCAGAAAATAATAGATGAAAATCAACCAATAATATCATTTGAACAACACATAAGCTGGGAAGACTATACTGGACTTTCTAACTATATAAAAAGTAAAAATTACAGAGTCTTTTTAATTGATGAAATATTACCCGGATGTATGCCTGATTGTAGAAATCTTATAGCATTTCCTCAAAGACTTGACTCTAATAAAATAAAAAAGATTATAGAAGACAGTATTCAGATAGACAATATTCTTATTGAGATATAAATAATCAAACTGATAAATCATTTAGTTTTTATAGAAAATGACTGTAAATTGAAGAAATCTTTTTTCTCTTAAGAACAAATACTAACATAATAACTATAAATAAAAAATAATTATTTTTAATGAATAATGGACATTCTTTCACGTATATTATCGGATATCGACACAAACCAGACCGCCTACAAAATCTCAGAAGAGTATTAGAGTGGATTAACGGATTTCAAGGTGTAGATATAATTGTTGTTGAACAAGACACTCACTCTAAAATTTCTCACTTAAATCTAAGATGTAGACATCTTTTCTTAAAATCTGACAAACCTTATAACAAATCTTGGAGTTTCAATTACGCAACTAAAATGGCAAAATCAGATATTATTGTTTTTGCAGACTCTGATTTGATTATGAATCCTGGTCAATTAATTGAAGGATTGAAACAAATAGAAAATTATGAAATGGTCAATCCATACAAATCAGTAATTGATTTAGATCCAAATGAAAGTGGTCTTCAACTTGAACAAATTATTCAAATTAACAGAGCAGGTAGAGGTGAAACAGACCATCAAAAAGTTCCAATTTGTGGAGGAATCTGTATCTTTAGGAGAGAAACTATAAATAAAATTGCTGGATGGAATGAAAACTTTATTGGATGGGGAGCGGAAGATGATTTTGTTTCTGTAAAAGTTCAACATTTTTTAAACTGGAAACAAATGGATCATAAATGTTATCATCTTTTCCACAACCGTGAACAACCTAATATGAATGAATATCAAAGGAATTTGAACCTACTACAACAACTGGCAAAACTTCCTAAAGAAGAAATTTGGAAAATTAGTCACAGAGATGTTCCAAAGAATGGATTAAAGAATAAATACGAAATCTAAACAATAAATAAAAACTTTTCTATAACAAGAAAAGTTTTTTTGTTTATGAAACAACCAAGTAAGGAAGATTTAATGAAAAAATGGGCTCCTATTTTAGGGTCTATAGGCAAGACTGGTTCTCAATTAGATAATTTATCTCAATTATCCGAAAATCAATCAAATCAAATATTAACTGAAAATACATTAGCAACAGAGGCAACATCTCCGGAGTTTCCAAGTTTACTACCAACAGCTATGAAAATAGCAGCAAAAACTATATCAAATGATTTGATATTTGCTTCAAAAAAAGAAATTGATGCTGTTAAAATTAGAGTTCAATCAGATAATCGTGATGGTAAAATTAACGCAATTATTGAAGGTGGTGAGTTTATTGAAAAGAAATTAGAAGACGATGAAGAGTATCAACAACTTATGAAAAAAGGTGTCACTCCACTATCAGCTCCTACTGGTCAATTATTCTATTTAGACTTCAAATACGGCAATAATAAGTCTCATAAAAAAACAAGAAGATCTGGAAAAAAACATAAAAAGAACAATGGCTAATAAATATGTAACACCAGGTATTTATACAAGAGATGTAGATTATTCTGTTTACAGACTACCAAAGAATTATAACAGAATGAAAAAAATTGTTAGAATTTTTTTGGAAAAAATGTAGTTTTTTGAACAGAAAACAAGTATTCCAATATATAATATAATTATTATGTTGAAAAAAATTAAACTTTTTTATTTGTGGAGAAAAACCATCAAAGAATCTAAATTTGAATTACAACAAAAATTCAAATTAAGAATAGATGGTGCTCAAAGATTATATACAGTAATCAATGTACCAGAAGAACTAATTGGAGAAGCCTATGCTCTTAAAAAACAAGACATAGATAGAATATCAGAAACATATATTAGAGGTTTTAGTGAAGAATTATCACAGATGTTAAATGAGAGGGGACTTCAAGAACTTTTTAGAATTTATGAAATAAAAAAGGTAGATAAATTTTCTTATTTACTGGTAATTGGATTCTCACTTTTTAAGAGCCAAAGATACTATAATATTCTTTATTACATAGTGACACCAGCCATTATTCTAACATCTCTTATATTTTCACTTATTTACTTACTTTAATTAAACTTTTTCAACATTTTTTTTTATAAAATAAAAAAGATTAATATGGATAGATTTTACGAGTTGTCTCAAGACACAATTGATGATTTTTTTACTGTTTTTAATAAAAAATCATTTCCTATAGCAATTAAATTCCAATTTATTGGAGATTCAAAACAAAAGAATTTAGTTAAAATTGCAAAAATTGCAGATGATATTTCTTTTATTCTTCAAAAAGAATTAAAAGTGAGCATTAATGAGGATTTACTAAATGTTTATGATGAAGAATCATCTACAATTCTTTTCGAACAAGAAATTGATAAAATTAATATCAATTTAGATTCAGGAAAAATCAAACTTGTAAAAACTGATCTAAATACATTCTCTTCACTTGTTAATAAATATGGTGTTGAAAAAGTAGCAAGAGCTAACAAAGTAGAAGAGTTATACCAAGAACAACAAAAAGATACAAAAGACGAAGAATTTATTATTTAATTATGGAAACAACACAACTAGGAATGAATTACATCACAGCTTTAAGTAAGAAATACGAAGCAGAGATGGCAGAAGCAAAAGCAAATTTAGCACTTTATGTAAATCAATTAGTCGCTATCGGAGAACACTCTGATTTGATGGAAGAACACGATAAGTGGATTGAAAAATATACGAATGCAAAAGATAAATTAGAGTCTCTTAATGAACTATTTAATTTACAACAAATTATAAAAGGTTAATAAAAAATAAAATAAAACAAATGGCAAGAAAAATTGAAACTAATGTTGTTAAACCAGAAACTAAATTTGAATATTTAGGAACTGAATATTCACACATCAATAATGAACAAGAAGTATCATTAGATTCTAAAATTGAGGCAGTAACTCAGTTTATGAAAAACAATTCAGGAAAAGGTAAGTCACCTGAAGAACAAGATTCACTTTATGCTGAGTCACAAAAACTTTGGAAAGATTTCATCGCAACTTTAGAAGCAACAAAATATAACTTCTATCTAAATAAAGACCAGTGGAAATTCTTAACTGATTTAATTTATTCTAAATTAGAGTATGATGTAAATACTGTGTTTTTTGCACTTGAATTAAACCAAGTTTTAAATGAAATCAAAACATCAAAATTCAATAACCAAGAAATTTTACCTTTCGCAGTTACTGCAACTGAAGTTACTTATATTTATCACTTGATTCAAAATCATAAAGTTAAAGGACTTGGAAAAGATTCACTTTTATTTTCTCAAATTCTACTTACAATTGGAGCTATCAGTAAAATATTTAACTATTACGATGCAACCGGTAAGAATTTATCAAATGATATCCAAGATTGGGTTCTTACTTTCGAAGAAGGTGTTTTCTTAGAAGATACAGTTCAAGCTCAAGTTTCACAACCAGCTGAGTAATAGAAACATAAAAAAACCCTCTTTTTCAAAGAGGGTTTTTTTATGCTTAATAAACAGGTGTAATCGGAGTAAACGGTCCTAATTTGTCAATAGGACGATACGGCTCAGTAATATCTTTAGTTCCTTTCAAATAATAGTTCTTCTTATCAGAAAAAACAGCACCATATCCACTATGTGAAGTCACTTCAATAGTAATAAATGGATCTATGTTAGAGTCAACAGTAAAATTAAATGGTAAAAGATTTGTTCCTTTTCTTTGTTCAGATATAATTTGAACTGGCTCATAATCTAACAACTTCCATTCTGTAATCTTTAACCAACTTTGTGGAAAGAATGGAGGAGCTGTTGTGGATTGACCACCGATTCCAGAGAATACATAAAATTCTCTATTATATTCAACAACATCAGAAACTTTATACTTAGAACTTGCCTGCCAAGTCAATACATTTTCAAATTTTCTTGGATTATTTAATTTATTATTATCTTTAGCTGATTCATATAGTTTGTCAAAATAAATAACTTTATCACCCTTTTCGTAAGTCACATAAGGAGCCCACTCTCTATAAGTTTTATAAGTTCGTATTTTCACATCAAAAATGTCCGGGGATACAAGTTTTTCAGCAAACTCGTAATAAGCTTTTGGCTTTTTGACTAATTCACCAAATCCATTTAGAATTTGATTTGGATTATAATCAGCACCCAAACCTTCAATTATACTATAAAAATCTAAAACACAATTGTAAACCGTTGAACCACTATTTACAGGGGAAAGATAAACCTCATTCATTTTAAATGTAACAGGAGTCATTTGTTCTTTTAGATTAAACATTCTACAATCATAAACATTGTGTGTTAAGTGATTTCCAGTTTCCAAGTAAGCATTTCCTGTAATATCTAAAATTTTATGAGTTAATGGTATAATATTTCTTTTTAACCAATATTTTAGACCTTGTAGTTTGATTATGATTTCTTCTATCGAGTAATTTAAAATATAGTTTCCATCTTTATCAGTTATGAAATAAGTCAAATTAAAAGAATTTGTAGCTCTAAATTTATCACTTGTTAAGTATTCACTAGTAATATAATCTTTTTCAGACCATCCTTTTACAGTATTATCAAAAATATCAGGAATTTCAATTTTGAATAACTGTCTTCCTTTATTTGTAAATCTAGTTCTACCACTACTCAAAACACTACCACCGGTGCTTATAGTAAGACTTCTATCTTGAAGACCCTCTATTTGTTCGTAATACTCATTCAGTTGTAAGTCATTATATCCAAAGTAATTTATAGCATTTATGATTGATTTATAAGCTCCGACATAAGGATAAATAACATCTTTGGTCATCAACATCTCTTTTCTTTTCATGTTTAAGTAAGTCCAGTCAACACCACCTTCATTTATATCATATTCTTTAAATATAAATACCTCATTAGGGTTTATTAATTTACCAACATTGTTAAGTTCTATTTTAAATCTTATATCTTCATCTTCGGTTTCACCATAAGTTATGAATCTACCTATTTCTCTATCTCTTACTTTAAAAGTAGATTTAAGATAAGTTATTTTACCCGTTTTTGGATAATCCGTCAATTTTGTATTTTCAGTAGCCAAAAAGTCAAAAGCCGGACTAAAGAAATCTACGATTAATTGTTTAGTATATACTTCTCTAATTATAACAAATAATCCATTGTTTTCAGAAATATATTGATTAAATTGATTTGTGGTATCTTTGACATAAATAATAAGATGTTGACCAGCTTTTAATCCTCTACCAGTAAAGTTTTCAGTAGAGGTCTCGTTTATCATTATTCTACCTCTTTTATTAAGACCTTCAGGATCTAATGTTTCAAAAGTAATATTCGTTATAGAGCTTGATAATATGTCAAATTCTATTTCTTCTTTTTTGTATAATTGTAAAACAGATCTCAAAGCTCCTTCTTGCTCAGCCCTAAATCCTAAGAATAGTTCAAGTGATTGAGCCTCTACAGTGACATCATCAGAATCATCAATATAACTTAAAGTATATTCAATTTTATCAAATACAGTTTGTTGATACTCATCAAAAGAAACCTTTGTCAAATCTCTATTAGGTTTTCTGTTAAGATAAATATTATTAAGTGGTTTGGGACCAGTATATGCATAATTACCCGTTGTCTCTAATTGGTCACCTGAGAAATCATACATAAAGAATTCAGGTGTTTGGTCAGTCATCCACTTCCAATAATACTTGACGGAAACATCTCCTTCAAAATTCTCTCTTGGTCTTCTAAAGTAGTCTCTTGTCTTTAACCACATATTATCTTTAGGTGTATAGTTAGGATCAAGAGTTCCGTAATTATTTTCAGCAACCTGTGAGAATGTACTGACTACTTGTGTAATTATTTGATTAACCTCAACTTCTATTTCAACAAAATTATTAGTCGATGGTTGATAAGTCCACATAGACTTTCTCTCTGGATTATAAACCATTCTACCTGTCTGAGCAGAGAGAGTTATTTGGTCTTTAATTTGTCCAGTTTCAGATGATATAATAACAATCTTTGTAACACCAGAACCCTGAACACTCATATAAACATCATTATCAAACTGACTGATTGCTAAATAACCATATAATGAAGATGGATAACCTAATGTGGTGAAGCTTGTTGTTCCAAGATTTAATAAAGTAAAATCACTATTTGAATCTGAAATATTTATCTGTGTCGAATAATTATTAAATATAATATCATTGAAATTTTGAGTTGCAATACCAGGTATTTGTTCATAAGCATCATTATCAATTTTCCAAAGACTAGCTGAACCATAAACATAAATAGCTTCGTATACAGGGTCATAAAATATACTATTAGTAAGACCAGGTATATCATAACTAGTATTTTGAATCGTTTGATTTGGATTACTTAAGAAGTTTTGAACAACTCCACCGTTGATTCTAATAACTTCATTTAAACCAGATGGATTACCTTGAGTAGTAACATACATATCACCTTCAAAATCATTGAAGACCATAGCTCCAGTTCTTGTAGCTAAAGGTGGAAAATTTGATGTAGATGTGTTCAAAGTAACAGAAGGAGTAGATGTTAAATTATCATATTCCCAAATATCAACTCTAGCAACATTCTCATAAGAGACATAAACATCACCGTTTACTGGATTCATTTCTAGATCAAAAGCATTATAAGAAGCACTACTAAATGTAATAGTAGTAATTAATGTGTTGCTTGTGGGATCTACAACAAATAATTTTTTCTTAGATAAACAATATAGATAGTTATTTGTAGTATTGAACTCCATTTCTATACTCTGAGTATTACCAGGTAGTGAAATAGTTCCATTTAATGTTCCAAAGTAAGCATCTATTGAGACTAAATAATCACCAAATCCAAATATTGAATTATTCAATTCAACATACTCGATATCAACCATTCCAGGATATCCCTGATAATAATTAGTAGTATAAACGTTAAATGTGCTTATAAATATACTAAAACTCGGGTCAAACATTGGTGGATAGAATGGACCCATCATACTTGATGTCGGTGTAATCGGAACCACACAATAAGACTGACTAAATCCAGAGTCATATGCTGTAATTTGAAAAGGTGATACTAAACAAGGATTTGCCGTTAATCCCCAGAATGGACCTTGATAACTTAAATTCAAAGACTTAGGCTCTAAATTCTGAATAACAAAATCTTGGTTCACATATGTATAGAATGTATTATTAATCGTGAGTGCCATTCCAGTAGAAAAACCAGCATCTTCAAAACTAAATGTAGAAGAAGATGGTAGTATTATCTCATTTGAAGCTACTAAGACTCCAGGATTTCCAGCAAGACTTTCCTGAATTGTAAAATCAGGCAATCCTGGTAAAGATACTTTACCAGTAGTTATAGTATAATCTAAATTAAGTCCAGCTGCTGATAATCTTGGTCCTGGATCTAAAAGGTCAAATTTAAGTATTGTGTTATATGGTTTTACTTGAACAGAATGTATCTCTGCAACCACAGAACCATATAACTCTTCCCAGTCTAAAAGAGCCTGAGAAATAGATGGAGTAGCAGCCACAGTTGATACAGTAAGACCATAGTCATCTCCATCAATATTTATATTCAAATATGTTCCCATATTTGTAAAGTGAACTTTAGAATGTTCTAAGTAGTAAAATGCAGTAGTTCCTACTAAAATATCATTTACTTGAACATCTACATTTGGATATTGAGATTTAATTACAATAGAGTTATAAAAAACAGATGTAAAACTTCCAGTATATTTTAATTCAGCTAAGATACCCAAAGCCATTAAATCTATATACCACCTTTTTAACCAATTTCTAAGAGTCTTATCAATAGTTCTTTCCATATCAATATAAGATCCAGAATATATCAATACAGCTTCTTCATCATATACTTGATTATTAATAATTATTTTAATGCCATATTCATCTATATCAGTAAATACAATAACGTATCTTTTATTTTCTGAATAATTATAATTAAGTTCATAATTTAGTTTCTCAGTTACACCAACTACTCTTTCAACAGTCTGACTTATACCACCAATAGAGTATGTAGGTCCAATGTTAGTATGGTAAAAATTTACTTCAGCATATTTAGAAGGATATTTTAAGTCAGCTTTTAACTTCTTGTCAGAATAATAAAGGTCAATATTGAATATCTCTAAGTTCGATTTAAATTTTTGAGCAAAAGAAGCTAAAGTTGTTTCAGCTGAATAAGTCCATCCGTATGTATAATAAAATCTATCAGAAGTTAAGAATATTTGCGCACTTAGAAAGTCTTCAAAGGCAAAGTTATTTTCCACTCCAACATATGTAGGATTTGCCCAATAATCGGTATTTTCAGGTGTAATATTAGAGGTTGTTAAGTTACTTATACTCTGAGTATAAGCAGCTATACATTGATAAATTTTACCATTCCAAATAACTTGATCTTCAACATTAAAAGCAGTAGTTGAAGTAATGCTTCTAAAATCCTGTATAGAAGCCACTTTATAAAAATTTGTAGCGGATGATTGACTAGCTACGATTTTAAATTCAGTTCCAGGTTTTAAACCCTGTGGATATCTCAATAATTCTTTAATTTCTATTCTATTACCATCCAATGTCATTCCACCTTGATAAACTAAAGGAACATCAGTCTTTGTAAGAACCTCCATAATCAAATTGGTGTTTAACGGTAGGTCTGTTCTATTTAATTCATATTCAAAATGTGTCAAATCATTAAAATTTGAACTCGTAACCGTAATTACTCCATCATTCTTTGAACTTCCAACTACATTTAATTTTCTACCAACATAATACTCATCCGCAAAATCTCTTTCATTCCATAAAGAAAGTTTAGGCATATAATTGGAATCTCTATAGTCATAAACTCCGAAAGCATTTACAGCAGAAATTGTAATATATGAGTAGTTTTCTGATTCAAGATATATAGGTTGATACTGAGCCTCAAAAGTGGCGTTATCCATCAATGAAACTATCATAATTTTACCACCACCTGTTGAAATAACGGTATAGACTTGGTTTGTATTGTTAAATTCTAAAAAAGAAGTGTCAAATTTTATCAATGTTCCTATCGGAAACTTTGTCTCAAATCCATCACCATATATCCACTTACTATAAAATAAAGGGTCATTATTTACTGGCTCAACTCGAGCTACTTTTTGAGAACCAAGTGTATTGGATCCATAAAAGTGAAATCCCTTTTCATTAAACAATTGAAACTTTTTAGTAGTCAGTTCACCAGGTATCTCATATTCAAAAGAAGGTATATTTTCTAATGTATAGACAGCGGCTGTTTTATAAGTATCTGTTGAGTTTTTATGAAAAAGTATATCTCCTTCAAAACGGTCAGTAATTTCATTGTATTTAAAATTTAAATAATCACCTTCTTTATTGAAGAAGAATAATTTTTTGTGATTTGACATCTATTAATATGACTTTTGAGTATATATTAATTTTACATTTCTCAATCGAAGAAAATAATATATAAGATATGAGTAAAATTCACAATTATGATGATTTTCTAAATGAGGAATTCTTCAGAAAGATTTTTAAAAAAGGAAAAACTCCAAAAAACAAATCAAATATTGATATTTGTGTTGAGGAGATATTAAACTTTCTTAATGAAAATGGAATTTACACTTGGGATGATTTTCTTTATTCTAAAAAAGCTGATAAATATATAATTAATAAGATTATCGATGCTTCAACAAAAAATATGAAAGAGTTAGAAGAAGTTAGATTCAAATTAAAACTTGAATTATCATCTAGAAAACAACTAAAAGACTATTTAAAAGAACTAGAATCTAACGAAGAATATGAAAAGTGTGCTTTAGTGGTGAAAAAATTAAGTAATTAAATGAGACATATAAAAAAATTTAATGAAGAATTTGACTGGAATGAAATCTTGAAAGATAATAGAAAACCAGAAGAAGGTGATAAATGGTCTGAGTTAGAAAAAGACTTATCAGAAATTGTTGAAAAATATGAAGGTAAGTTTGGAGTTGACTCTTATGGAGTAGTCGATGCTATGTATCAAGTATTAGACGGAATGTTTCAGAAAAAATAACTAAAGTATATGAAAGTTAAAAAATTTAACGACAAAAAAGAAAAACAAGAAGAACAAGATATTCTTTTTAATGCTAAATCTTTAGAAAAGAGTAAAGAAGATAAACCATCTTTTAAAACATCTACCGAAGATCAAGAAAAAACTGAAAAAGAATTCAAAAAACAATTAGATAAAATTGAAAAATTTGAAGCTTTTATTGCAATAAGTTTAGTGAACGATGAGGATGAAATGGGAATTTCAGATGATTTTGGAAAACCAACAGATGAATATGAAATAGATAAACATTCAAGTAAAGAACTTAGAGGGTCGGACTTTTTAGAAGATGAAATTGATAGTGAATATCAAGAAAGCGAAACATCAGGATGTGGTTGTTGTGATGTCTGCTCAGGTGAAGATTGTAATTGTGGATGCCAAGACTGCAAATGCGGTGAATTAGAAGACTATTGTGATGCTTGTGATAGAGTTTCATCTAAATGTGTCTGTGATGAAGAGAACATTCAAAGAGCATCTGATTTTGTAAATGCAATTTTATCAGAAAGTTTAAAATATCACTTAGATAATAATAAACCTATAACTGAAAACATATTTAGACCAGGTTCAGAGGCATTTTATGAAGTTATAAAAGAAGCTCGTCAATTATTTGATGCAGGTAAAGTTAATCTATGTGATATTGATAAAGAAATTTTTGAATCAACCGAAATTGGAAAGTTTGGTTTTTTTAATGGTAAACTAGTTCCTTTAGATTTACCTATGGAAAACATTACTGAATTGAATGAGGCGGAATATAAAGGTAAAGAAGTAAAATTAAATCATCCAATGAGAAACTCTGGTGGTGGTAAAAAATATTATGTTTACGTTAAAAACCCCAAAACTGGAAATGTTAAAAAGATTTCATTTGGAGATGTTCACGGAGGACTAACAGCTAAAGTAAGTAATCCTGAAGCCAGAAAATCATTTGCTGCTAGACACAAATGTTCAACTAAGAAAGATAAAACTAAAGCTGGATACTGGGCTTGTAGAATTAACAAATATGGTCATTTATTTGGCGGTAAGACATATCCTGGTTATTGGTAAAAAATTCATATTTTATATTAATATATAGAATATGGAAATTTATAAAATAACAAATTTAATAAATCAAAAAATCTATATAGGTAAAGATGTCTCTTGTGACAAAAACTATTACGGATCCGGTGTTTTCATAAAACAATCTATTGATAAACATGGCAAAGAAAACTTCAAAAAAGAGATTATTGATGTATGTGATAATCATGAGGATCTATGTATAAGAGAAACATTCTGGATAAATTATTATAATGAGAATGGTTATGTCTTATATAATATAACAAAAGGAGGAGAAGGAGGAGACACCTGGTCAAATAATCCAAATTTTGATTCGCTTAGAGAAAAATATTATAAACCAATAATAATAGATGGTAAAGAATATGAATCTATTAGTTTGGCTTCAAGAACTCTCAATTTAGAAAGAAATTTGATTAAAAGTAGATTGAAATCATATAATTTTCAAAACTATTTATATAAAGACAATGAAATTAATATAAAAAATGGTAAGTTTATTGATAAACATGAATCTAAAAGAAAGAAAATATCAATAAGTGGAATAACATACTCTTCAATAAGTGAAGCTTGTGAAAAATTGAATAAGCCACATGACTATATTCTGTGGAGATTACAATCTAAATCATATACTAATTGGGTATATCTATCAGAGAATATAACGAACAAAGAATTAGAAAGAGGTCCAATAAAAGTTAAATCGGTTTCTATAAATGGAACTATTTATGAATCTATATCAAAAGCAGTTGATGGATCGGGAATAGATAGACAAATTATGAGATACCGTCTAAAATCAAACAATTATGCTGACTATTTTTATATATAGTAAATGAAACACTTAAAGACATATCAATTATTTGAATCTGTAGATAAGACTTTTGTTAAAGATTTTTTAACAGATTTTGGGACACTTATATCTCTTAATTTTAGTCAAATAACTAAAATGGGTAAAGATACTGACGCAACACAAGAATTAACTCTTATGATGCAACAACTTAGAAAGCCAATAATAAACGGTCAAAACTATTTTGATTTTCTTAAAGATAATATAAATACTGTTACTAATAATCCAAAGTTACTTTCTACTCTTTTAGGTATAGTGAGAGATTATCTAATTTATATTGAACCAAGAGTTATAAAATTTGTCACTGATGAACCAGCCTCAAATGGTGTTAATTATAAAGAAGCTTGGTTAAAAAGAATTGAAAAAATTAAAAACGATTATAAATTAATAGTAACTCAATAATATGAAACACTTAAAAAAATATAAATTATTTGAGGAATCTGACGATTTTCGTAAAGAAATGGATAATCTTCAACAAACTAGAACAGAATTGATTGAGCAGATAAAAAGGGATTGTGCTCCATTTTTAGAACTATCAAAGACTTGTAGATATCCTTTACAATTTTTTAGAGGAACATCAAGTGATTGGTTAGATAGAAATGGTGAGAAACTACACAAATGGGGATGTTGGAAAGTCGAACATAATTGGAATAGAAGACCTATCGATTCTCCTTATTGGTTCCATACTGAGTTAAATGCAGAGTTGGAATCGAGATTTCATTGGCCAGTAAGAAACGGTGTATTTGGTCTTAGAAATTATATAGTTGCTGTAGAATACGCAAGGAGATGGAATAGATATCCAGAAGCTTTTATTATGATACCAATTGGTGATTTTGAGTTTTGTTATTCAGAAAGATACAGAGATGTTTGGGGTGATTTAAAACATTACATATTAGATCGAGAAGTAGATGTTAAAGAAATTGCTGAAACATACACTAATGAGAATATAGAAGGTGCCGGTATCGGTAATGGGTGTCACGAAGTATCATTCAAGTGTGATTCGTATTATATGTTGAGTTCTAGTGGTTGGGATTTAATATTTAATTAATATAAATTAGAAAATAAATACTTTTTAATTAAACACCGAGATAGAGAAGACACTTTTTAATATATACTTTATGAATTTAGAATTAATTTATAATAAAATATGTGAAAGAGGTCAAATTAGAATACTTGATAAATCTATTTATACTGAAAAACATCATATAGTACCTATTTGTATGGGCGGTGATAATAAAAAAAATAACCTAACCAAATTAACAGCTAAAGAGCACTTCGTTTGTCATAAAATATTATGCGAGTTATACCCAGATAATGAAAAATTAAGATATGCTTTCTGGGCAATGTGTAATCAAAAAGTTAATAGAGATTATATTGTTTCATCCAGGGATTATGAGTATGCTAAGATACTTTGTTTAGAAATGTGGAAAAGACCTAAATCATCCGAATCAATAAAGAAAAGTTCTGATAATAGAAGAGGTAAAAAAATAAACAGAGAACAAAGTGGTGAACTTAATCACAATCATGGCAAAAAGTGGATTACAAATATTTCAACAAATGAATCAAAAATGATAATTGGAGACGTACCGGATGGTTGGAAATTAGGCAGAGTTAAAGTTGGAAGTTTGGGTAAATCAAACTCAAAAGGAAAGAGATGGTATCATGATCCAGAAACAAGCAGGGAGAAATACTTCAGTGGGGATGCTCCTGTGAATTGGATAAGTGGTAGATCTAAAAATATAAAATTAGGTGGTGATAATTTATCTGGTAAAGTTTGTTATTTTAATGAATCTTTAAATAGAGAAAGATATTTTAGTGATGGTGATATAATACCTAATGGCTGGGTAAAGGGTAAATTAAAAAGTAGAGTTTGGTTCTATAACCCAGAATTAAATATAGAAAAATTATTCACAGAGGATTCACCAGAATTTGGATTTATTAGAGGTAGATTACCTAAATTACCATTTAATGAAGAGATTAAAGACTCAAATGAATCTATAAGAATTTTTAAAATTGATATAGATGAGGAATCTCTTATGTGGCATCGTGATAGAGAAGATAGAATAATTGAACCCGTTGAAACTACAGATTGGTTAATACAATTAGATGATGAACTTCCAAAAAAGATTGAAGGTGAAATATTTATTCCAATGGGTGTTTATCATAGATTGATAAAAGGAACAGGTGATTTGAAAATCAAATTACAAAAATTATAATTAACTAAATCTTTTTTCAATAAATTTAATTAATTCAATGCATTTTTCATACTCTTCTAATACTTCAAGTTCTTTAATCACTTTTCTTAAGTAATTCTCAGTATAGATTTTTAATTCTTTTGAGTATGGCTTATCCAACATACACCTTTCAAATACCTCAATAGGATCCATATTAATCGTTTTGTGCGTTATAGTTATCTTTATAAATCTTAATTATTTCATCAAATTCTGAAATGACTCCAGATTTGAATTTATCATTATCATATTTTTGTTTTAGAATATACTCTTTAACATAGTCTTCATAATCTAGAGAAATTGAAATATCCATAGTTTCTTCATCAACTTCAATTGATTCATTGAGTTCATCATCTTGTAACTCTTTTGTAATATCGTCAATATATTCAACAGAAGCAAAATTACTCTTTTCTAAGATAATTTCCAACTTTCTTCTTAATTTTCTATTTGATATTAACAAATTATTAGAGATAGCAATATCGATATAATCTTTAGAATCTTTTAATGTTTCAAGTATTTGAACACCATCTTCATCGACGACTCTTACTTTTTTAAATACAGGTGAAACTTCATTTGGAATAAACTCTTCTGTTCCATTATCAACATCTAAAACAAAAATTCCCTTTTGGTCACCATAATCGTTTCTATCCATTTGAAAAACTGAACCAACAAAAGTGAAGTTTTTATTACGTTGAACTAAGTGAATATGACCTGAATAAACTCCTTTGAATTCCGAGAAGTTTTCAATATCGATTTTATCGGAGTTTTTATGAGCAACTGATGTCAAGTGCATTTTACAACCATTCAAATCAGAGTGACAGAAAAGATAATCACAATCTCTATTTTCATCAATAGATTTAATTTGTTCGATTCTTTTCTCTATATAAGGCATCATTAGAATCTTTTTACCATTCCATTCAATTTTAGAAACTTTATCATAGATTGTTACATTAGGAATATATCTAAAAGGTCTGATTGAATTAATCTCAGAAGCTGATTTAGACCAAAGATCGTGATTCCCAATAATAATATGAAGTGGAGCTATTTTTGATATCTCTTCAACAACATCCATTCCATAATTAAGAAGGTTAATTGGAATAACATTTCTATTGTCAAAAAGGTCACCTAAATGAACAATAATATCACCAGGTTTTACTTTTTCTTTTAATGTTGGTATTAAGAAATCAGTGAAATACTCTTGGTGAACTTTATACCATTTGTCCACTGAATTTGGATATCCGAGACCAATATGTGTGTCTCCAATTAGAAAAATTTTACTCATTTATAAAAAATCTATTTTTTGTTATTATTTATATCAAAAAATTTAATAAAGTTATTGGTCTTTTTTTCTTGCTTCTCTAGCGCACTTTTCACATCCCCTTTTTGAATACAAATGAGCATCTGGTGTTTGTTCAAATTCTCCGTGAACTGGACATATTATTTTTACTTTAGTTCTACAATTTTCATAAAGCACTAAGTCGTAATTATACTTAAAATTGTGAATAATTCCAGATTTGAGTATAAAGTCTTTACTTTTTTTACTTTTTTGATTAAGAGCGTTTAATTCTTTTAAGATTGATTTTTCTTTTGATTTACAATTCTTATTACAGAACTTTCTATCAGGCCTTCCATACTTTATTTCTTTACCACAGTATCTGTAATTACAATTCATTAATTATCTATTAAATCTAAAAAGTGGAAAAGGCAATTTTTACAACATATTTAACACAAAACGACTTAGAGGTAAAATCATGAAAAATATATAAAGTACAAAAAATAATTTAAAAAAATATGCCGTTGCCACATTTTACCCAAGTACGAAATGCAGGATCACCAGGTGGACCAAATACTAAGCCTGATGAAGTAGTTTACTTAAACCTGTTTGAGATAACTTTTATTTTACCAGTTATCCTACAAGGACAAGGTAGAGACCCTATCTTATTGCTTCAAAACGCAACTAAAATTGACTTGAACTTGACAGAATTTGATGTCGCTGAAAAAACTCAGAGATTCAAATACTCTACAAGACTATTCATGGCTCCTCCGACTAAAACGGATGTAGCTTTTTCCATTCCTCTTCAAGTAAACGTAAACCAAGCAGGTTCTATGGAAACTTGGGCTACCATGAAAGCTTGGTATGATTTAGTATTTAACTCTCAGAATGGTGCACTTCACTATAAATCTGATATCATCGGAACAGTTATTGTTAACCAACATGATAAAAAGGGTGTTGTATTAAGAAGAGTAACCTTCCAAAACGTTCAGTTAAAGAAAATAAGTGGATTCTCACTTGACTGGGCTTCTAACAACATTCAAGAAAACGTAACATTGGATTTCGTAGCTGACTACTTTATTGATGAATATATCGACCAAAGTTTCAGAATCGATCCACCATTGGTTACTGGATATTAATAAAATTAACACAAACAAAAAACCCATCAGAAATGATGGGTTTTTTTTATTATTTAAAGTTTCAAATTAGAAGCTTGGCATACTAAAGTTTCCGAAATTAGGTGCACTCATATTTTTCATAACATTATCATAGTTTGGCATCCCTTTAGATTGCTCACCTTCTTGTTTCTTACGATTGGTGTCTTCTTCTTCAGTAAGCTCATTAACAAGTTTGACATTTTCTTCTAATAGAAAGAATGGCCACATGTCAATTGAACTTTCTTGTAAATGCCAATGTTTTTGTAAAAGAAGTTTATTCTTTAATATATGCGTCAAAGGCATCTGGAACAACGAAAATACCTGAGGCTCCGTTGGGAAACTGCATATCAGTGCGGACCTCCTCACCGCACTCACAAGTTGTTTTTAACTCAGAAATACCAATTGTCATTTTACCAACAGCAGCGTTCAAGAACTGAAATGAGATATCATCCATTTCTTCAAACTCTTTAACTTTTGCTTTAACTCCGTCAATTGTAATTGAAGTTCTACCAGACATCAAAAATGGAATAATTTTCAAGAAAGCTAAGTTTGGAGTTCTTTTTTCTTGATTTTCTTTGATAATATAATCAGTAAAAGCCTTTTGTAATCCAATATTTGGTGGAGTCAATTCAAAGAATTTACCATTAACGGTTTTGAACTGGAATGTTTTAGTAGCAATATTAAAATACTTTTCAAGTTTCTCATCTGTTTCATGAAAAACAAAATTACTTCTTACTAATTCAACTTTCAACTCATTTCCACAACCACATCTAACATTTACAGCTAGAGCATTTCCTTGTTGGAAAGTCAACTCTCTAATTAAGAAAATTAAAAATAATCTGTCTTGGTCTTTAATCTCTAAATAAGAACCCATTTTTCCATCTGGATATTTGATACGAACACATGCTTGTAACATATCATTCATTTTTTCAACGATGTCATAGAAATTGTTATCATCAACCATAGCATAAGCTTGAATTTCTCTAACTTGTGCTGGTCTCACCATAAATAGTGTTCCTGTTGGATAGAATTGACCACAAGGTAATTCCCTAATATCCATATTGAAATATTGTAAGTCACTTGTTCTATTTACACCTGAACTTTCAACAAATGGAAGTTCACCAGAAGCTTCTTTTTGACCTTGTTCTAAGTCTTGTAAATGTCTTTTTAGGTAATCCTCTTCCGACATTTCATTATTTTTATTATTTGACATATAATTTAGATTATTTTTTTTATATATTACATATATTGTCTCCTCTATTATAATCTAAATTTGATAAAAAGTTTGATTTAAATAAAAAAACCCTCAACTTTAGATTGAGGGTTTTTTAAATTATTTTTCTTTAAGATTATCCGTTGATGAACCCACCAGCCGCGATAGCTCCTGTTCTAAGAATTGTTACATTGTTTACAATGATTCCCATACCTTTAATTGGTTCAACATATGTATCAAGAACACCAATTTGGTTATCAATAATTTCTGGAGTGTTGTTTTCCTCATCCATTTTATTGAAGTAGTTATATAAACCATTTCTACTTACATAAGTCTCACAGATAGTGTCTGCTCTCAACTTAATGTCTGCTCTCACGTCAGCTGTATTAAATTTCCACTGGAAGTCTAACAACATTCTTGATAACTCTCTTTCAAGTTCAATTAAAACTTCTCTTACGTGGATGTAAGAAAGAGCAGATTTAACAAGCGTTTGAGCCGTGTTTTCAGTTTCAATGATGAATCCTCTATTTCTTTTGAACACCAATGGGTTAATTTGTGCTTGATTTAAGAATTCGATATCCTCTGGTGTGAAATCTTGTTCAATTGAATTGATTCCAGTGATTCTACCATTTGTAACACCCGCTGCAATTGTCCAAGGAGTAACGTTTCCAACATTTGAAATGTGTTTCGCCATATAAGTAGTTGCAACAAACGGTGCTGGTGGATGATTTAGAGGTCTACCATTATCATTAATATTAACATAAGGGAAGAAGTAACCTACACAAGTTGAACCAGCTCCATCAGCAAATGAGTAAAGGAACGCTGGATTACTTTCTGGATCACCACCTTTAGCAACAAATTCCATTTGTAATACACCTTCTGAGTTAACAAATGTAGGTGAAGAAGAGTTCTTAAACATTTTCGCAGATGGCATGTTGATAAATCCAAATGCATCCAATCTATCACCACAGATATCAACCAATTGTTGTTTACTTTTCTCAGTAAGACCTAAACCAAATGAGTCAATTAAATATCTAAAGTCAATTGCTTCTTTGTTAGTCAACGCTTTGAATAATGGAGTTCCTTTAGCAACTAAATTCAAAACAGAATTTTGTCTAGCTTCAGTTCCATCTGGTAAGGAAGCGTTTCTGATTCTAAATCCTTTAAGAGAAAGAGCTTTATAAGTTGTAGCATATTGGTCTACAGTTGAATATCTTTGTGTTTGAAGTTGACCACCTGAGAATCTTGTAGCAATTCTAGAGTCACAAGTAATCTCTGTTAAAGAAGCATCACCTGAATATTGTCTCTTAGATAAGATTCTTGTAAGTTTTCTTGGATATTGACCAGTTTGTAAAGTAGTTGTATCATAGTAAGCTTCTAAGAAATCTCCAACTTTTACTTCAGAATATCTTTCACCATTTACTAAAACTTTATTAGGAACTTGAACATATCCAGATGGAATTTCAATTTCTAAAGTTTGTTTGAAGTTAGACTTCTCAGATTTAATCCAGAATGTATTGTTTGCTAAAGCAGCAACATCAACATCAGTTGTTAAGTCAGAATCTTTAAATTCTACATAAAGTGTAGCATCATTATCCACATACATTCTCAAATAGTGTCTTACAAGATAGTCATACATTCTTGAAACATCAGTCAAAGATTCGTAAACTACTTCTTCAGCTACTGTGTAAGCGTAGTAGTTAGAACCACTTGTTCCATTACCATATCCTAAAAGTCCAGCAATTTGTTGCGGAGTTTTACCATTGAAAGCTGTTACTTCGTTAGCAGCAATTGTAAATGAACCAGTATTTAATGTAGCATCAGGGAAATAAACTTGTTCAAATGTCGATAAATTAATTTCAGTGTCCCAGTTTGAAACTGTTGAGTAGAAAATAATGTAGTCATAACCAGCCCAAGATTGAGTGTTACCACCATTTGTAGCTTCTTCACCATCAACAAATAGAACATCTACTGTTGTGTTAAGCAATGTCGCGTTACTAGCAGAAGCTCCAGATGAAGCAAGGAACAATCTATTACTAAAGAAGTAGTCTTTTGTATTTATTTGACCGTCATAATTTTTAGTATAGAAAGTTGAATATTTACCAACAACACCAATAGAATCACTATTATTGTTAATATCAGCCATATCTGATTTAGTTTGAACACCTTCAGAACCTAAGATAAACTCATTATCTTCAGTGTAGATTACTAAGTAACCATTTAGGATATCAGCTAACTGAGTAGTTGTCAATCCAGTAGTTAATTTAAACGATTTGTTTAAAACTGAACTTTGAACTATGTCAGAAATTGTAATATTTTCAAAACTATATTTTTCATAAGTAATAGGATTTAATACTAATGACATTCTATTTTTGTTAGGACCGTCTATTAGATTAACTAATCTATTAAACATTTTTAATTTTCTCCATTGTTTGTAGTTTGTAACAGAAGGAGTATCATTTGTTCCAATGAACTCAATTTTAATTACACCAGAACCAGCTGTTACTTCAGAAATATAGTAGTCATCGGTAGAGTTTGTTCCGAAACTAAAATCAATATACTCAGAAGTTCCAACTGTTACATCTTCAACTGAGAATGATAAAGGACTCACAAAAGATTGAGAAGCAACTCCTAAATCAATATATCCTAAAACGATATCAGTAGCACCAACCGCTGGATTCACACCAACAGATAAGCTATTAACAACCGAAATCTCTCCAGTTGAATCTAAAACGAAAGCCGATGAGTAAGTTGCTAATGTTGCGCTAAAAGGATAATCTCCAGCATTCATCACTAAAGTAGCAGTTGCTGAAATTGGAACATAAGTATCACCAATTACAGCGAAAGCTCCAGGTCCAGCGCCATATGTAACACTAATAGAAGTATTTGCTGTTACGACCGTTGGAGTATTTGAAACTAAGTCTAAATTGTAAACAGAACCTTCACCAAACCAAGCCGTTCTTTCAGGATTTTCAACTAAACCAGTGGTTAATAAAGTTTCTGAAAACTCATTACCAGGTGTCAAATCAAATCCATAAGCGTGTGCATCTTGTGAAGCATATGAGTAAGAACCATAAGATGGACCTAAGTCACCTAACATTGCTGTTACGTTACCAGGTAAGTCAAGCGGAGTTGAAACAATTTTAACATCTTCTGTTATAGTTTCTTTATAAGATAAGAAGTTAATTTCATTCTCACCACCATCAGAAATTGTATTTCCTAATAAGTCTAATACTCCATTATAATAGTCAGTTTCAACAACGTCGTTATTAAATGCACAGAATAGACCAGTTTTATCAGTATCTCTGTTAATTGTAGTTTCAATAAAAATATTTCTACCATTAAGGTCTCTAAAATATGGAATCAATGACAATCCTTCGTAGTATGCTAAAGTTGTAACATTTCTATCATTAGCAAAGTTTCTAATTTGAGTCTTTCTAATACCAGATGCATTGAAGTAAGTACTCCATCTTGGATCAACTGCTAACTCTTGATAGTTAGACCAATCACCAGCAACAACAACGACATCAACAAGATAATCAGAAGCAAAGTCTAAAGCATTAACATAAGATGGTAATTTTTCAATTGAACCATACCATTCAAGTAATGTTCTATCAAAACCAGTCAAAGTAGATTTGAAAACAAAAACAGAAACATATCTATCAGAAAGATTCGTAATATTTAATGCTCTTTCAGAATAACCTGATGTATTTTTAGTAAGATTAATAAAAGAATCAGTATCTCTTTTCCAGAAACCTGTTGTATCAAAGAATCTTCTGTATGGACCCTCTCTTTCAATATCATTAACTGAACCAGCTGAAGCTGATAAAGATTGATATTCGATAACATCTAATGTATCATCAGTTACTAAAAGGTTCATAGCGAAAACTGGAGCAGTTTCCACCATTTTAGAAACTGTTCTATGAAAGAATGAACCCTTTCTTTCTAATCCTCTATCTAATTGACCGAAAATAGACTCCAACTCATTAGTTGTAGTTATTCTAATCGGTGTATTAACAGGCCCTTTTCTTGAAACACCAATAACAAGGTTTGTAATACCTTCAACTACTGGGCTTGTGATTACAGACTTGTCAAATTCTTCTAAGAAGATTCCTGGTCTCTTGTATTTTCCAATTTGAATTGCCATATTGTTTATATTTTTTTTAATTTTATAGTATATATAAAAAAGAAAAAACAGGTTTTTTTCTTTTTTTACTTTTTACTTTGAATTTCTTGAGTGTCTTTTTTTAACTCTTTTTCTACTTCAATCATTTTATTTTTATGACTCGTCATTAAATCCTTCATCTCTTTAGACTTTTCTGCTAAAATTTTATCAAAATTTGAAATTTTATCAGTGATTTCTTTTAATGTCTTATCATCACTAGCCGTAGATTTATTTGCTTGTGCTAAAATTTTATCATCATTGGCTGTAAGTATTTCATTCTGAATTCTACAAATCCTTAAATAGTCAACTAAAAACTGATTTTTATTCTCTTTTTCCGGAAGTATTGTTTTTAATTTTTGTTCTATTTCTAAATTATTCTTTGTAGCGTTGTAGAGTTGATCAATCTTAGGTTTTTTTTCTTTATATTCTTTTAAATCAGCTTCAATTTCGTTAGCACTTTGTTTTGCCAATTTCTCATCAGGTCTATCCGTAGTAGATATATTTAATACTTCTTTAAAAAAATCATATTTTCTTAGATATTTCATTTTAGTTCTACATTCGGAGTAAATTTACCCTCATCATATTTTTTATCAACAAGCTCTCTATAATTGATAAAAGCCGGTTTAACAGTTTTCAAAGAATTTGCAACCTTATCCTTAGACTCTAATTTAAGAATATTTTGACCCTTAAACTTATTATCTTTCATTTCTCTAAGAACCAACCAGTTTATACTAGTTATTGTCACACTCTCTGTGATAGTCTTTGGTTTATCCTCTTCTTTAACTATACCTTTGATATCTATTGATTTAGCTCTGTTGTTAGCGATACTTTCTAAAGTCTTCTTAGTCATAACTGTATGAATAATAGGATATGGACCACTTCCTAATCTATCTCTTAATTCAGGAGTGATATCAGAATCACCTTTGTCTATTTCAGTAGATGGATGCTCACTTTGTATCAAGTTTCTAAACCAAGCCATTGTTTTAGACATCATAACATAATACTTATCATTAGCCATCTCATTGACAAAAAGATACCAATGAACTATTTTACCTTCAGGGTTTTTACCATTTACTTGAAAAGTGGTAAATCTAAATTTACTTTCTTTTATAACTTCGTCTGATGTGACAGAGCTTGATTTTGCAAACTGTAAATTAGAAACAGATATGGAGTCAGCATTTTCACTATTAATCTCAATATCATTTTTTCCAGTTTTCTTATCAACCATACCAAGTTGAACGTCTGAATTCTTTTGAAAGAAATCTGTACCAGTTTCTCCAAAATACTTTTCTATTGCTTTCTTTTGAGCTCCCGCCGAATCACCACCACCTCCAGACTTATAAAGGTTATCACCATCTAATAAGTCAGTCATAAGTTGTCTTAAAGCAACACCAGCTCCTTCTCTAACATTCCCAGCACCATCATCTAAAACAGTTTCTTTTGCAAAAACTGGAGAGTATTTAGTATTTCCAAGAACATCCATTACAGCATCTTCCCAAATGTTGAATGTCTTTTTATGTCTATATGGTCCGTGCTCAGTAGCTGAAGGTTCACCAGATCCACCACCAAAGGCAGTGTATTCATTATAAGTTAATCTATCAACAGCTCCTCCTGATCTCGCACCAGGAATAACATCTGTTGTATGTAGTTTATAAGCTCTGTTGAAAAGTCTAACAATTTCAATTATTGGGTTCATTCCGTTAATGACAATTGATTTACCTTGTTTTTTAGAAGCATCTTCTACTTTCTCCTCAACTACTTTTACTTCTTCTTCAGATAATAAGAAAGCTTCAAAATCTAAGTTTTCATCAAAATACTCTTTAATTTCTTTTGAAATTTGAGCACCCTTATCTTCTTTATCATCATCACCTTCCGCTTCTCTAATTAATGTCAAGTATGAGTCGTATTTTAACAACTTGACCGATTCTTCTTTCTTTTCAACTTGTTTAAGCTCATCAGGATTGATTTTTTTCAATTCTTTAACTGAATCAACAAACTCTTGAAGTGGTTTTCCCATATCACCTAACTCAGCATAAAGATTTTGACCATCAAATTGTAAAGCTCTCATTGTAAATCTAGCTATTTTCTCAGCTACAATGATTTTTTTGTTTTTGTCTTTTATTACATCTATAGACTCATTAAATAATTTATCAGTTGGTGCGTTTAAAGTAGCTTTTTTATCACCAATTAGATATCTCAATACTTCTTTATATAAAGATTTGATGATTTCTTTATTTTGTTCATCAACTGATTTATCAGCTATATCCTTTAAGAAATCAAATGTTACACCTATTCCTTTATCCTTAGGATCTTCTAATACTTCACAAGCTTTCTTTATTTTAGCATAAGCTTGGGTTAAATGACTTTCTTTATCAGAGCCAACGTTTCTGTCTTTACCACCACCAGCACCAATTCCTGATTTATCACCAACCATAGTAGTTTGAATTGGACCTGCTTCGAATACAAAACTTTCTTTGATAGCGGATAGTTTAATTTTCAAATCTTTACCTAACTGAAGTTTGTTTTTATCCATTTTGGATTTTTCAGCCTTTATTGTATATGGTTCTAAATTTTTAGCATTTAAAGTCCAAATTTGTTCAATTGCTAATTTATTTTTGTTAATTTTGACATCTTTTTGAATTCCATCAATAGTTTCACCACCTTTCGTTATATAAACATAATCTTCAGGTGCGGATTTGATGACATTTGTCTTAAATTTTTTATAATTAGCCAAAACTAAAGAAAGAGCTTTTAGGTTTTTAATCATCGTAGGATAACCAGTCTTAATTGATATTTTATCTCCCGGTTTTCCTTCGTCTTCTTCTTCATCATCGGTAGTCTTTTCAGCATCTTCAGATAATGGACCACCTTTACCATCAGTATCTTTGTATTTTTCTAAAAACTTTAAAAATTCTTCTAAAGCAGCAATTATAACTTTTTTAGACTCTTCTGATTTTTCACTAACCTCTAATGCTTCTAAACCATCAATAGTGTTTTGTGTGATATCTTTAAGTTTACCAACCTTTTCACCATCATCTACTGCTTTCTTTAGAACTCCCAATATAGAAGAAATTTGAACTTTTGAAATATCTTCTTGGTCTTCTTTAGAAAGCGTTCTAATTGCTGATTCACTTACTAATCTATCGAATTGTAATTTCATTTGTTTAGCAACTAAGGATATTCTTCCCATGTCAACTCCAACTCCAATCTTACGAATAACAAAGTTTATAAATCTTCCTAAGAGTGAGTCTCCCCATTTCACATTGTTTCCAAAAGCACCAGAACCTGGAGCATTTTCTTCTAAAATTAATTTAGTTGTTAAGTTTTCCAACATTTTATCTTGTTGGATTCTTTTTCTTTCGTTAATATTTTTTAGATAGTTATCTCTAGAGTTTAGATATTTCATCAAATTGATTTAATTTTTTTGTATATATTATTTTCTTTATCCCGAATTTTGTATATTTGTTATTGAATAAAAGAAAACAAAAAAATTAAAATCTATAAATTCTTTGGTTTTCAGTAAAAATTTTGTATATTTGTATAAATAAAAACACTACGATGAACTGGTCAAACATTATCTGTATCGAAATCAAAAAGTATAACAATCAACAACTTGATGTTATCTGTGAACAACTTAATCTACAACCTGGCACATTGACTGATTTCAAAGAATCAGGTTCCACACGATTATACTGGGAAAAAGACAAACCATATGTAGTTGGTAGTGTGAAAAAAGAAGAATTGAGAGATAAATTTCACAAACCTCTTTACAAAGGTCTTTACTTGAATACAAACTACAATTATCTTTCTCAAAAAGAAAAAGATAGACTTTTGAAGATTCAACCTACTGAGTTCAAAACTAAAAAGAATTCTAAAGTTTTTGTAGAAACTAAAACTAAAAATGTTTCAACTGTAAACGAAGTTCTTGAAACAGATGCTATTCTTGATAAAATTTTAAAATCTGGAATGAACTCTTTAACTCAAAATGAGAAAAAGTTTCTTGATGATTTGTCAAAATCTTAAAAACGAGGGTAAAACCTCGTTTTTGAGTTATACAACATAACAAATTAAACCACTCAAAAGGGTGGTTTTTTTATTTAAAAAAAATTACAAAAAAAAATTTCTAACTTTCTTATCAAAATCTTAAAAAATCCATGTTTTGATAAATATTTCATAAAAAAGTCAGAATATATATTTTAACAAACAATTTATTAGCTATGAACTTAAGCAAATCATTTGCAACAGCACCTAAAGAGTTAAAATTTAGAGATAAAATCTACACAAATCCAAAAGAAATCTTAGATATACTAGAATCTGAACAATTTTATTGGTTAATTGACTCTGTCACTAGCGATGCGAAAATAGAAATAAAAAACAACACGCTAATTTGGCATGATGGAAACTATCTATCTGGAAATTGGCATTATGGAATATTTACAAAAGGAGAATTTTACGGAATATGGGAAAACGGAATATGGGAGAGCGGACAATTTAACGGCACTTGGATAAGCGGTATCAAAAAATAATTTTCAAACCATGAAAAAAAGAAAATTAGCGATTGAAGAACTATCAGAGGTAGTATTCTCTGACGAAAAAATTAAAATAAATAAACTAGGAGAAACTTTTATTTTTGAAATTGGTAAAGAAACAACAACAGACATAGCAGAAGGAGTAGCTATTATGATGAAAATGATAGACAATAATCACAAAATCTGGAATTTTGAATTTGAAATAGATGAAGACAAAATTACACCTGAAAAATCACTTTATTGGTTAACAGGTGGTCACACAGAATGGAAAAATCGTGAGCACTATGATAAAACCTGGTCAGATTGTTATTTACACTTTCAAGAGGAATTCGGAATATCTATTATGAACATAATCAAAAAATCAAAAAAATTAAAAGATATAAGAGAGGAGTTCAAAAGATGTTTAAACTTACCAATAATATATGAATTTGCATTAAGTCAAAATTTAGTAAAGTAATTAATGAAACCTATCAATTTGATAGGTTTCTTTTTTTATATATACTTTATGGAAAATTTTAATTCAGTATGCTCTAATCCGTGGTGCAAATCTCACTTTACTTACACAGAGTTAAATTTTATTAAAACAGAGGAAGGTATAGTCCATCCAAAGGAATGTCAAAAATGTAGAAGTTTTTCACAAGAACTTAGTGGAGGCGTAGAGTGGAAAGATAGAACATACGAAGGTTCAAGATTTGATGACAGACCACACGAAATAAAATACAAAGTAACTAATTATAAACTATGAACGCACACTTCTTTGATTTAAATACAGCTATTGTTGTAGAAAGTGAAGTTTGGATTGTTTCAAAAAAGAATCCAAACGAACCATTAGTTAAAATATCTCAATCGGAGTTTAATCTAATAAGAAAATCAATTTATAAATATAAAGGAGAATCAATCAACATTGACGGTGTTGACTATTGGATACAAAGTGAACTATTTGAAAAGATTAAAAATCGTTGTAAATCATACAAAGTAGAAATTACAAACTTGGCATTCTCAATGCAAGAGTTTATGAAACCAGATTTAATCAAATCTTTAGACTATAAAATCTGGAAAGAACACTTTATAGGTCTTAAAAACTCAGATGATGATATTTACTTTATCTGTTCAAAAAATACGAAATCAAATTATGA